>Ga0310690_10012717_pt1 | contig 10308 bp, 13 predicted proteins | sample AusTroGonzalo_MG_2_FD_207661 | JGI IMG/M metagenome (GOLD analysis project Ga0310690, IMG submission 207661) | Bovine rumen microbial communities from tropical cattle in Woodstock, Queensland, Australia - Gonzalo_04 (v2) (version 2) | ecosystem: Host-associated > Mammals > Digestive system >...
ACGTCAATGATGAATCAAGGAAGGACATTTAGGAAACAAAAATCCTCCCGCACAACAAACATACAAGTGAGGTTTGTATGAACGAAGTTTGGAAGGATGTCGAAGGGTACGAAGGTTTGTATCAGGTGTCAAGCGAAGGGAACGTGTTTAGTCTCAGGAGAAAAAGAAAAGTGAGCCTTCACAATACGAGCAACGGATATTTACAGGTGCACCTCTGGAAAGGAGGTAAGCCTGAATATCTCTATGTGCATCGATTAGTGGCTGTGGCCTTTTGTAAACGTAAAAATGCTGAGGATTTACACGTCAACCACAAGGACGAAAACAGGAAAAATAACGCTGCTTCAAACTTAGAATGGTGCACGAACAGATACAACCATGCGTATGGTACCTATAGACAAAAGCAGTTTGAGACTAAACGAAAGAATGGAAAAAACATGGTTGTTTTTCAGTATAGCGTTTCTGGAGAATTGGTTGCGAGATATGACTCAATGCACAAAGCTGCAGAAGCGACAGGCGTGACTCGTCAAACAATAAGAAATTCAAGCGATACTGGTCTTGTTAGAAGAGGCTTTTATTGGGTATTGAAGTAATTTTTAGCAGAGCGAAAAGGAGGTGAGGCCAGTGCTCCAAGTTCATGATGGCAAAGTCGGTTATGGTGTCAAGTTCGAGAGGATAAGACGCATAACCGGCTACTGAAGAACCTTGTTGGTACAATTGACCGTTTCAATAATGCAAAACGCGCAGAAGAACACGACCGCGTAAAACATGGATAAGAGGTTTTTATGACAGTGAGAGGCAACCCCGACAAATTGATTCCGCAGAACAAGAGAACAAAGCGGGAACAAAGCGAAATCGCCAGGAAAGGCGGTATCGCGTCGGGGGCCTCTCGCCGTGAGGCTGCAGACCTGAGAAAGCTTATGAACATAATTCTTGAGAAGCCCGTGGATGAGCTCAAGAACTTGCTTTCTGAAGAAACTGCAGCGGCTTTCGGGAAAATGCGTGTTGATATGGCGGTGTGTCTGAAGCAGGCCGTCAAGGCGTTAGAGGGTGACACGAAGTCTTTTGAGACGGTTCGCGATACGAGCGGACAGAAACCTGTCGAGAAGGCTGAGAATAAGCTCGACGCCAATATCGTTTTCGGGTGGGAGAAGTAATGGCAGAGGCAACGCGGATCACGATACCCTACAAGCCCCGGTATCCCGAGGTGCATGCAGTGCTCGAGGACACGCGATTCGTCGTTCTCGTGGCGCACAGGCGCTTCGGGAAGACCGTGCTTGCCGTGAATCATCTGCTCAAGGCTGCGCTGCTCTGCAAGCGTCGTGACGGCTTTTTCGCCTATGTCGCGCCCTTCCGCAACCAGGCCAAGGAAATCGCCTGGGACTATCTCAAGCACTATTCCTCGCCCGTTCCCGGTCGTGGCGTCAATGAGTCCGAGCTCTGCGTCACGCTGCCCAACGGCAGCAGGATCCGCATCTTCGGCGCTGACAATGCCGACGCCCTGCGCGGTCTGTACTTCGATGCCGTGGTTCTCGACGAGGTGGCGCAGATGCGGCACGAGGTCTGGCAGGAAATCGTGCGCCCCGCTCTGGCTGACCGTGGCGGCAAGGCGCTTTTCATCGGTACGCCCAAGGGCGAGAACCTGTTTCATACGCTCTACGTCGACGCGCAGAAGGACGTCACGGGCGAATGGAAGGCCCTCATGTTCCGCGTGACGGAGACGAACGCGCTGCCGAAGGATGAGGTCGAGAAACTCCGGGCTTCCATGGTTGAGTCGGCGTTTCGTCAGGAATTTCTCTGCGACTTCTCGGCGTCTTCTGATGACGTGCTCATCACGCTTGATGATGCGCAGGCTGCCAGCGAGCGTGTCTATGCGCCCCTGGAATACGAGAGCATGCCGCTCGTCTTTGGTGTTGACGTGGCCCGCTTCGGGAACGACTGCTCGGTTGTCTTCCCTCGTCGTGGACTCATGGCTCTCGAACCGACTGTCATTGCCAAGGCGAACAATGTGCAGGTCGCGGAGCGCATCATCGGCCTCTATCACCAGTACAAGCCCGAGGCGATTTTCGTGGATGCCGGCCAGGGGCAGGGCGTCATCGACATTCTGCGTCAGACCTTGTCCTGCGTGTACGAGGTTCCCTTCGGCGGGCAGGCGCTCGATCCTGCCAAGTATTTCAACCGGCGTTCCGAGATGTGGTATCTGCTGCGCGAATGGATCCGCGCCGGCGGTGCCATCCCCTCCATGCCGCAGCTCGTGGGCGAGCTGGCCGCTCCGATCTACGGATTCGATCCGAAGGGCCGCATCAGCCTGGAGAAGAAAGAAGACATCAAGGAACGTCTCGGCCGTTCGCCAGACCTGGCGGATGCCCTGGCGCTGACCTTTGCGCTGCCCGTGCTGCCCGAGACGCAGCATCGGCAGGAGTATGCGGATATGCCGAGCAACGTGCTTGCGCGCTTTGACGACGTTGAATGGGGAGGATCCGGATATGCTGCCGGCGTTCGTTCGTCTCTCATCTGACCTGTACGGCCGTATCTGCATAGGCCGCGAAAGATCCGAGGCGCTCAACCTCGAATTTTCGTACGAGCTGATCAAGGCTGCCGGTTATCAGCGCACGCTGATCTATGATCAGGACGAGATGCCCACGGTCGAGAAGTGGCTGGAATTCCTCCTTCAGCCGCAGCACTGGGTCTTTCAGCTCTATCAGGATGACGGAACGCCCATTGCCCTGGCGTGGCTGCAGGCATGCACGCTCACGGGTGCGCAGCGTTTCGGCCACTTCACGACACTCGGCACGGCGCCTCGTGAGCTCGCCATCAGGGCCATCCAGCTGATGACCTACGACGTGGTGGCGAAGTTCACCGAGGTCGAGCAGTACATCGGCATCACTCCGAAATGCTACCGGCATGCCTGGAAGTTCGCGCAGGAGCTGGGCTTCCGCAAGCTGGCATATCTTTCTCACGGCGTCTACTGCCTCGGCAAGCGCCGCGATGCAATCCTGTCCATCTGGGACATCAAAAACCGAGAGGCGGTGGAAGCATGAGGATCTACACAAGTTGCACGTTTGACATGGAGACACTGGAAACCATTGCGGAGGAATCCTTCGAGTACGAAGGCGAAGTCGCCCTGTGCGGCGGTGGCGGTGGTGGCGGCAAAGGCGGCGGTGGCGGTGACAACGGTGCTGCCGCGCGCGAACAGTATGAGCGCCAACAGGCTGATCTGGCCCGGCAGAAAGCCGAGCAGGAGGCCAAGGAAAAAGCCGAGGCCGAGGCCGAAGCTCAACGGCGTGAGCAGTTGCGCCATCAGATGCTTGCGCAGCGCGATATACTCGCAAACGATGATGAAGAAGCAGCCGTGCAAAAAAGCGTGTTGGGGTAGGCCATGGGAACGGGAGCAACACTCGCCATCGGAGCTCTTTCGATGCTTGCAGCGACGGCAGTCAGTTACGCAATGACGCCGACTGCTCCGACGCAGGATCTGACGGACTACGACATGCTGCGCCGTACGCAGGAGCAGGCGGACGCCGAAGCCGAGGAGCAGAAGCAGCAGCGGCTTGAGGCCAAGAAACGCGAAGAGCTGCGCATGCAGCAGATGTACGGTCGTGACATCAACACGACGGAAACTGGCGTGAAAGATCTGGCCGTGAAGAATCAGGTGCTCGGAAGCAAAGACGATGAGGACGCGCCTGTCGTCGAAGACACGGAAAGGGTGGTCTAGTCATGCCCGGACGCGAGCGTGAATTCGTACAGCATCTGAACGCGATGCTCGGCCAGCTCAAGGCGGAGCGTTCGCCATTCGATGACGTGTGGCGCAAGGTGGCGCGGTTCGAGAGCGATCTCATGAACATGTTCGACGGCCAGCTCGGGAACAAACCCGAGATCGGGCTGCGGCGTGATCCTCGCGACCTGGACAACACCTGTCGCCAGGCGATCACCGTGTTCAGTTCGGGCATGCTCTCCGGCGTGAGCCCTGCCTCCGATCAGTGGTTCTCGCTGCGCGTCGCTGACAAGAGCGGCGGTGCGGATCTGGAGAAGTATCGTCCGGTTGCGCAGTGGCTGGAACAGGTCGAGCAGGTCTTCGCCAGAGACTTCGTGAATAAGAACTTCTACACGCAGCAGGTGTCCTCGTACAAGCACATCGGCCTGTACGGGATGCAGTGCATGCTTGTTGGCGAAGCTCCTGACACGGGCGACACCTACTACCGCGACGTGCCCGTCGACGAGATCTACATCGCCGAGGACTACGCCGGCAGCGTGAACACCGTTTTCCGCGAGATGCTCATCACGCTCGGCCAGGCCCTGGAGATCTTCGGCAAGGACAACCTCTCGCCTGCCATGCAGCGCGTGGCGGATCAGAAGGACGTCGATCTCAGCCAGAAGTTCACCATCGTCCATGCTGTCGTGCCTAAGGCTCCGGGCTACGAGCCGCTCATGGGCAATAACAAGCTGCGTTATGCCAGCTACTACTTCGAGCCCGGCGAGGAGCATCTCATCCGCGAGGGCGGATTCGACTCGCTGCCCTACATTGTGACGCGCGCCTATACGGGCGGACGGTCGCCGTATTCCATCAGCCCCGGCACCGTGGCGCTCTCCGACGTGCTCATGCTCAACGAGATCAAGGGGCTCATCCTGCAGAGCGGGCAGATGGCCATCGCGCCTGCCATGCTCATGCCGGATCGCGGATTGGTCGGCCGTCTCAACTATGCGCCCGGCGCCATCAATCTGTACCGCAAGGACGGCAACACGACCGCTGCCGACTTCGCGCCGCTGCAGACGACGCAGGGCAAGCTCGACATAGGCTTTCAGCTGCTCGAGCAGGCGCAGAAGGACGTGAACGCCGCCTTCTTCGTGGATCTCTTTTTGATGATCCACAACCGCACGCAGCAGGGCAGGGGAACGCCGACGGCCATGGAGATCCAGCAGCTCGCCAGTGAGAAGAGCTTTTTGCTCGCACCCATTCTCATCAATCAGCAGCAGGAGAACTTCAACCGGCTGTTTGAGCGCGTGTTCGACATCAAGAAGCGGGAGGCCGGTGCCATTCCGCCGCCGCCCGAGGAGCTGTTGAACGCCGAGATCGAGATTGAGTACGTCTCGCCGCTCGTGCGCGCGCAGCTCTCCACCAAGGCCGAGCAGATGACGCAGAGCGCCATGGAGATCGCCAACCTGGCGAACATGTATCCGGACGTGCTCGACCTGCTCGACAGCGAGCAATTCGCGCGCAAGCTCATGGAGATCCGTGGCATGCCGCAGTCGTGCATCCGTTCCTTTGACGAGGTCGCGGAGATCAAGGCGGCGAAGATGCAGGCCCAGCAGATGGCGCAGCAGCAGGCGGCCCAGCAGCAGATGCTGTCCGGTGCCATGGCTGGCTACGAGGGTCTTTCTAAGGCGCCTGAACCGGGTTCGCCGGCAGAGCAGATCCTCAAACAGGCAGGCATGGCCATGCCGCAGGATGAAGGCGGGGTGCTGGCGTGATGGATGTCTCAGAGATCGTTTCCATGGAGAAGCAGCGGCAGCATGAGTACCTGACGCTTGCCGCGCACATCAGGGCCGCGCTTTCCACACCTGACGGGAAGGTGCTGCGCGAGTGGCTTTATACGAACTGCTTCATGGACACGCCTCTCGACGCCGGACAGTTCGGGAACGTCGCCTGGCTGCAGCGGATCTGCGGCAGGCGGGATCTTTTCATAGCAATTCAACAACTGGAAAAGGATGGCGCACATGTCTCAAACAACTGACGCAACGGCTGCGGCGGCTCAGGCCCCTGCAGCACAGGCAACGGCAAACACTGGCGGCAGCGAAACGCTGCTCGGTGCAACCTCGGCGCAGGCTGACACGACCGGCAACACGCTGCTCGGATCGGCAGATGCTTCCCAAGCGGGAGCCGCGCCATCTTCCGCAGGGGAGGGGGGAGAGGCCAGTCCTCCAGCTGCCTCTCCCGAACCTTCCGCTCCCGTGGAGGGTCTGGTTCCCCTGCCGGATGATGCGACCGACGATCAGCGTGCGGACTGGAACAAGAAGATGCGCGCGTTGAACAAGGTGCCGTCCGATGCTGACGGCTACGGCGACTTCGGTTTTGGCGATGAATACCCGATCGACACGTCGAGCGAGGATTACAAGTATTACACCAAGGTCTTTCATGACATCGGCATCAACAAATCGCAGGCCAAGAAACTGCTCGAGGCGCACGTCAAATACGCGAACGAGGCTGTCGAGCATCAGAAGCGCCAGGACGAGGCCGTCATTACGGAATACCGGGCCAAGGTCAAGGAGGCTTTGGTGAAGGAATGCGGCGGCGAGGAGCAGTTCCGCCATTTCAACGACGTCGCTGTGCGCGGCTTCAAGGCTGCTGCCCAGGGCGCCGGGTTATCAGAGAACGACACGCGAGGGATTCTTTCCATAGTGGGCGATGATCCGCGTTTTGTGAAGCTCTTCCACAACATCGGGTCGCAGTTCAGCGACGACGTGCTCATCACGGGCACGGCACCCCGGGTGAAAGAGAAGACTTTCGAAGACATGTTTGGCTCAATGTTCAACAAAAACGGAGGATAAAACCATGCCTTTCGGCAACACTCTCAACCAACTCTCTATCGGCAAGGCCAAGACGTTCGTCAATCAGGTGGACAACATCACCGAGAACGCCCCCATCGTGAAAGCCATGCCCTTCGTGGCCGCTTCGGACCAGCTCTGGGACGTTTCCAGTGAAGTCCAGATGGTCGGCTCCGGCATGAACAGCGTTGACCTCAACGCGCCCTTGCAGGAAATCCAGCTTGCCGACGCGCTCAAGCAGACCCAGCTCAACATCTTCGGCGCAAAGATGTTCGTGCCTGAAGACACCGCCAAGCTGGAAGGCGGGCCGGACAAATACTTCGGCAAGAACCGCCAGACCTTTGAGCGTCAGACCGGCATGGATGTGGAACGTAACTACATCTACAACGCCTTCCTGCCGTTCGCTCTGGCTCAGTACGCTGCCGGGCATACCGACTGCGTGCAGAACGCTGGCGGCTCCGGCAACACGAACTACAGCCTGATCGTCGTGCGTTTCGACAACACGAACATGGCAGGCCTGTATTCGCCGCTTTGCTTCAAGCGTGACACCTTCCTCGACATGTCGCCCATCAACGGCGGCAACCTGTACGAGAATGGCGATTCGTCCAGCAAATATTACAAGGTGCTCGGCTACGGTCTGCGCATGAAGACCTACATGGGCGTGCGCATGCTGTCCTATCGGAACATCTCCGCCATCGTGAACATCAAGCTGTCCGCTGCGACGCCGATGACGAAGGCGATGGTCGAGAAGGCTCTGCTGGGCGCCCGCGTGGGCGAAGCCGGAAAGGCCATGATTCTCTGCCATCCGAAGGTGAAGCTCTGCCTCGCTGACATCGGCAAGGTCCAGTACATGCAGTCCAGCTACCCCGAAAAGGGCGTGGACTTCCGCATCGACACGTGGGACGGCGTGCCCATCGTCACCAGCTACAACTTTGTGGACGGCGCTGAAACCGACATCAGCCTGAGCTAATCAATAGAAAGAAGGAGACATACCATGTGGAATCACAACCTCCGCCCTCACGGCGAATACTTTGCTCTGTCGCAGGCCATCACTTCCACGCAGGCTGCGGCCAACGTGGAAGCCAACAATCCCACCCGCATTGACGCTTCTCAGGGCGGCACGGCCTTTGTGTGTGCCACCACCAAAACCGGGACGCTGGCCGTCACTTCGGGCAAAACCATCACCCTGAAGGTACTTGGCGCGAAAACGGCCACCGCTGAAGATGCGGAGTATGTGGAGCTCGGCACTGCCACCTTCACGAACGACTCTGGCGGTTCTCTCACTCTGGGCAGTGACACCAAGGTGTGTGAGTGCATCATCGGTGACGCTCTGCTGAAGTACCCCTACGTCAAGATTACGATTGGGGGCAATGCTGCGGCCACCGGCAATGTCGATATCTTCCCGGCTTACGTTTCGCACAACGGGAGGTAAGCAATGGCTATGGCGTACACCGCGCTCCGCAATTTTGCGATGGTGAGCGGCAACGGGGCAACGGTCTATCTGGAAGGGCAGACCGTCCCCGAAGCCATAGCGAAGATGTTCCCCATGCATATTGTGGAGCTGGCAAAGGCTGAAAAGCCCGTGGCGCACAATCCCAACCTGAAAGAAAAGCCCTCGCGCAAAGAGATCGCCAAGATGACTGAGAACGAGCTGAAACAGTGGCTTGCCCAGTTTCATCCCGGCAGTGCTCCGGCGGGGGATATGGACAAGGCCGGGCTTGTGGAAATCGTCGTGGGCCTTGTGGATTAAGACGCGTGGGGGCGGGGTGATTGGCCCCAGCCCCCGTTGAATCAGCACTATAGGGAGACAGGCAATGGCAGTCGAGAGCACGATAACCAGCGTTGTCTATACCGTCACATCGGCGGCGGCGGGACAGGAGTTTCCGATTCCCTTCCCGTATATCGAGAAGGAACATGTCGTTGCCTATTATGCGAACGAAGGTGAGAACACGAGCCTGACGTATGGCACCGATTACACGGTGAATAGTTCCACGCTCACGGTGACGGGGACGCTGCCTGTAGGCGCGAAGTTCGTCATCCAGCGTGTGACGCCTCTGACGCAGGAAATCGTCTGGGTGGACGGGCAGGCCGTCTACACGCCGGACATCATGCAGGCCGACGACAAGCTGACGTACATTACACAGGAATTTAAGGAACAGATTGACCGTTCCATCAAGGTGGATGCGTCGTCATCGCAGACGCCGGAAGAGCTGATGGAAGAAATTTTTGCGGTCCGTGAAGATGCTGCCGGGAGCGCGTCTGACGCCGCCGCAAGTGCCGCTCTGGCGCAGGCATGGGCAGAAAGCGACACGCCGCCCGACCCGGAAGATGAGGACAGCAAGAGCGCGAAGACGTGGGCTGGCGTATCCGAGAATTGGTCGGATGTGGCGAAGGCGTGGGCTGAGAGCGATACCGCGCCGGACCCTGACGACCCGGATTCCAAGAGTTCAAAGACGTGGGCTGCTGAAGCGGCTGAATCAGCGGCGGAAGCTGCGGCCTCTGCCGCGTCTGTTGGCGGCTCCATGTATACGGAGGCCATTACCGATCTCAACGTGGGCGATGTTGCGGATGGCATCATCGTTGTGACGGATGAGCCGGATGGTGACACGGACGGCCTTTTGCTTGGTGGCGTTCCCGTTGGCACTATTATATGGAGCGGCAATGCAACTGTCCCCGCAGGCTATCTTCTCTGCAATGGCAGTGCCGTAGGCCGTGAGACGTATCCTGAATTGTTTACGGCTATCGGTACGACATTCGGTAGCGGTGACGGTTCTACCACGTTCAATCTGCCGAACTTGATAGATAAATTCATCGAGGGCGCAAATGCAGCTGGCACCGTGAAGGCGGCGGGACTGCCGGATTTCTCTGGAAATTTTAGCGGAATTTTGAATGTGACAGCGAACAGTGCAGCATCATGGGCGAATAATGTAGATGGAGCATTTTCAAGTTCACCTTATGTATCAGGTACAAATACAAATATTATAGCTGGTACTTCTGGGGATACTTATGGTGGTTTGCGTATAAAAGGTTCTGATTCAAATGCCATTTACGGCAACAGCTCAACAGTCCAACCCCCCGCAGTAACCGCTTTGCCCTGCATCAAGGCTTTTGCCTCTGTCATCGGTGATGCAACGGTTGTCGCTGGGCAGTTGGTGAATGAGATACAGTCAAAGGTCGCGCTGGATGGCTCTAACACTTCAAGTATCGGCCCTACGCTGTCAACATACATGGCCCATGCAGCGATGCCTGATTTTAGCAGGTATGAAGATTACACGGCAATGTCACCATCAAATGATATAAGAGATTTACCACAAGCCCCTGCTGATGGTTATTGGCAAATTAGTATATCTTCAACTAATGCAACTGGTGTTTGTTTGCGCATACGGGATGTTAATCAAAAGAATATATATAATTGGTACGATGCTAACAGTTCCGCAGTATCAGTAGGATGTTTTGTTCCGGTTGTAAAGGGAGCTGTATATGAAATATATTTTCAGAACTCTACAGGAACTTCTACGATGAATACTTTCCGTTTCATCTACGCCAACGGTTCCGCAACCGCCTAAAGGAGAAACATCATGACCTATGTAAGATATAACCCCGACAACACCATCGCCGCAACCGCATAAAGGAGGCATAAATGCCATCATACAACGGTATCATATACCAGAAACAAGACGACCATTTTGAGCGCATATCGCCCAAGGTGACAATCGCCGCACGGAATCCGGGCGAGCTGGTGTACTCGCTTCTGCCGCTGCAAGACAA
>Ga0310690_10012718_pt1 | contig 10307 bp, 11 predicted proteins | sample AusTroGonzalo_MG_2_FD_207661 | JGI IMG/M metagenome (GOLD analysis project Ga0310690, IMG submission 207661) | Bovine rumen microbial communities from tropical cattle in Woodstock, Queensland, Australia - Gonzalo_04 (v2) (version 2) | ecosystem: Host-associated > Mammals > Digestive system >...
AACTCCTCATAGTTGAACTTGCCATACCAGCCATCAACTTCAGGAATCTCTGTTTCAAGGTCTGCCAGATAACGTTCTGACAAACAACCCATAACATAGATCTGCTCTACACGTCCTTCAGACTTTGCCTGTACGAATTCCAAAATGGTATTAATACTCTCCTCCTTGGCATCGGCAATAAATCCGCAGGTGTTAATGACCACGATTTCGCCCTGAGGATCATCGCTGTCATGCGTACAGCGGAAACCACGTGCCTCGCACATGGCCATCAGGCGCTCGCTATCAACCAGGTTTTTTGAGCATCCAAGTGATATGAAATCTATCGTCTTCAATATTCAGCGCGTTGAGTTTTACTTCAAAAAGAACAGACAGGCAGCAAAAGCGCCGCACGCAATCCCTATGACCAAACCTTCTATAAAAGTCCTCTTTTTCATATTCTATTTAAAAAGTGAATCCACGAACTGTTTCCTGTCGAAAAGCTGCAGATCCTCCATACCCTCGCCCAGACCGATGTACTTCACAGGCACCTTCAACTGGTCACTGATACCGATGACCACACCGCCCTTGGCCGTACCATCGAGCTTCGTAATAGCAAGGCTTGTTATCTGCGTCACGGCAGAGAACTGCTTCGCCTGTTCAAAAGCGTTCTGTCCGGTAGAGCCGTCCAGTACCAGCATCACTTCGTCGGGAGCCTCGGGCAGCACCTTCTTCATCACGTCCTTGATTTTTTTCAGCTCATTCATCAGTCCAACCTTGTTATGCAAACGTCCTGCCGTATCAATCAGCACTACGTCAGCACCGTTGGCAGTAGCGCTCTGCAAAGTATCGAAAGCCACCGAGGCAGGGTCGCTGCCCATCTGCTGTTTGATTACGGGCACACCCACGCGCTCGCCCCAGATGCACAACTGGTCCACGGCAGCAGCACGGAACGTATCGGCAGCACCCAGATAGACCTTCTTGCCAGCCTGTTTAAACTGCCAGGCCAGTTTGCCAATGGTTGTGGTTTTTCCCACGCCGTTCACGCCCACCACCAGTATCACGTATGGCTTATGGTCGGCAGGCAGGTCCCAATCGGCATTATCCTCGGTATTGTTTTCTGCTAACAATGCTGCTATCTCTTCACGCAGTATGCCATTCAGTTCGCTGGTCGATACATACTTGTCACGAGCTACACGCTCCTCAATACGGCGAATCACCTTCAACGTGGTATCCACGCCCACATCACTTGTGATGAGCACCTCTTCCAAATCGTCAAGTACCTCATCATCAACTTTCGACTTGCCGGCAATGGCACGTGTCAGTTTATCAAACACGCTGGTCTTCGTCTTCTCCAGTCCCTTATCCAGCGTTTCCTTCTTGTTCTTATTAAAAAAACCGAATAATCCCATAATGCATTATTTAACGGCCACAAAGGTACAAAAAAAAGCTGAAACCACAAAAGATTCCAGCTTTTCTATTGAGTAAAAAAAATTCTTAGTTCTTGAAGAAGTCCTTAACGGCCTCGTTAGGAACCATCTGCTCGTCAAAGATGTAAGCACCTGTCTTGGGGCTCTTCACCATCTTGATAACCTTTGTGTAAGCGCGACCATCCTTTGAGCCTTCGTGGAGGGTAGCGACGGTTTTCTTTGCCATGCTTTAAGTCTTTTACTTAATCTCCTTGTGAAGAGTCATCTTCTTCAGGATGGGGTTATACTTCATGAGTTCCATTCTCTCAGGAGTGTTCTTACGGTTCTTTGTCGTGATATAACGACTTGTACCGGGCAGACCAGAATTCTTCTGCTCTGTGCACTCCAAGATGACCTGTACGCGGTTACCCTTTGCTTTCTTACCTGCCATAGTTATTAATCTCCTATCACTTTAATGTCCTTCCAATCTACATAACCTTTAGCAACAGCCTGCTTCAGGGCAGCATCCAGACCAACTTTATTAATCATACGCAGACCAGCGGCGCTGATCTTCAACTGAATCCAGCAGTTCTCCTCTACATAGTAGAACTTCTTGCTGAACAGGTTTACGTCAAAGACACGCTTTGTGCGGTGCTTTGAGTGCGACACGTTGTTACCACGCTGTGCCGTTTTTCCCGTGATTTGACAAATTTTAGACATTTCTATCTACCTTTTTACTTGTGCTTTTTTACTAACTTATTCCAAACAGGGTGCAAAGGTACAAAAAAGTTTAGAGTTTAGAGGTCACAGGTTACAGAAATCTCCTATTCTTAATATTTTTTAACTTAAACGCTCTCATCTACCCCCACAACTTCTATCCTTGAACCTATTCAACAGCGTCCTGCGCCTTTAGAAATTCAAGAAACATTTGCATCGCCTTGTTGGTAGCAATAGCCAGATTGATGTCACGCCCATGGTCTTCTTCGACCTTGCACGTCACTACATTGTCCAGCGTTCCACAAGCCAGCCAGATGGTACCAACAGGAATATCCTTAGTACCTCCCGTAGGACCGGCAACACCAGTGGCTGCCACAGCGTAGGTAGTGTTCAGCGCCTTACATGCACCCTTCACCAACTCGATGGCCACCTCTTCACAGAAGGCAGTCTTCTCGTCCAATAGTTCCTGACTGATACCCAACAGATTGACCTTTACCTCATCCACATAGCAGATGATACCGCCTTTGAAATACTTCGACGCACCAGGTACAGACATCATGGACTCAGCAATACGTCCACCCGTGCAACTCTCTGCCGTTGATACCGTTTCCTCTCTTTCCCACAGCAGCTGACTAATGTCGCGGCTTATAATTTTTCCTTCAAAATCCATATTTATATTTATATTTTACGATTTACAATTGATTACACTATTTAAAGGTGACCTTCGAAAATGCCGGTGCATCAATCGGACAAAACTCCTTGTCCAGATACTTATAGTAACCCACGATGCCAATCATAGCGGCATTGTCTGTAGTATAACTGAACTTCGGAATATAGATGGTCCACCCGAAACGCTTGGCATGGTCGTGGAACGCATTGCGCAGGCCGTTGTTGGCACTCACGCCACCGGCCACTGCCACATGTTTGATGCCTGTCTGTTTGACAGCCAGTTTCAGCTTCTTCATCAGGATATCGACGATGGTCCACTCCAGCGAGGCAGCGATATCCTCTTTATGGTGTTCAACAAAGTCAGGGTCGTCCTTCACCCACTTCTGTAGTGAGTACAGGAACGATGTTTTCAGACCCGAGAAGCTGTAATCGAGCCCTGGAATATGCGGTTCCGAGAACTGGTAGGCTTTGGGGTTACCCTGACGTGCCAAACGGTCAATAATTGGACCTCCGGGATAGCCCAGTCCCATTACTTTCGAGCACTTATCGATAGCCTCACCGGCGGCATCGTCGATGGTCTGTCCAAGTACCTCCATGTCGTTGTAGGCATTCACCTTCACAATCTGTGAATTACCACCACTGACCAGTAAACAGAGGAACGGATAAGGTGGAGGATTGAAATCGCCCTCACCACCGTCAATGAAATGTGCCATTACGTGTCCCTGTAAGTGGTTCACGTCAATGAGGGGAATGCCCAACGAACGGGCAAAGCCCTTGGCAAAGTTCACACCCACCAACAACGAGCCCATCAGACCCGGGCCACGGGTGAAAGCCACAGCCGACAGTTGTTCTTTTTGGATACCTGCCCGCTTGATTGCCTCATGCACTACAGGCACCACATTCTGCTGGTGAGCCCTCGATGCCAATTCTGGCACTACGCCACCATACGCCTCATGAACAGCCTGCGATGCCGTCACATTCGACAGCAGCACACCATCCTTGAGCACCGCTGCCGATGTATCGTCACAGCTTGACTCTATACCTAATACATATATATCCTTATGATTCATGATATACGTTTTGCGAGTGCAAAGGTACAGTTTATATCTGAAATAACAAAGAAAAAGGCAAGAAATGAAATAATACGAACGATTCACCGCTAGTAAAAAAAGAAATCAGCACGTTGAAGTTCTTTTCTTGTTACAAAAAGAACCTGAAAAGAAGTAGAAAAGCGGAGCATTCGTCCTATCTACTCGGAAATCACGCATTTCCAGAGAAAAGCCAAAACCTTTCCGCTTTTTTTGTTCTCTACGCATCCGTTGGATTTCCAGAACGTTGCTGATGATACTGATCACACCAAACGTCATTAGCAGCGAGAGGGCAGTTGTGGCGATGATGCGCGAGTTTTGTATTGCTCTCGCTGCTCCGTCTGTTCATATACAGAACAAGCCAGAAAGGCAAAAGGTGACATTAATAAAGAAAAAAAGGTTCAGTCCTTTTTTCTGTCAATACGACAGCACCTCTACGCCATGTTCCGTCATCACCAGGGTGTGTTCCCACTGGGCAGAGGGCAGTTCGTCCTCGCTGATGACTTCCCAGCCGTAGGGATCTCCTTCGTCAATGAAGACGCGCCACGTACCCATGTTGATCATCGGTTCGATGGTGAATACCATGCCAGGCACAAGCAACATGCCGTCGCCACGCTGGGAGAAATGGGCCACCTCAGGTTCTTCATGGAACCTCAGACCCACGCCATGACCGCAGAGGTCACGCACCACGCCATAGTGATACTTGTTAGCATGCTTTTGGATGGCACGGCCAATCTCATTGACGCCATGCCACGGTTTTGCCGCCTCCATGCCAATCTCCAGGCACTCCTTGGTGACACGTACCAACTGTTCCTTTTCGGGTGTGGTCTTACCGCCCACGATGAACATACGCGAGGCATCGGCATAGTAGCCGTCAAGAATCGTCGTGAAATCGACGTTGATGATGTCACCCTCTTCCAGCACGTCCTCTTCCTTAGGAATGCCATGACAAACGACCTCGTTGATGCTCGTGCAGACGCTCTTGGGGAAAGGCGGGGTTTCACTATCGCCGCCATAGCCAAGACAAGCTGGTGTTGCTCCATGCTCACGACAGTAGGCCATGCAGATATCGTCAATCTCCTGGGTGTTCATGCCCGGACGGATGGCCGCAGCCACGGCATCAAGCACACCGGTATTCACCACGCCTGAGCGACGAATACCGGCTATCTGTTCGTCGTTCAATATCAGTTCTCTCGTAGGAACAAGGGCTCCCTTGTTCTCCAGATACATCATTTTCTTGTCAAGCTCTGTCGGCTGTTCGCCCGGCTTGCAACGCCATCTTCTCCTCATAATTGGGTGCAAAGGTACTCACAAATAGGTATTTTACAAAATAAAATCCTATTTATTTTGCATTTCGCTTGGTTTACACTATCTTTGCACTCACAATGAACGAACTGAAAGTGCACATATACTCGAAGGGCGACCAGTTGCCCGTCATGAAGTGTCACAACTATTTCCATAGTGAGGCACTATTCCATATATGTGAGCAGACGCCAAGGCTCCGACCATACATGGTCATCGTACAACGTAAGGACGGTGCTATCATTTGTCATCTGCTGGCCATGCTACGCTATCGTTCATCGTGGTTTCCTCCATACCTATATATGCATTGCCGCACCTACGGTGAGGGGGACTATGAAGAAGAATACCAGGCCAGGAGGGACGAGCTCTTTGAACTGATGCTGGATGCCCTGACGCGTAAGCTGCAACGCTGGGTGCTCTATATCGAGGTGAGTAACCTGAGCAGTAAGATGTTCGGCTATCGCTGTTTCCGGCAATACCACTTCTTCCCCGTCCATTGGATGAGTGTACACAACTCGCTACACAGCCACAAACCTGAAGAACGTATCAGCGAGAAGATGTTGCAACGTATCAAACAAGCACAGGATCGAGGTGTGACAACCAAGGAGGTAGAAACGGACGAGGAGTTCCGCCAGTTCATGAGACTGCTACGCCACCACCACTGGCTGAAGCCGAAACGCTATATTCCAGACGAGGCATTTTTCCGAGGACTCATGGAGGGACAGGACGGACGACTCTTCATCACGCAGTATCGCAACAAAACCATTGGCTGCTGCGCCTGTGCCTACTCCGAGGGCGATACATACATGTGGTACTCTGCCTTCCGAAGGAAGAGTTACTTGAGACTGCACCCTGACGAACTGACCGTATGGCACGCGCTACAGCATGCCTACGAATACAAATATAACCACATGCACTTCATGGACGTGGGACTACCGTTCCGTCGCAACTCCTTCCGTGAGTTCATCCTTAGCTTCGGTGGTAAGCCTGTCAGCACCTACCGCTGGTTCCACTGTAACATTGGCTGGGTGAACCGGCTGCTGTCATGGATATATAAGGATTAGTTTGTGAGTTATTAAGTTTGTGAGTTATGAGATTATAGTTATAAGATATGAAACTTTCTGAGTTAAAGACAGGCGAACATGGTATCATCGTGAAGGTACATGGTCACGGTGGATTCCGGAAGCGCATTGTAGAAATGGGATTCATCAAGGGTAAGAACGTTGAGGTGTTGCTCAACGCTCCGCTGCAAGACCCTGTGAAATATAAAATCATGGGCTATGAAGTGTCGCTCCGCAGACAGGAAGCTGACATGATTGAGGTGGTGGAAGAGCATGAAATCGAGCAACAGCGCCCAACGATCAAGGTAGCTCTGGTAGGCAATCCCAACTGCGGCAAGACATCACTCTTCAACTTCGCCAGCGGAGCCCACGGGCGCGTAGGCAACTACAGCGGTGTAACCGTAGATGCCTCAGAAGCACATGCTTCATTCTTTGACTACGAGTTCCAGCTTATAGACCTGCCCGGTACTTACTCTCTCTCGTGCTACTCGCCCGAGGAACTTTACGTGCGCAAGCACCTGACCGACGAGATGCCCGACGTGGTCATCAACGTCATTGATGCTTCCAACCTGGAGCGTAACCTTTATCTGACCACACAGTTACTCGACATGGACCTACGCATGGTATGTGCGTTGAACATGTACGACGAGTTTGAACGACGTGGTGACTCCATTAACCTCAACACGCTCAGTACTCTTTTCGGTACACCTATGATTCCCACATCGTTCAAGAAGGGAACAGGAGTCAACGAACTATTCAAGACCGTCATACAGGTCTATGAAGATACCCACGAGCATGCCCGCCACATCCACATCAACTATGGTCACGAGATTGAGCACGGCATACGCCACATACAACAGCACCTGCGCGAAGACGAGACGCTGGACCATGCCCACTACTCTACCCGATACCTGGCAGTCAAACTGCTGGAGCGCGACAAGGATATTGAGCGTTTTATCAGCACCCTACCGAATGCCGACGAAGTACTGGAAGCCCGTAACATGGCAGCAGAACGCGTCAAGGAGGAGACGAAGGACGACTCGGAAACAGCAGTAATGGATGCCAAGTACGGTTTCATACAGGGTGCCCTGCGCGAAGCCCGTTTCACACTTGGACAGCAGAAAGACACTTACCGCATGACACACTTCATTGATGATGTGCTGTCGAACAAATACTTGGGCTACCCCTTCTTCTTCCTCATCCTTTTCGTCATGTTCCAGACAACATTCTCTTTGGGACAGTACCCTATGGACTGGATTGAGGCTGGTGTGGAGTGGCTTGGCGAGTGGGTGGGCAGTTCCCTTTCCGAAGGCCCGCTGCGCTCCATGCTTGTCGATGGTATCATAGGTGGCGTAGGAGCCGTCATTGTGTTCCTGCCGCAGATCCTCATCCTGTATTTCTTCATCTCGCTGATGGAGGATTCGGGCTATATGGCCCGTGCGGCCTTTATCATGGATAAGCTGATGCACAAGATGGGACTGCACGGTAAGTCGTTCATACCACTCATCATGGGCTTCGGCTGTAACGTGCCGGCCATCATGGGCACACGTACCATAGAGAGCCGACGTTCACGACTCATCACCATGCTCATCGTGCCTTTCATGTCGTGTTCAGCCCGTCTGCCTATCTACATCATGATAGTCGGTACATTCTTTGCGGCTGAATATCAGTCATGGGTTATGTTCTCGCTCTACGTCATTGGTGTCATCGTAGCCATCATTGTCAGCAAGATATTCTCCACTTTCGTCATCAAGGGTGAGGACACTCCGTTCGTCATGGAACTGCCACCCTACCGCTGGCCGACGGGTAAAGCTATAGCCCGCCACACGTGGGACAAGGGAAAGGAATACCTGAGGAAGATGGGTGGTGTCATCCTCGTAGCCAGCATCATCGTCTGGGCACTGGGCTATTTCGGTCCTTCTGGCATCGCCCCATCCATGGAAGATAGTTTCATTGGCGTAATGGGACGAGGCGTTGAGCCTTTGTTCCAATTACAAGGTTTCAACTGGCGACTCGACGTTAGTCTGATAGCCGGTGTGGGTGCCAAGGAGATTGTAGCTTCCACCATCGGTGTATTGGGCGGTCTGGAAGAGATTTCTCCGCTGGCAGCTTACTGCTATCTGCTTTTCGTCCTGCTCTACTTCCCCTGCATTGCCACCATTGCCGCCATCAAGAATGAGACGGGTTCCTGGCGCTGGGCTATCTTTGCAGCATGCTACACTACCGTACTGGCCTGGGTGGTCAGCGCGGTGGTCTATCAGGTAGGAAGCTTACTGCTGTAACTGGTTATCGGTTATCAGTTATCGGTTATCAGGGCCTTCACCTGCTCACAAATCTGCTGCATACCTTTCTTATTGGGATGTCCGCATTGTTTGTCTATGTCATGCAATTGGATGACAGGGACATTGTAATGCTGGCAGATGGTCAATACCGATTGATTGATAGTATCGGAAAGGATATCGTTGAGAATGAAATATAGACGGACATTGGGATAATGGTCGATGAGGTGCTCCAGCATATAGGCCATTGCCGGACGGAAGCTGTAGAGATCCTGTCGTGTCCAACCGCTGTATTGGAACTCACCGATGGGTGAATGGGCCCACTCATCATTCGTAGCCCCGAAGATAAGAATGATATCGGGCGAACCAAGGTTGGTCAGTCGGGTACAGAACGAACGGTCACTATAGTCAACCTTATCGTAACCAGTATAGCAGATGGTTGCACCTGAGAAAGAGTTATTGACACAGAGCTTCATACCCGTTTCCATCAGCAACTGATGCCACCACGTCTGACGCACGGTACGCACATCAGTACAGTCCCACTCCTTATCCCAGTACCATACTGCATTGGTATCAGGTGTCAGATAGCCCTCAAATGTACTGTAACTATCGCCAAGAATAGAGACGCGTAGCGAAGAGCGGTGAGTAGTGAGTGGTGAGTTCTGTCCACATACTGTGACGGCAGCCAACAGCATGGTCAGGAAAAAGATGGTACGTTTCATTGTCTTATAGTTTTTAGTTCAACAAAAAAGTCCATCAGACGAATCTAATGGACTTAATTTTGCGGTGCGTACGAGACTCGAACTCGTGACCTCCTGCGTGACAGGCAGGCATTCTAACCTACTGAACTAACGCACCTTGTTTGCAAGGCCGCTCAACATCTTTCTGGCGGTGCGTACGAGACTCGAACTCGTGACCTCCTGCGTGACAGGCAGGCATTCTAACCTACTGAACTAACGCACCTCGGTATGATGTTTTGCTTTTTGCGGATGCAAAGGTAGGGATATTTTTCGAATATACAAAACTTTTTGCCGAAAAACTTAAAAAAAAGTTTGCATTAGGACTGCATCATGGTAATCCTTCCCCGTGAAAAGCCAGTTTTTGAGTGTGTTTTCAATGCTGAAGCCACTCTTCCGGAACAGTTCCACAGCAGCAGTATTCTCCTCGTCAATTATAGCATAGAGCTGGTTCAGATGGAGCGTTTCCTGAGCATAACGGCACAATTCGCGCAGGGCAGCTGAGGCATAGCCTTGACGCCGGCTGTCAGCCACGACCACTACTCCTACCTCAGCCCTCAGGTGGCGAGGCTCAAAGTTCACCAAATCGACGATGCCCACCACAGCATGCCCTTCGTCCTCAATCATCAGGCGCAGCTGGCGGTCGGCATAGATATCGCTACGGGTACTGGCAATGTAGTCATGCAACACATAACGGGAGTATGGCACATTGGTTGCACCCACGCGCCACAACACATCGTCGTTCTCAATGCGATAAAGCAGTTCAAGGTCTTCAGGCTCCAAAGCCCTCAGTCGTATGACAGGTAGTTGTTTCATCTGTAAATATGCAGGAATGAGAGATAATGCTTAATAAAGAAGATGACCATCGCCTTGTAGAACACGTAGGCATAGCGAAAGCTGGTCTTGATGGTGCTACGGCCCTTGAAGTGTACGATGTCGAGTGGCAGGAACCAGTTCTCGTAGCCGTGACGCAGCAGTTGGTACGACAGGTCGATGTCCTCGCCGTACATGAAGTAGTCCTCGGCGAGCAGGCCGACCTCCTTGAGTGCCGCATGACGCAGGAAGCAGA
>Ga0310690_10012723_pt1 | contig 10306 bp, 6 predicted proteins | sample AusTroGonzalo_MG_2_FD_207661 | JGI IMG/M metagenome (GOLD analysis project Ga0310690, IMG submission 207661) | Bovine rumen microbial communities from tropical cattle in Woodstock, Queensland, Australia - Gonzalo_04 (v2) (version 2) | ecosystem: Host-associated > Mammals > Digestive system >...
CTACTGCACCGCGCCGATGATGACGGTACCGGAGAGCCTGCAGAAGCGCCTTCAGAAATATTCCTACGACATCGTGGACGCCATTGAAGTGATAGGCGGCACGAACGTCCAGTTCGCCCACGACCCTGTCAGTGACCGCGTGGTCGTCATTGAGATCAATCCGAGAACTTCCCGCTCCTCCGCTTTGGCTTCCAAAGCGACGGGCTTCCCCATCGCTTTCATCTCCGCTTACCTGGCGGCCGGCATTACGCTTGACCAGCTCCCCTACTGGAAGGAAGGCACGCTCGACAAGTACGTCCCCTCCGGCGACTATGTGGTCGTTAAGTTCGCGCGCTGGGCTTTCGAGAAGTTCCACGGCTCTTACGACAAGCTGGGAACGCAGATGCGCGCCGTCGGCGAAGTGATGTCTATCGGCAAGAATTACAAGGAAGCTTTCCAGAAAGCCATCCGCTCCCTCGAGAACAAATGCTACGGCTTAGGCTTCTTCAAGGGCTACAACGAATGGACGAAGGAAGCGCTGGTCGAAGCGGTCAGGACGCCCTGCTCCACCAGGCAGTTCATGCTCTACGAAGCCACGAGGAAAGGCGCGACCGTTGACGAACTCTACGAGGCCACCAAGATCAACAAGTGGTTCCTCACTCAGATGAAAGAGCTCGTCGAACTCGAAGAAGAAATATTGAAGAGCAAAGGCGGACTTCCTCCCAAAGACCTCTTGATCCAGGCCAAGAAGGACGGCTTCTCCGACCGCTACCTCGCGCAGATCTTAGGCATCACCGAAACGGAAGTCAGGGAAGCCAGAGAGGCCGACGGCATGGAAGAAAGTTGGTTCGCGGTCCCGGTCTCCGGCGTGAAGGATGCCTGCTACTACTACTCTACTTATAATAAGAAGAACGAGACGGAGATCTCCAGCAAGGACAAGATCATGGTCTTGGGCGGCGGACCGAACCGCATCGGCCAGGGCATCGAGTTCGACTATTGCTGCGTGCACGCCGCTTTCGCCATCAGGGACGCAGGGCTTGAATCCGTCATGGTCAACTGCAACCCCGAGACCGTCTCCACCGACTACGACACTTCCAACAAGCTCTACTTCGAACCGCTGACCTTGGAAGACGTGCTCTCCATTTACCGCAAGGAAAAACCCGTGGGCGTCATCGTGCAGTTCGGCGGACAGACTCCCCTTAACCTTGCGCACGATTTGGAAGCCAACGGTGTCAAAGTATTAGGCACTTCGCCTAAGACCATCGCGCTGGCGGAAGACCGCGAGCTCTTCCACGAAGTCGTGCAGAAACTCGGCATTCCTCAGCCGGAAGCCGGCATGGCGCACAGCGTGGAGGACGCGCTCGCAGCCGCCAAGCGCATCGGCTATCCCTTGATGGTCCGTCCCTCCTTCGTATTGGGCGGACGCGGCATGGAAGTCGTGCACAACGACGAGATGCTGGTCGAATATATGAACAACGCCCTGCAGGCCGCCGGCGAAAACGTCATCCTGATCGACAAGTTCCTTGAGAACGCGACCGAGACGGAAGCCGACGCCATCTGCGACGGCAAGGAAGCGTTCGTTCCCGCCATCATGGAGCACATCGAGCAGGCCGGCATCCACTCCGGCGACTCCGCCTGCTTCATCCCGCCCGTCACCATTCCCAAAAAGCACATCGAGACGATCGAGCGCTACACGAAGGAACTGGCGCTGGAGATGCACGTGGTCGGTCTCATGAACGTCCAGTACGCGATCTGCAACGACGTCGTCTATATCCTGGAAGCGAACCCCAGGGCCTCCCGCACCGTGCCGCTGGTCAGTAAGGTCTGCTCCATCCCGATGGCGAGGATCGCCACGCAGGTCATGCTCGGCAAGACCTTGAAGGAACTCGGCATCACTAAGAAGGCCATCCCGCACTACGGCGTGAAGGAAGCGGTCTTCCCCTTCAACATGTTCCCGGAAGTCGATCCGGTGCTCGGACCTGAAATGCGCTCTACCGGCGAAGTCTTGGGCATCTCCACTTCCCCGGGCCTCGCCTACTTCAAGTCCCAGGTCGCAGCCAACCAGAAACTGCCGACGGAAGGCACGGTCCTTATGACGGTCGCCGACCACGACGAGATGCTGCTCGAGACCGCCACGCTCTTCAAGGAACTGGGCTTCAAGATCCTTGCGACAAAAGGCACCTGCGCTTACTTAAACGAGAACGGCATCAATGCGGAAGTCGTCCTCAAACGTCTGGAAGGCAGGCCGAACCTGGTGGACGCCATCACGAACGGAGAAATAAACCTCATCGTCAACACGCCGATAGGCTGCCGTTCCAAGGACGACGACTCCTACATCAGGAAGACCGCCATCAAGTACAAGGTTCCCTACATCACGACCATGGCGGCCGCTCACAACGCGGCGCTCGGCATCAAGGCCTTCCTGCACGGCTCAGCTCCTCTGAAGAGCATCCAGGAATACCACGCCGACATCAAGTAAGCAAAACAAAAAAGCCCCCGGTCACTCGGGGGCTTTTTTTATTCCGGCAGTTTGTCCGTCACTTTTATTCCCAGCACTCTTTCCGCATTGAGGTAAAAGATCTTTTCCTGGTCGCGTTCATTCGGGCAGATCTTTTTCACGAACTCGATGTGTCCCTGCTGTTCGCCCCAGGGACAGTCGGTGCCGAATAGAATGTTATCCGCTCCGTGCCTGCTGACAATTTCGCGCCCCAATTCAACGGGGCAGCATCTGGCCGAGCAGCTCGTGTCGATCATTACGTTTTCGCCGCACATGTCCTGCAAAAATTCTTTGTAGGTCAGCCAGCCTCCCATATGCGCGATGATCATGACAAGCTTGGGAAAATTTTTCCTTATACTTTTGAAGCGGTAGGGATGCGCAAAGTCCTGCCCCATGAACGCCACGTCGTTGCCGGAATGGAAGAGCAAGGGAAGGTTTGTCTCCTGCCAAACGTCGTAGATGGGATACCAGCCTTTGTCATCAACGGGAAGATTCTGATAGAAGGGATGGATCTTCAATCCCAGCAATCCCGCGTCCAAAATTTCCTGCACCTTGTCAGCAGGATCAGGATCCAAAGGATGTATGGAAGCGAAAGGAAAAACGTGTTCGCTTTTTATTTCTTTCGACCACGCGAGTATCGCGTCGAACTGCGTCGGCTTCGTCGCAATGTTTGCGATGACGCTTGCGTTGACATCACCTTCCCGCATCGCGCGCAGAAGATCGCCCAGCGTTCCGTCAGTGCACGGCTGTATCACTCCGCTCACTTTCGCTATCGCTCCGATCGCTCTTTCGGCAAGCGAATCTACAAACGCGTGGGTATGGAAATCGAAGTATTTCATGATGACGTGGATTCTAACAGAAAAAAATTTTGCAGTCAACGAAGACGCTGATTGATTTTTAAAAATACATGTGATAAAATTTATATAGATTAAGTGAATTATCCGCTATTCATATTTTATGTGATGAATGTGAAGTGATGGAAATGCTAGGAAAAATAACGGGTTTCGCTTGGTTGATGGAGTGAAAAGAAAACAACAGATCAGGTATGATCTGTTAGAACATAGAAAAAACTCAAACAAAAAATAGTTGTCTAGTGACAGCTTTTTATTCAACCAAACATAAGGAGAAACACTATGCCTACTGCTAAGAAACCCGCTGCGAAACCGGCTGCCAAGAAAGCCCCGGCCAAGAAAGCTGCCCCGGCCAAGAAGCCCGCTGCTAAGAAGCCCGCTGCTAAGAAGCCCGCTGTGAAGAAAGCCGCCCCGGCCAAGAAAGCCGCCCCGGCCAAGAAGCCCGCTGTCAAGAAGCCCGCTGCCAAGAAGCCCGCTGCCAAGAAGCCCGCTGCCAAGAAGCCCGCTGTCAAGAAGCCCGCTGCCAAGAAGCCCGCTGCCAAGAAGCCCGCTGCCAAGAAGCCCGCTGCTAAGAAGCCCGCTGCCAAGAAGCCGGCCGCCAAGAAGTAATAATTAACTTCTTGCAATAAAAAAAGCGCCCCCTCGCAAGAGGAGGCGCTTTTTTTATCCGCTCGTTTTTGTTTATTCAGCGAGGTCGAAGAAAAGCAGACCGAGCGCGGTGCCGAAGAGCGGAATCTCGCTTAGCTTTATGTGCTCGCCGGTCTGGTGCGCGGAGCCGTCGTCGTCCTGGCTGTAGCCAAGGGATGGAATGCCGGCCTCAAGAAGCTGCTTGCAGACGGTCGTTCCGTTCATGCCGAAGAGCACGGCGTCACGGCCGGTGAGATCCTTCGTGGCTTTCATGGCGGCTTTGCAAAGCCTGCCTTCGGGATCGATCTCGAAAGCGACCATGTGGTCCGGCATCTCAACGGAATAGGAAGTGCCGGGATATTGTTCGCAGGCGGCCTTCGCCATGGATTCGACCCATTCTTTTATCTCGGCAAGATCTCTCTGCGGAGTGTAGCGGATGTCCATCCTGACTTTCGTTTCTTTCGGAATGATGTTGTAGGCGCTGCCGGCTTCCAGTCCTGAGACGGTGAAAGTCGTAGGGCTGAAGTTCGGCTGGTTCGGTTCCTTGCAGAAGCCGATCTTATCCGTGTAGCTTTCCCTTACGGAGTTGAGGAAAGCGACGGCGGGCCAGATGGAGTTGACGCCATGGTCGGGATAAGCGGCGTGGCCGGCCTTGCCGTGGAAAGTGAATTGGAAACGCAGAAGGCCTTTCTCGCCGTAGGAGAGTTTAAAAATGCCCGAACCTGTGTCAGGCACAACGGCGTAATCGGCTTTTATCTTTCCGGTTTCAGTGAGCCAGACCAAGCCGTCGGTGGAACCGACTTCCTCGTCGGCGACGGAAGCGAAAAGGAAAGTGCCTTTGAATTTGCCTTCGTTCTGCTTCAGGAATTTGGCGAGCAGGAAAGCGGAGACCATCGGGCCCTTGTCGTCGCCCACGCCTCTGCCGTAGGCTGTGCCGTTTTCAATTTTCACGGTGAAGGGATCGTGATCCCAGTCAGGGTTGACCGGCACGACATCGGCATGGCAGGGAACGAAAAGAATTGGATGTCCCTCCCCCACTTTCGCGATCAGGTTGGTGCGTTTGGGAGTTTTCTCAAAAGTTTCGTAAGGGATATTGAGTTCGTCGAAATATTTTTTCAGAACGTCGGCCACGAGGTATTCGTTGCCGGGAGGGTTTACAGTGTTTTTGGAAACGAGTTCTTTTAAGAGCTCTATTCCTTCCTCTTCATGTTCCTTGAAGAATTTTTCCAGTTCCGCTTTCCAGTTCATTCTTCTTCTCCCACTTTCTCGACCATCTGGGCAGCCTGGGCGCGCAGGGCCTGCTGCTTCAGTGATTCGAAGCTGCCGGGGTTCTCCTTCACGACGTCGTAGTGATTCTCGGTAAGGTCGACGCTGCGGCCGGAATCGGTAGTCACGGTCATGTCGAGCTGGCTGGGCGCCTGCATGATGACCTGGAATTTCCTGGGACCGTATTCGAAGGGTTCGTCGGAATTGTAGAACTGAGCCTGCTGTTGCTGCTGCTTAGGATCGATGCCCTGGGCCTTCAGAGCTTCCTCTTTGGCTTTCTGCTGGATCCTCATCTGATATTCTTCCTCGATGGCTCTGCGGCGCTCTTTAAGCGCTTCGGGAACGGCGCCGTTCTCCTGCTGCGTCATATTCTTGTTCTCATAGTAGCGCCAGACGCCGTAGGGAGTGTTGTTGAAGAGCAGGCCCTGGGAGGTGATGTTCTCGTCCTCGTCGTAAGTAGTGACGATCTGGGAGCCGGTCAGTTTGCCGTGCACCACTTCGAATTCCGTCTTGGTCTTGATGTCGTCACGGTCCTCGTCGTAGTAGGTCTCTTCTCTCTGGCCGAGCAGAAGGCCGGCCTTGTAAGTGGCGATGGTAGTCTTGTCCTTTTCGTCGAGACGCCATTCGCCGTCTTTCTCGTCTTCTTTGAAGCGGCCGTACCAGAGTTTGTTTCCGCGCTCGTCAAAATAGGCTCTCTTGCCTACGCGCTTGCCTTCCTTGAAGTCGCCTTCCGTTTCAACAACGCCGTTGGTGTGCCAGTAAGTCCAGGTGCCCTTGGCGAGGCCGTCACTGTATTTGCCCTCCGCCTTCTTGGTGCCGACGGGATAGAAAAAGTACCAGCGGCCGTCTTTCTGCCCGTCGTCATAAGGACCGTAGGATTCCACCTTGCCGTTGCTGAAGAAGTTGGTCCAGACTTTGGCGCGGTAGCCTTCCTTGAAGTAGCCGCAGCTTTTTAGAAAGCCGTTGGGATAGAAGTACTGCCAATAACCGTGGGGTATCTGCCCGGCTTCGCCTTTTACGACGGTGTAGCCGGCGTACTGCAAATTGCCGTTGGGATAGTAGTCGGTCTTCAATACCGCTTCTTCGGCGGCGAAGAGTATTACTGTGATCGCTAAGGATAAAATAAGCGCAAAGACTTTTTTCATATTCGATCCTTTTTTATATTTGTTAGGAAAGCGTGGCTGTCGCTCTCAAGTATGCTTCAATGAAGAGATCTATCTCGCCGTCCAAGACCGCGCCGGTGTTAGATGTCTCAACATCTGTGCGCAGGTCTTTCACCATATTGTAGGGATGCAGGACGTAAGACCTGATCTGGCTGCCCCATTCGATCTTCTGCTTGTTGGCGTAGGCGGTGTTCTGCTTTGAGAGGCGTTCGTTCATCTCCAGCTGGTAGAGTTTCGCTTTCAGCATCTTCATCGCTTCGGCTTTGTTCTTGAACTGTGAGCGTTCGTTCTGGCAGGAAACGACGATGCCGCTTGGAATGTGCGTGATCCTGATGGCGGACTCCGTCTTGTTGACGTGCTGGCCGCCGGCGCCCGAAGAGCGGTAGGTGTCGATCCTAAGATCCTTCTCGTCGATCACGATGTCGATGTCGTCGTCCACTTCCGGAGTGACGTCGATGGAAGCAAACGAGGTCTGCCTTCTCTGGTTGGCGTCGAAGGGAGAAATGCGCACAAGGCGGTGGACGCCGATCTCGGACTTAAGGTAACCGTAGGCGTACTCGCCGGCGATGTGCAGCGTCACGGACTTGAAGCCGGCTTCTTCGCCGTCGAGGAAGTCCTGGATCTTGCACTTGAAGCCGTGACGCTCCGCCCAGCGTTCGTACATCCTTTTCAGCATGGCGCACCAGTCGCAGGCTTCCGTGCCGCCGGCACCGGAGTGGATCGTCAGGTAGGCGTTGTTGTGGTCGGTCTCGCCGTTCAAGGTCTGATGGAACTCGAATTCGTCGTAGCCGCTCTGAAGCTTCGCAAGCTCGGCTTTCAGGTCGTCAGCCAAGGATTCGTCTTTCTCGGCGTCGGCCAGCTGCAGGAATTCTTCCGTCTCGACCATCAGCTTCTCCAAGGAGCGCGCTTCCGTCGTCACTCTCTTCAGAGAGTCCTGTTCCTGAAGGAGCGTCCTGGCTTTTTCGGGATCGCTCCAGAGATCCTGGGCGGAAGTAAGTTCGGAAAGCTCGGCAAGGCGCTTCTCCTTGTTGTCCAGATCAAGTCCCGCGAAAAGATGCGTAAGGCGGTCGCGGATCTCCGCCAGTTGGTTTTTCTCTATATCGTACATACCTTGATTATATCATATTGCTTCATCCCGAATAAGGCGAAAAACTGACAAACGCAATGCTAATCGCGTAGAGTTTTGCAAAAAGCTTGCCATAGATGACAGCTTTTGCAACAATGGGCCATGATCACGCCTTTTTTGTTCATCCTGACTGGGACGCTCTCCGGCATGCTTCTTTCGGAGATCGCCTCACCAATTCCGTTGTGGCTGCTCCTTGCCCTGGCTTTTCTCTTTTTTCTTGCGAGTTATTTTGACCTGAGAGAAAAAGGGAGGTTCTCACAATGCATGATCATCTACCTGGGAGGTCTGATCGGCGGGCTTGTAAATTACGCCGCGGTTGACAAACGCCCGAACCGCAACGCGGAGGAAAAGGTATTGCGCTGCGAACTGCTGCACGACGCTTCCTGGCAGGGCGGCGAGGAGGGAAGAAAATTCTACACCCGGCTGGAAGTGAAGACGGACGAGGAAAAGCTTTTGCTCTCGCTCTACTCCGCAAAACCCATAGAGCTGAGAGCCGGAACGAAGATCGAAGCGAAGGCAAAGCTCCGTCCTTTTAAAGGCAAGGACGCTCCCGGCTGTTTCGACAGGAAGAGCTATTACGCCAGGCGCAACATTTATCGCGAAGGAACGATAAAGGGAAAGGACATAACCGTTGACAGAAGCGCGGCGGAAAATACTTCCCTTATGAGGAAGCTGCGGGAAAAAGCGATTAACGCCTTGCAAAGCGAAAAGCATCCCAACGCCGCCCTGCTTTTGAGGCTGATGCTTTTGGGCAGCGACGAAGCTCTGCCGGCTTCCCTGGAGAAAGGCTTGAGGAAGAGCGGCGTGGCGCACATCCTCGCGGTCTCGGGACTGCACATCGGGCTTATCAGCGGAGTCTGGCTGATGCTGCTTCGGGCTTTCGGCATCTCTAGGCTTGCCTTCGATCTTCCCCTTCTGCCTTTCCTATGGTTTTATGTGCTGTTTTTGGGCGACCGTCCTTCCGTCCTGCGGGCGGTCATCCTTATGACTTTGATCGTGCTTGGCAGAGTCTTTAACAAGGCGACGCTCTCTTTGCACTTCCTTATGGTGGCGGCCTGGCTTTACGCAATCATCTCGCCGAAGCAGATCTTCTCCTATTCCTCGCTGCTCTCCTTTTCGGCGACCGCGGCGCTGCTAATACTGCTGCCAGCGATCGCCGCGGAACTGGAGGAAAAAAGAGAAGGCTTGAGCTTTTCCAAAAAAGCCAAGCTTTTCATCAAAGAATATTTCGTGCAGAGCCTGAAGATAACTTTCTGCGTGACCGTCTTCACGCTTCCCATAATCCTTGCCATGCTGCATATGGTGACGCCCTTGGGATTTTTGATGAACATGATCATCATTCCCTTGTGCGCCGTTCTGCTTTCTGCCGGTCTCTGGCGCCTCGCCGCTTTTTATATTTTGCCAGTGACAGTTTCATCTCTGTTCTACGACCAGGCGCTCTGTCTCTGGGAAAGATTTTTGCCTTTGGTCGCCCTGCTCGGAGATTCGCCCTTCCTTACGCTGAACGTTCCTCCCTTCTCTATGACGACCGTCCTCGTCTATTACCTCGCCATCGCTTCCTTCGCGCTGCACGTCAAAACAAGCCAAAGAGCTTACCGGGAAATTTTTCTTTGCCTGCTCTTAATTTTGTGCTTCCGCTTTTTCAAACCGCCCGTCTTTGACGACGCTCTTAAAGTTACGGCGCTCGACGTAGGGCAAGGCGACTGCTTCGTGATGCGTTCCGACGCAGGCCCTCTTTTCGTTATGGACTGCGGCCGCTCGATGGGTAACTCCAGCAAAGGCGAAACAGTGACCGTTCCCTATCTCCGCAACCTTGGCGTGCAGAAGATCGACTGCCTCTACATCTCGCACTATGACGACGACCATATGGGGGGCGCCAAGGACATCATAAGCAGCATCAGGACGAAAACGATCATAGCTCCGCCCGTCATCCCCTCCGAAACGAACGGCTGGGAGCTTATGCGCCTGGCGGAAAAGCTAGGCGTAAAGTGGGTTACCCTAACAAGAGGCGACAAATTCGGCAATTCTCTGGCGCTCTGGCCCCCAATCGACCCCCTTCCCCCTACGAGCAATTCCCGCTCCCTGGTCCTCATAACGCCCTTTAAGGGGTACTGCCTTATGTGGACTGGCGACTTGCCCAAAACCTACGAATTTGACCTTCTGAGGGGCCCAGAGGGCGGCCTTCCGCCCGTGGCCGCCTATAAGATCCCCCATCACGGCTCAAGTTCGGCCGGAAACGACTGGTTTTTGGCCAAACTGAGGCCTGAAATCTCCCTGCTTTCCGTCGGCCCAAACCCCTATGGTCATCCGCACAAGAGACTTATGCTAAAATACGCGCGTTTCGGCTACAAGGTCATCCGAACGGATGAGCTTGGGACATATACGCTTATCCTAAGAGAGGCCGGCAAAACGCCTCAAAATTGACAGCGAGGGGGCAAAAAGGTATCATATTGGTTGTGTGTTCAATCCTCTTAAACCCTAAAAACCGCGAGTGATTTATGAGTACTTCTCATGTGTTCGGAAGAGATTATCGTCACATCCCCCAAGCCCCAATCGGTATAATCGCCACCCCGGGAGGACGGGAACTCGCGGAATCCATCGACAAGGAACTCATAAAGGAACGTCTGGCGCTGCTGGAAGAGTATCCGCCTTATGAAAGTTTCCCGGGCTTTTTGAGAGACACCTTCATCATCCCCTCCGACAACCCTAGGTTCCAGAACGGCGAGGGCAAAGCCGTCATAGATCTTTCTGTTAGAGGCCTCGACCTCTTCTTCATCACCGACATCGGCAACTGGGG
>Ga0310690_10012726_pt1 | contig 10304 bp, 5 predicted proteins | sample AusTroGonzalo_MG_2_FD_207661 | JGI IMG/M metagenome (GOLD analysis project Ga0310690, IMG submission 207661) | Bovine rumen microbial communities from tropical cattle in Woodstock, Queensland, Australia - Gonzalo_04 (v2) (version 2) | ecosystem: Host-associated > Mammals > Digestive system >...
CCGGGTATGACAGACGCTGCCATGGCGCTGTAGGCGGCGGTGATTTCATCTAATCGGCCTTCGCCTCCGCCCAGGATGAGGGAGAGGCCGTAGGTCTCAGGGTTGCGGGTGAGGGTGGTGAGGCCCCGGGCCTGCAGCAAGGAGTGGAACTTGGGCACGCCGTATTGCCGCAGCAGGAACACGGCCGGCACGTTGAGGGAACGGGCCAGGGCCTCGGCGGCGGGCACGGCGCCATAAAACTGCCGGTCAAAATTCTGCGGGGCAAAGCCTCCCAGGTTTACGGGAATATCCGGCAGCAGCGTACGGGGTAGGATGAGGCCTTCCTCCAGGGCCGCCTCGTACAGGAGCGGTTTGAGAATACTGCCGGTGCTTCGCGGAGAGGCGGCTATGTCCACCTGTACGCCGGGTCTTTCGCGGTAGGGTGAGGCGTTTCCCACATAGGCCACCACCTCGCCGGTTCGGTTATCCATGACAACGGCGGCAAGGTCTGCCACGCCTTCTTTAGCCAGGTCGTCGGACTGGCGGTCCACTGCGGCCGAAACGGCTTTCTGCAGTCCTATCCGCAGCGAGGTGCGGGTGCGGACGCCCTTGGGACAACTCTCTACATAGTGGGGGGCATAGGCCGGCAGGGGCAGCGGAGCTTCGGGCAGCGGCTCTTCCAAGGCTGCTTCATACGTATCGGCCCCTATATCTCCATGCTCCAGCAACCGCTTGAGAAGGCGGTTTCGCTTTTGCAGGAGTTCCTCCCGGCCGCGGCTTAGGTGCAACGTGGCGGGAGCATTGGGAAGGACAGCGAGGGTGGCAGCTTCGGCCCAGGAGAGTTCAGACGCGGGACGGCCAAAGTAGCGCCAGGCGGCGGCCTCCAGTCCCACTACATTGCCCCCGAAGGGAGCGTGTGAGGCATACAGCGCCAGGATGCGCCGTTTGGAATAGCGGAGTTCCAGCCGGGTGGCCAGTATGGATTCTATGAGTTTTTGCTTGACGGTGCGCTCCTTCTGGCGGCTGAGGCGGATGACCTGCATGGTGAGCGTACTGCCGCCGCTTACCACATGACCGCTGCGCAGGTTCTGCACCAGCGCCCGGCCCATAGCCACGGGATTCACGCCCGGATGACACCGGAACTGCCGGTCTTCAAACTGCACCAGCGCCGTGGCAAAGCGTTCCGGCACAGTGTCGCAGGGCGGGAAGCGCCACTGTCCGTCGGCCGCAATGCGGGCGCCCAGCAGTTCGCCTTCGGCGCTCTCCACCACGGTGGAGTAGGAAACGCCCTTGAAGAGGTTGCGGGGAAGACAAAACAGGTAGGCTAGCAGAAGAACTGCTAGCCCTAAAGAGATCCCCGGTCGGAGCCGGGGATGACGAGGTCTTTTATGGTCGGTTTGGCCGGCCATTATTTGGTTACAGCAACGGAACCGGAGGCGGAGGCGGCCTGGACGGCCGGCTCGTACATGGCCTCGGCCACTACGGACGGCTGCATGTAGCGGCCTTCATAGGCGGCACGCAGCTGCACGGTAAAGGTCTTGTAGCGGCCGGCGGGCAGCGCAAAGAACCAGTTCACGCGGTCGTCGCGGATGTCCTTGTAGTCGTAGGCGTCTTCGGAGGCACCGCCCGTGAGGCGGTCGTTCTGGATTTCCCAGCCGGAGGGGACGGGGAAGTTCAGGGCCAGGTTCTCGTAGGCCTTGACGCCGGAAGTGTTGGTCACCTTCACCGTAGCCACAAAGCGGGTGCCCTGTGGCAGGGAGGCGGGATTCACGGCTGCTCCGGTTTCGGCCGAAGTATACTTGATTTCCAGCTTGAGACCGTTGGAGACGGCGGTACGGACGGCACTTCGATGCGTCTTGACCAGGGTGCCGTACACAATGCCCTGCGAGAGGTTCTTCACTTCCTGCTCCTTGTCTACCGGCACATTGACATTCTTGTCGGCGGTGAAGTTCTTTTCTCCCAGGTTTACCCGTACCACGGAGGTGGGCACCTTGTCATAGAGGTGGCGGTAGGCCACGGAGGCAAAGGCGGTCTCCTGGGTGCTCATGTATCCGTTGGAAGGTTCGGAAGCCACAGAGAGGGCCTCGGAGAGGTTCTCGCAAAGGGCCAGGGCATCCAGCGCTACCATACGGTCGCGGTAGCCGGTACCGTAGGTGAGGTTGTAAGGCTCGTACTCCGGGAAGTCCTTGCCAATGCCTTCCAGCAGATCCTTAGCCAGGGCGGCCTTACCACCGAGAGCGTAGGCGCCGGCCAGCATATAACGGGCACGGTCTCCAATCTTGCCGGCTTCCTTGAGGCGGTTCATGCCGGACAGCTGGACGTCCCCGGCCAGGGCCATGGTGTACAGGCGGTAGGCTTCGTCCAGATTGGAGAAGAAGTTGTCTCCGGCCACGCGGAACACCTGGCTCATCTTCTTCTGGTAGGATTTCCAGTTCTTGAGCACGCCGGCGTTCACTTCAAAGCCGGCCTTGGAGGCTTCGGTGAGGAAGTGTCCGGCCATGGAACTCACCCACGTGTCGCTTCTGTTCCCGCTCCAGTAGGCAAAGCCTCCGTCTCCGTTCTGCCGGGCGTAGAGCTTGGAGATATAGGTGGGGATGAGGGCCTTGGCTTCGGCAGCATCTTCTTCCGACAGCAGGGGCAGCAGACTTACCATAGTGAGGCCGCGGGAGCTCAGCTGTTCGCCGCACTCGTACGGGTATTTCTTCATATTCACAAACCAGGCGTGGGCGTCCGGGGCGGGGAAGCCGGCTATCTGCAGCATGCCGGGTTCTACCTTGCGGCTCTCCTCGGGCTTGAGGGTGAAGCGGGTTACCGTCACAATCTCGGGCTGCGGGTTCTGCACGGTGAGGGCAATGGTCTCCGTGGCCTTGTGGCCGGAGCCGGCGGCATCCACGGTGATGTGGGCCACGCCTTCTTCACCGGTGGCCTTGAGGGCAAACTTCACTAGCTGGTCTCCCTTGGCGGCAAAGGTGAGTTTCTGCGAGGTGGCGCCTTCCAGTTTCACCGGACCGTCCACCTTTACAGTCACATTAGCCTCCTTGACGCCGTCCTCCATGGCAAACACATTCACCGGAATCTGGCATTCTTCATTGATGCCCAGAACGCGCGGCAGGGTGGTCACCACCATAAGCGGATTGTTCACGGGCACGGTCTTCTCGGCATTGCCAAAGGCACCGTCATGACCGGCCACCACCATTACGCGCACGCTACCCACATAGGTAGGGAGCTTGAGTTTGAGCACATCGCCGCCCTTCTGCATAACCTTGGGCTGCAGGAACAGCACCACGGGATTGAAGCGGTTGTCTTTACGGGCCGATACCACGTTCTCCTGGTCGCCACCGATGGAAGCGATGGGAGTGAATTTGCCGCTGAAGGCACCTATTACCTGGTCGTACAGATCCCAGGTCTTGACGCCCAGGGCTTCGCTCTTGTACATATAATCCCAAGGGTTGGGGGTCTTGAAGGCCGTCAAGTCCAGCAGGCCCTCGTCCACGATGGCCAGGGTGTAGGTCATAGGCTTGCCGGACTTCTCGTTCACCTTGACGGTGAACTCTTCGTCCGGATGCAGTACCTCGGGCAGGGTAACCACAGGTTCCAGATGAGAGGCGGGGTTCTCCACCTTTACGCGCTGGACACCGTACATGCGCAGCGGGAGGTCGTTCTCCGTAGCTCCATAAGGCTGCAGCAGGGTTACGTGCACATAGATAGTGGGAGCCATACCGGGCTCTACGGTAAACTTATAAGGGGTATCCTTCTCGGACAGGCTTACCCATTCCCGCTGCAGGACGCCACCGGCGTTCTCAAGGGATACCAGGGCCTGACCGCCCTTGGCGGCCGGGATGAACACCGTGGCTTTCTCGCCCACCTGGTAGGAAGTCTTGTCGGTAGAGACGGTGAGCATGGTGAGGGCTTCGGGGTCCTGGCGGTTGGCGCGTCCGCGGTAGTCGGGCCAGTCAATGGTCACAAAGCGGCCGCTCACATGACCGGAGTTCTGGTCCTTGGCCAGGATAAGGTAGTTGCCCCATTCGGGGTAGTCCACGCGAATCTTGAAGCCGGTGTCTTCGGCCCCCGAGGTAAGGGTGCCGGAGGCAATCTTTGTTACCGAATTGCCCTTCACGTAGGAATCCAGCTCTCCGCCGGGATTCTCCCACCACCAGTTCCAACCGGTCTTGAATACCACGTATTCAATCTTGTGGCCCTTGACGCGTTTGCCCTGGGCATCTATCACAGCCAGCTTGATGGGCTGGTCCTTGTCGGTCTCCAGGAAGTCTCCTTCCGGAACCTTGATACCCACATAGGCGCTGTACGGGGAGTAGGGAAGGGTCTCGGTGGTAAAGCTCTCGTCTCCGCCGGGTTCCTCCACGCTGGTTACCACAAAGGCCTGCAGGAGGCCCGGGGCGCCTTCGGCGGCCGGGAACTTCACCTGCACGGCTGCGTTGCCGGTGCCGTCCAGACGAGACTTGTAAAGAATGTATTCGGCCGTCGTAAACTGCGATGCCGGGTTGTAGAAGCTGTATTTTTCAAAGCCCTTGAAGGGGGCGCCGGCTTTGCGGAGGGTCATTTCGGCCCTTACACTGCAGTCGGCTGCACTGCCGCCGGCCAGCCAGCTGGCGGCTACACGCAGGGTGCTGGTTTCGCCGCTCTGGAGCATCTCCGGGTAGGCCGTGGTAATCTTGAGGCGGTTGGGCTTCACGGTCTCCACGTGCAGGGTCTTGTGGAAAGTGCTGCCACCCACTTTGAAGTAGGCGTTCCAGTAGCCGGTGGGGTCATCGGCCTTGGTGGTTACCTCGTAGCTGTAGAAGCCGTCGGTGCCCTTGGCCACCTGCTTGGTGTAGAACTGGCCTTCGGGGGTGTATACTTCCAGGGTGGCCGGGTGGCCTTCGGGGAGGTTCTTGCCCTTGTCCTGGAGGATGAGGGTGAGGTGCATAGTGTCGCCGGGACGCCACACGCCGCGCTCTCCGTATGCTAAGCCCTTGATGCCCTGCTGCACGGTCTCTCCGCCCACGTCAAAGCGGCTCAGGGAGCGCTCGTTGCCATTGTTGACCTTCAGATAGGAGGTGCTGCCGCCGGCCTTGGCCACTACGGCAAAGGGCTTGTGGGTTACGGTGAGCTGGGCCAGACCCTTGCTGTCGGTCTTGCCTTCTCCTATCTTCTGGAGCTGGTAGTCGTAGGCTTCCAGGCTCACGCCGGGAACGCCCTTGGCGGTGAGGAGGTCCGTGGCGGCTACCCAGAGGGTGTTGCCCTCGGCGTATTCGGCCATCAGACCCAGGTCACTGGCCAGCAGCTGGATGGCCGGGAAGCGGTCGCTGTCCATATAATAGGACGGCTTGGCAGGGTCTTCCCGCTCTTCCCAATTGTAGTTGTCCCAGTCGTAGTCGTTGTCCCAGTAGTAAGGGCTGGCCTGGTCCCAGGTGGCTTCATCTTCCGGGGTGGGCTTTCCAGTGAGTGCCTGTGCGCTCACGATGGGCTCCTTGCCGCCGTAGAGGCTCTGGTCCTGGCGGAAGCTCAGGCGTACCCGGTAAATGGCACCGGGCTCCTGGCGGATGAGGCCGCCCAGATAGATGGTATGCGTGTTCCACTTATGCAGGTTCTTGGAAGCGTCCAGCTGCACGTCTCCGCGGTACACCAGACGGCCGCTGCGGCGCAGGCTGCTGGAACCGTCCAGGTCGTTCTCCTGGAGGAAGGTGAGGACGTTCTTCTCGTAGATCTTGATGATGCGTACCTCCACGGCGCTCAGGTTGGCGGCGCGGAAGGGGAGGATGAGTTGGTTCTGGTCCGGAAGGATGTTGCCGCTGATGAGCAGCTCCACGGCGGGCTTGGGCTCGGCCATGGTGAAGTTACGCTGGAAGGTCTCTCCCAGGGTGTTGCCGTCGGCGTCCTTGAGGCTCTTGTCCAGGGTGAGCACCAGATCTCCCTTCTGGCCCTCGAAGTGCACCTTCAGGAGCTTGTCCTCTACCTGCACGTAGCTGCGGGCGGCGCCCTCCAGCTCTACCAGGCCCTTGATGGTGGCGTTGGCCGGGGCCTTGGAGAAGGTTACTTCCACCAGGCTTTCTTTCAGTTCGGCCTTTACTACCTGGAAGGGACGGCCGTTGTCGGGCTCGCCGGCTTCCTGGGCATCTTCACTCTTGCCGCGGACGGCCATGCTGAAGGTGAAGGGCGACGGGGCGTCCTTGAGCACCTTATCCAGCGCGAAGCTCACGGTGTACGTCTGTCCGGCCTTGAGCTCCTCGGGGGTGAAGGTAACGGTGGTGGGGGTGGCCCACTGCGTAGTGCCCTGGATCTTGGGCTGGATGGTGAACAGGCCCTCGGTGGGCTGCTGCACGGCTTCCTGGGCCAGGTCAATGCGGATGATGGCATCCTCACCCACAATGCCGCCGGTATAGGCCTTTACGTAATCGGCAAATTCTTGGGCCGAAGGAGTCTCGACCGCCGTCTTCTTGGGCCCACAGGCCAGCAGGGCCGCTGCTGCGGCCACAAGCATAAAGAACTTACGCATGGTTATCAGTATGATTTAAATCCTTCTTTGAAGCGGGTCAGACCGTCCAGCAGACGGGTACGGGGGCAGGCGATGTTGAGGCGCTCAAAGCCCTCGGCGGCGTCTCCGTAGATGGTGCCGGTGCTCAGCACCAGGCCGTGCTTTTCCCTCAGGTGGTTGGCAAAACGCTCGGAGAAGCCTTCCAGCGGCTCGCCGGGCTTGAGGGCGGCGCGGCAGTCCAGCCACATGAGGTAGGTGCCTTCCAGCGGAGGGCAGACCACCTCCGGAAGTTCGTCTTCCAGGAAGCAGCACACGGTGCGGGCGTTGTGGTAGAGGTAATTGCGAAGCTGGTCCAGCCAGGGGCCGCCCTCGCTGTAGGCGGCCTGCAGGGCCGCCACGCCAAACACGTTCACGTCACAGCACTCGTTGTCGTTGATGGCGCGGTCCATCTTGGCCAGGATCTCCGGTACGGAGGCGTAGATATTGGCTATCTGGATGCCGGCAATGTTAAAGGCCTTGGTGGGGGAGATGCAGGAAACGGAGTTCTTGACATACTCTTCAGGCAAGGTAGCCCAGGGGGTATAATCGTGGCCCGGGTAGGTGAGCTCGCAGTGAATCTCGTCCGATACTACAAACACGTTGTTGCGGCGGCAGATCTCTGCCATCAGGAGCAGCTCTTCCCGCGTCCAGACGCGGCCCACGGGGTTGTGGGGGTTGCACAGGAGGAAGACCTTGGCCTGTGCGGCTTTGACTTCAAAATCGTCCCAGTCCACAATGAAGTGCTTGCCGTCAAACTTCAGGGGGCTCACCAGCTGTTCGCACTTGTTGTTGCGGATGGCCGGGAAGAAGGCGTTGTAACAAGGGGTCATCACCAGCACCTTGTCTCCGGGCTTGGTCATGGCCTTGATGGCGGCGCTGTAGGCGGCAATCACGCCGGTGGTGGGGACAATGTTCTCACGGTTTATGCCTTCCCAGCCGTGCCGGGAGGCAAACCACTGGCTCATCACCGTGAAGTAATTGTCCGGGATGAGCTCGTAGCCAAAGACGCCGTGGTCCAGCCGCTTTTGGAGGGCAGCGCGGATCTCGGGAGCCACTTCAAAGTCCATATCGGCCACCCACATGGGCAGCGTGCCGGGATACAGGTCCCATTTGACGCTTTCGGTGTTCCTTCTGTCGGGACACGAGTCAAAGTTGTAGTTCATAGTTTATAGGGTCTGGGTTATTTCGCAGTTGCCGGGCTCCTTGATGTTGGGGTCCAGGATAACCTGGCCAATCTTTTGGGCCTTTATGAATCCGCTGCGCGGGTTCTTGACGGAGTGGATGGAGCCCAGGATGGTGGCCTGGACGCTGCTGTACTCGAAGGCCAGGTCTGCGTCCGGCTCAAAGGTGCAGTTCTCCAGAATCAGGTTCTCGCAGTAGCACAGGGGCTGGGTGCCGCCAATATGGCAGTTGACCAGGTGGAGGTTCTTGGCGTACCAGCCCAGGAACTCTCCCTGGATGCGGGAGTCGTACACCGTTACGTTCTCGCTCTCCCAGAAGGCGTCCTTGGTGTCCAGGTTGGAGTTGCGGATGACTACGTTCTTGGAGTACTGGAACGAGTAGTTGCCCTGAAGGTTCAGGTTCTCCACGTCAATATTGTCCGTATGCATGAAGATGTAATCGGCCTTCTTGGCTTCTACATTGCGGAGGGTTACGCTGTCGCAGTCCCAGAAGGTCTCCAGGGCGTTGGTGAGCTGGACGTTCTCCAGGTAGGTTTCCGTGATGCGGCGGAACATCTTGGGGGCTTCCACCAGGGTGTTGAACATCCTGCAGTGGCGGCTGTACCAGAGGGCGGCACGGGCGCCTTCCCGGAATACGCAGTGGCGGATGGTAAAGCCGTCGCACTCCCAGAAGGGGTACTTGCCGTTGAATTCGCAGTTTTCGGCCTCTATGTTGCCTCCTTCTTTAAGGGAGGATTCTCCCGGGCCGATGGAGACGTTTTCCAGTCTCAGACCACCGCGCCGGGCATACAAGGGGCGTTCCCCTTCGAAGTATTGATCTTTGATGAGTTCCATAACATACAAATTTAGGAAAAAAATATGAGAGGGCAAGCCGCTTGCTTTTCCAAGGTTTTTTTCTATATTTGAACAATAATACCAACATAATAACACTAATAAGATGACTGAGTTAATCGTCGGACGCGAAAGCGGAGTGGATTATCCGCGGCTCGTGGTTGAAAAAGAAGGCAAGGTCTCCTATTTTGGCAAAGCCGGCTCGGTACCCAAAAGCGTGAGCCGTCGCCATTGTCGTATCTGCATTGCAGATAACTCCCGGATAACTATAGAAGACATTACTTCCAATAATTTCCTCTTCATTAACGGAGTGGAATGCAAGCGCAAAGACAATGTGTCCATAGACGATACCATTGAACTGGGCCCCGAAAAGTATCGCCTGGACCTGGAGCAACTTACCAAGTCGCTTTCGGCCAAGCAGGCCTATAATATCAGCGCCCTGAAAGAGGTTTATGACAATTACCAGAAGGAAAAGTTTGACATGCAGGTGAACCAGGGCAAGATGAACGCCCTCAGCTCCCTGCCCGGTATCTTGTCCATGGGTTCGGTGGCCACGGCCTTCCTGATTCCTTCCTTGCGTGCTCCTATGAGCATTGCCGCTGCCGTATTTGCCATCCTTTTTGCGTTTTTCCGTTTTAAGAACGCCAGTCAGCAGCCCCTTAAGACCAAGAAGACGGAAGAAGATTTCCGTGAGAATTATGTATGTCCCAACCCTTCTTGCCGCCATTTCCTGGGCTCTACGCCTTACAAGGAGCTTATCAAGGGAAAGGCCTGCCCCTATTGCAAGACCAAATTTACTGAATAAATGCGGGGTGGACTGGTATCCATATTGTGCCTGTTGCTGCTGCTCCTTTCGGGACGCAGTACCGCTCAGCAGATTTACCTGCTGTCGGTAGGCGTGGCCGACTATCCCGGAACCGAAATGGATCTGCGACTCCCGGCCGATGATGCCCGCGCCATGTACCAGCTGTATCGCCGGAATGCGGCGGCTTCGGCTGTACTCTTGACCAATCAGAAAGCCACGGCCGAAGGAATCGCCTCTGCTGCAGAGGACCTGTTTTCCCAGGCTACGGCCGATGATATTGTGGTTCTTTTTTTCTCCGGGCACGGCTATTCCGGAGGCTTTGCGGCACAGGATACACTCCTTTCTTATACCCGCATCCGACAGTTCTTTCAGGGTTGTCCGGCCCGAAATAAAATGATTTTTGCCGATGCCTGCTATGCCGGCAACATCCGGCAAGGAGGCTCGGAAGGTCACCGCATAGCGCAGGATGGCAATATCATGCTCTTTCTCTCATGCCGCTCCAACGAGGTGTCGTATGAGGATCCGTCCATGAGCAACGGATACTTTACCACATGTCTTACGCGGTGCCTCAAAGGTGGGGCCGATGAAGACCGAAACCGCGTGATTACGGCACGGGAACTGTTTGTGGCGGTGAGTCGTGGGGTGAAAACCCTGTCAGATGACAGGCAGCACCCGGTGATGTGGGGCAATTTTAAAGATACAATGCCGGTAATGGTTTGGAAATAATGGAGAAGATCAGAATCAAATGCCCTTCGTGCGGGGTTATCTTGGAAGCCGTTGACAATCCGGCCAATGCCGGAAAGTTTGTGGTCTGTCCTTCTTGCAAGGTCAAGAACCGTTTTGAGGATTTCAAACGGGTGGTGCCCGCTCCTGCCCCTAAGCCTGCAGCGCCGGCCCCTTCCGACGACCGCACCCACATTGTGCCACGCGGAAAGGCAGAGAGTGCGGGATACTTACTGGATTTGCTTACGCAAAAGGTTTACCCTTTGCAGGA
>Ga0310690_10012727_pt1 | contig 10304 bp, 8 predicted proteins | sample AusTroGonzalo_MG_2_FD_207661 | JGI IMG/M metagenome (GOLD analysis project Ga0310690, IMG submission 207661) | Bovine rumen microbial communities from tropical cattle in Woodstock, Queensland, Australia - Gonzalo_04 (v2) (version 2) | ecosystem: Host-associated > Mammals > Digestive system >...
ATCCCTTTGCTCCTGAAGAAAACAAGAAGGATGATTCCAACGCAAAAAGCCAGAATAGAGGCTCGGCTTCCTGTTCCTACAGAAGAAAAAAGACAAATCAATCCAGGCAGGAGGTGAACCCACTTCCTTCTGAAAATAACGCGCCAGAAGGATATCAAGGATGCAATTACAAGAATAAAGGCAACATAGTTGATAGCGTAAAGTTCCGATCCGATCCTAGATCCAGAAAGCAGGTATTTAAAATAAGTCTTGGGTCCATAGTAGAAAAAAGTCGTCAATGTTACGACAATCCCTGCTGCGACGATTGCGATGAGTATGAATTCCTTTTTATGATTTGTTGCAAGAAAGTTGTAAATAAGCGTACCCATTATCAACAATCGGGAAAGAGTAATAGCAGTTGTTCTGGTTTCCGTCTTAACCGGAGACCAGAGAATTGAAAGAAAAACATAGGCTGTGAAAGCCGCAAAACTAACAGAAAACAGATTGATTATTTTAGAACTGTCCAAAAAACAATACAAACCAGCCAGAATCATAAAAACTACTGCAATTGCATTACAGTAAACGTTGTTGTTTGCAGGTGCCTGAAGTGTGGTGAAAGTGATTACGTAAAGAAGTAGAAATGCTTTGGTCTTAACCACAAGCTCAACCTCATGACTTCTGATGCCTTCACGTATTCTATTCAGAAAAAGCATTTTGTTCCCTCTTCAGTGCTGTTATGTTAACATTTAAGATGAACGATTTGCAACATACGCAAAAAAGGACGGGAATGAACATGGATTATTCGGAAACGACAAACAAGCTTTGGGAAACAGACAAAGCAGTGTTCTTTTCCGTTCTTACTCCTGTCTATAACCGCCCTGATTTTCTTAGTCGAGTCATCGCATCGGTCGAAAGACAATCCTTCAGAGATTTTGAATACATCATCGTGAACGATGGGTCTACAGTTGATCTGGATGATGTGGTGATCTCATTCATGAACCAAGCCACTTTTCCCGTCATGTATATCAAAAAACCGAACGGCGGAGTACATACAGCAAGAAATGCAGGAATAAGAAAAGCTCGTGGAATCCTGACTGTCGCAATAGACTCAGATGATGAACTCATGCCAAATGCCCTTGAAATACTGCACAGAACATGGTTATCCATTCCGGAGAACAGGCGTAGCGAGTACTTCCAGATTTCTGCACGATGTATCACGGATTCGGGAGTAGAAGGACCCTTATTCCCCGAAAAGATTAACACCCTTCCGATGGAAAAATCCGCTATTGCCTATGAAAAAGTTCCGTTTGAGATCTTCATTGCAAATCGTACTGATGTACTGAAGGAGAACCCTTTTCCAGAGCCAGAGGGCATAACATTTGTGCTGGAGAGTATCCTCTGGTTCAAACTTCTGAGACTATACAGAGTACAATGCATCAATGATATCCTGCGGATTTACCATACAGAAGGAAACGACCATGTCTTTGGCAAGACAAAATCAATCCAGTATGTGAGGAATATGGTCTGGTCATTCGCCTTCTATCTGAACAACTGGAAAGAAAGAAAAACCCATCTTAAGAATTATCTTCAGTTCATCCTGCACTACACCGTCTTGATCAAAGTACTGAAGATAAAGAAACAGGAAATAAGAGAAGATTTTAAAACCAAATATTTCAGAGAAAGGTTTATTCAGATTCTTTTATTCGTTTTTGCCTGGCCTGTCGCAATAAGATACAGCAGAAGAGTCAAAGACTAATTCAGCTGAGCTTTCTATAAGCTTTTTTCATGGTTTCTGCGACCTTTTTGCCGAAAACTCTGTAGATGAAACGGAAGACTCCATCCCTCATCTTGGTCTTACTGTTTACCCATGTTGCAGCATAATGATGAACAGAGACCGTGTCTTCCGATAGTTCACATCTTCCGGAGTTCAAATCCATTGGATTGAAAAATCGTTTGGGGAAGATATTGATTCCGCATACTGTCTGAAATACATCCTCATTCCTAAGCCCATAAGCTTTCATAAGGTTTGTCACGTGGCTTCCAACAGTAGTTATGTTCAATGATCCATCTGAGGATCTGAAATGGATACCTTGATAATAGGATAACACTTCACCCAAAAAAGGCTCCCCTTTTGCACATGCAATACCAAGACCTGGCCCGATTATGAGATCTGTATTTCCTCCCACAAAATCCCCAGGAGCAATTTCGACCCCCATAAAAGCACCTTTTTCAATAATAGGGGCTATTGGCTTCAGCAGTTCGACATCGGTATCGAAATAGACACCACCATGATTATACAAAATCCAGAACCTGGCATAGTCACTGACAAAAGCCCACTTTTTTGCCTCATAGGCCTCTTTTACGTACGCGCAGGAGTTCAGGTCAAAATTGGATTCATCCCAACGCTTTATTTCAAAATCAGGACAAAAGCGCTTCCAACTGTCGATGCATTTCATCGCCGAATCAGGCAGGGGTTTTTCTCCAAACCAACAGTAATGGATTACATGTGGAATCCTTTTTTCGGACAACAGACAGCACCTCCCTTCAATTATCACTGATCATCGAACAGAATCAGAATCTATATTACAATCCAGGCTTCAATAGAAGAAATACAGACCGATATACAGTTCGAACTCTACATCCCTTATGCCCATCTCTCCTTTGATCAGCTTGACCAGGTGGTCAGCATTGAAGCCTAAGGATCCGCGGATCGGATAGCTCGGATGGCTGTCCAGGATTATTATTCCCTCACCACCGACTGTCACCAGCTTGTCCAGGCTTCCGTCTGCATTGCTTCCCAGGAACATATCTGTGAAAGCAATGGCATATGTCTTACAGAAGCCGTTGATTTTAATAAAATTGAACATCAAATCAAGGTTGAAAGTCATTCCAAACATTCTTTCCTGATTGATGATTTCATTATTATCCATAACTCCTCTCATGTTCCATGAGTAGGTGTTATCCTCATTTATTTTCTGATTTGTATTCGCGAGAATAAACTTCAACCTGGCTGATGGATTGAACCAGGATGTAACTGGATAATGAATAGTAACACCACCTGTGAGCTTGGCTCTCTGTTTGCTCAGGAAATCCGTATCATAGAGAACATGATACTCATCCGATGCTGAGAATGAGAAAGTCAGACCTTTTCTGAAATTGTTATCTCCAACCCAGTCAATTCTGCCGAAAGAGAACGGAAGTGTGAGAACAGGATAAGGATCAACACTACTTGATGGGAATTCACACAAAACATATACCCAAAGGCTTGGTGTAAAATGCAATCTTTGTTTAATAGTAAAGCCCCTGCTGACACCTGTTCCGACCTTAATTGAATAGAGTCCATCCTCAAAACCATATTGGACTGTTTCTAAACTGGACGAACTTGTCACCCCAAACTTCTCATTGTAGAGAAATGAGAATGTGGTGGCGGTTTTAAACTCTTCTGAAGCGAATGTATAGACTATAGAACTTGAAGCAGAAGCATTGCTGAGGATGGGATTCAGGAAGGTGATACCCACAGAAGATCGGAGTTCCGTTCCACCCCAGCGGCTGTCTTTCTCCGGTCCCTTGGGAGAAGCCTTGAAGGAGAAAGAACCATTGACGGATACATCCCAGAACTTCACGTCACTGATATTGACGCTTCCTTTCAGGAAAGAATCTGTCCATGTCAGAAAATCAGTAGCACCGCTGTGAGAGAAAGAAAGCTTTGCCTCACCAAGCCTCATACTATCGACAGAGAAATCCCATTCGAGCTTTCCATCCTTGAAGGAATTGTTTCTCTGCGTGAATCCAAATGTAGAATCCAAAGTTGCAAAAGTTCCGAATAGATTGGAATCCTTTGCTTTAAGCTTCAAGTTGATTCCGTAGTTGGAGTCATATTTGGGATATGGAACAATGAGGAATGTGTCTGAGTCCTGAACAGAGAAAAAAACATCAGCTTCAAAGACATCCGTACTTGTCTCTTCGAGCTCATAAGTATACTCGACAGTGAAAAATACCCTCGTGTTTACAAGTTGCTGCTTTTTATCATCCAAAAAAGCAACCATTTTCTCCAAGGAATCAAAATTCTTGTCTTTCTCTTTGTCTTTTGAATCGACAAACTCAAGAAGAACTGAACTCTTGGTCTTGCCCCCTTTTACATCAAATGAATAGCTTCTGACTTTATAAGTGGAGGCAAAAACCTGTAATGCAACCAGGATGAACACCAATGCTGCAAATAATCTCTTCACACTCTTCTCCCAAACAATATATAAAACACAAACGCAATAATATATGTTACTGTGTTTAATGGTCAATTGAGAAAAAGAATCCGATTGATATTGAAAAAGGGAATGATTATGAGAAAAGTTCTTCTGGCTCTAATACTGCTTATCGCCTCATTTCAATTATTCGCTGCTGTCTCTCAAAAGATATTTCCGGTAGACAGTCCGGTTTACCAGGAAATCAAGGACATTTACCTTGCAACAGGTCACGCGATGCCCTCTTCTACAGGCCCTTGGAGCGAGGCAGAGCTCTCTGCAATGATTGACAGAATCCCTCAGTCAGAGGTACCGGACTATCTCAAAGACAGTTACAACCATGTAAAGAAAGAACTTGGCAAGAATCTGAACAGGGATTTCGACTTCATGTCTCTTCAGTTCTCTGCAAACACTTCTGTAGAGTTGTATGCACATACAAACACCGATGGACAAACAAGAACGGATATCAACGGCGTAACGGAAAAAATCTTCACAGGCAGAGAGAGTTGGTCATATGACATGGTTCATTCAAACCCTCTGCTCGGACTGAATCTTGAATTTGATGTAAAAAACCATTTTTATTTTTTTATGGCCGCTGATGTAAAAAACGGCTACCACAGCGGAATCGGTTTTGAAAACGAAATCGGAAATAAACATTTCGGGACAAATATCCCCGGATTGCAGAATGTTCCTTTCAGTAACGGTTTTTCAATTAACATCGACTCAAACTGGCCATACAGGGCATTCGCCTCGTTTGGATCCATGTCATGGAACATTCAGTTGGGAAGAGACCGGATAAACTGGGGACTTGGGAAAACAGGTAATCTGGTAATCAGCGACAACCTTCCCTACCATGACATGATGAAATTCTCTGCATTCTCGAATAGTTTCAAATATACTTTTTTAATCAGTTCCTTCCCTCATAAGAGTAATTATTATAACCCTTACCAAGGTTCCAACAGAGCCGGACACCCTTCCGACCCAGGCAAAGACTCAATCAAGGGAATAAATCTCTATTTGGCCCACAGATTTGAAGGCAGAGTACTAAGAGACAAGCTGTCTTTTACAATAACTGAAGCGATTATGTACGCATCTGAGACTGCGACCATTGATTTCAGGATCTTCAACCCAATGATTGTGCTTCATAATTTCTACAACGCGACAAATGCGAACTCTACTATTTCCGCCGAACTGGACTGGACTCCATTCAAAGGCTTCAACCTTTATGGGCAGTTCATGATGGATGATTTTGCCATTCCGGGAGGAGAGAATGGTGGCAGTCCAACAAACCTTGGTTTCCCAAATGCTATGGGATACCTTGCAGGAGCAAGTTATTCCATGGAAGCGTGGGGAGGACTTCTGCGTTTCAATCTGGAAGGGGCCTTGATTAATCCCTATACATACCTAAGATACGACAAAGGCTCAGCTGTCGTATCTTCAGAACACTATGGATTGGACTACATTGTCTCAACAAGAACGTATGTAACAGGAGCTCAGGATGGAGTCATCTATGACGAATTCTTCCTTGGTTACAGACATGGAAGTGACAGCATTGTTGCAAATCTGAATGCAGAATGGAAGAAAAACAACTTCCTAACTCTTTCTGCAAACGCATTCTTCATGGCTCATGGAACTCATGACAAATGGACAAGATGGACAGAAGTTGGAGGAAATGGAGAAGACGATTGGAAGAAGTACTCTGTCACCCCTACTTCCGGACATGAGTCTGAAAACTTCAGGTATGACGATGTCCAAAACAGGAATGCCGTATGTTACACGCTGGACCTTGGTCTGTTCTGCCAGTATCACATCAATGAGAACCTGAATGTCTACGGACAGGCGGATTTTATCCGCATATGGAATGTGTATAACATAAAAGGCGACAACGCAAACGATGCACAGTTCGTTGTAGGTCTCAAATACTCACTTTGAATTTATTGCCCGATAGACTATAATCGTTCTTATGAAACAGAAGAAGGGAAACTTCGAAAGATTCCAGTTCAAGCTACGCTTGTTCACGGATATCATAGCCACTTGGTCAGCTTGGTTTCTGTCTTACTATCTCAGGTTCTTTATACTCCCCGGTGGTGCCAGGGACTCTTTAGGTCTGTTCGTGGCTCTCTCATTTCTTGCCTTGCTTTCCAGCGTTTTTTTCCTTTTCTACAACAGACTCTATGAGTCCAACGTTGTATCAAAATGGAGCCGGGAAGTCGGTTCTCTTCTTCGGGTATCTGTCGATGTGTTCCTGACCTTTGTAGTTTTCTATTACTACCTTATGAACATTGTCGTCAGCCGTGTTGCCCTTGCAATCTTCCTTGTCATCCACTTCCTCTTCCTGTTTACCGGACGACGTATAGTCAACTCCATAATCGGAGTGAAGGTCAGATCAGGACAGTTCCTTCAGAGAGCTCTTCTGGTCGGATACGGAAAGAAGATGCAGGACTTCTATGATACCAACATGTCTCATGGACCTTCTGCCAGAATCAAGTTCATCGGACAGTTCATGGGAGGAAAATCTCCTGTTGGAGACCTGGCTCAGATAGACGCAGAGAATCTTGAAGCAGCGGTCAAGGCAAATGACATAGACATGGTTGTCATAAGCTTCCCACCGGCAGATGCCTCAAAGAACAAGGTCGAAGCAATTCATCAGGGTCTTGAGCTTCTGAATGCAAAAGTCTTCCTTCTTTCCGATATTCCCAGATCCTATGCAGGGTCCGTCATCACAGACTTCTACAACATTCCGTCAGTACAGCTGAACAACTCCGAGATGTCTTTGGGAAGAAGGTTCGTAAAGAGAACATTCGACATCATCTCCTGTTCATTGGCCGTAATCATCCTCTCTCCCCTTTTCCTCTTCCTGGCTCTTCTGGTCAAGCTCTCATCCAAGGGTCCTGTATTCTTCAGACAGAAGAGAGTCACAAGAGGCGGCAAAGTATTTGACATGCTTAAGTTCAGATCTATGCGCATAGACATGCCAGAACAGAACGGTCCCCACTGGACGGAAGAAGATGATCCCAGAGTCACTAAGATCGGCCGCCTTCTCAGAAAGACAAGTCTTGATGAACTTCCGCAGTTCTTCAATGTTCTTTCAGGATCAATGAGTCTCATAGGACCGCGACCTGAGAGACCGGAGCTTGTAGAAGAATTCAAAAAGACTATCCCGGGTTATGACCTCAGACATAAGGTGAAAGCCGGAATCTCCGGCTGGGCACAGGTCAACGGACTCAGGGGAAACACCTCGATTGAACAGAGAGTTTCATATGATCTTTACTACATAAGAAACTGGTCCATATTCTTTGACTTCAGAATTGTAATTCTTACGTTCTTCAAGGGTTTTATAAACAAGAACGCTTATTAAAGAGAGCTTATGAGACGCATTTTTATAATTACAGCATTACTTATGGTCTGCGCCGTACTGTGTGCAGCCCCTTCCCTTTCCGACATTTTCCCCTCTTTTTCAGAGCAGCAGATGCAGAGTTTCAAAGAGGGTACGGTATTCGAAGCTGTCACAAGTGACGGACAGAAGATCACAAGCATCGCACCACGCGGCTGTCAGGGAATGAACCTTGCTGCGAAATCAGACAGACTTTACGATGGTTTTGCAGTCTCTTCTGTCAAATTCATTCCATATCCTGAGTACTTTAAGAATCTCTCTAAGAACGAGAAAGAAGTCTGCCTTTACAACCTGCTCAGAAGCATGTCCACAATGAAGGGACTTGAGTATATCTCACACATGGCAGGTGATAAGCCGACAACCCTGTTCAAGGATTCCTACATGATCAGCAACCCGGACAAGACAAGCAGCAAGATTGCCGATCCTGTTTCAACCAGTGTTCCGGCAAGCTTCAACTGCTATGCCTACCAGAAAGACAACAGATTCGGTGGTAATGTCTACAGCGTCAAATATACGATCAAGGAAGGCGACTTCCTGATGGAGATCAGTAACTACACAAATATGAAATACATGGGCTTCTCCTGTGTCGACAAGGGTGCCCTTCACATGTACCTGGAAGTCATTGAGGCTGAAGAAGGCTTTGTTCTTTTCACAAACGCAATGGTTTCAGGCAGGGAGCCTCAGGTCAAGGTTCTGTTCATCACAGTCGATCTTCCAAGCGCATTCCTCAGAAGAACCACAGCCCTTTCAGACTGGTTTGAAAAAAGGATCAACGAAGAGTGAGATACAGATCAAAATTCCTTGTTCTGATTCTTCTCTTTGTATCAGTTTCAGCAGGGCCTCTGTTCAGTGCGACTTATCCTCTTGATAAGAACACGGTCAACTCTTTTGACAGGCTTACCATGCAGCCTTACAGCAAGGGTCTTTCCGTTGCATCGGATATTACCGCAGTCTCCACGGCTGCAACAGCTGCCGTGATGCTGGCATTGCCTTCAAGCGAGTATTTCACAGTCGGTGTGATCTATGCCGAGACAGTGGGCCTTACCTTTGGAATCAATGAGATCCTCAAGCGGGCGGTTCCAAGAGAAAGACCATATCTTTATTTCGAAGGTTATCCTGAAGAGGATTTAAAAAACGGAGACTATAACGAGTCCTTCTGCTCCAGACACACATCTGTGGCATTCTCAGTCGCAGCTGCCAACACCTACATCTTCTCCAAGTATTATCCTGATTCAAAATGGAAGATTCCTGTGATTGCTGCATCGTATTCACTGGCGACAATAACGGGTATTCTCAGAGTCGCAAGCGGAGAGCATTTTGCTTCGGATGTCCTGGTTGGCGCCCTACTCGGAACAGCTATGGGCTTTGTGATTCCGGCACTTCACACTCTGTTTGCAGACAAGAACGTTGAAGCCTCGGTCTCTCCCTTCGGGCTTGCTTTTAAGATCGGTCTTTGATTTAGACAGGATTGGATCTTCTGTATTCGTACATCAGAATTCCCGCGGCAACAGAAACGTTCAGAGAATCGATGTGACCTGACATGGGAATCGAGACTATGTGGTCGCACTTGGTTCTGACAAGGGATCTCATTCCGCTTCCCTCGCTTCCCATGACCAGAACAGACCTCTTTGAGAACTTTGTGGTATAAGAAGGATCTCCGTCCATGTCGGCACCGTAGACCCAGAAACCGTAATCCTTAAGGACATCCAGCTCCCTTGAAAGATTTGTCACAGTGGACATGGTCACATACTGTGCGGCTCCGGAGGAGATTCTGATTACAGTCTCGTTGGCACTTGCGCTCCTTCTTTCGGGAACGATTATCAGTGCTGCGGAAAACTGGTCTGCGCTTCTCAGGATTGCTCCCAGGTTGTGCGGATCAGTTATCTCATCCAATGCCAAAACCAAGGCACCCTGATCGTCCTTGAGGCTCTTGCAGAAATCAATGACGGACATCTCGCGGATTCTTCCGCCCTGGCTCTGAGTTGCTCTTGTTCCAAGATCCAGAACGGCACCTCTGTGGTCCTCTGTTCCGGCAAGCTTGTTCATCTCTGCCTCGGACACCTTCTTGACCGCAGTCTTTCCGTTGGAAATCGCCTTCATCTCAAGAGAACTGTTTCTCTTGTCTCCTCTGAGAAGATAGAGAGTGCTTCCTCTTGAAGCGTTCTTCAGCGCCTCTTCAATGGCATGGATTCCTGTGATCTTTGTGCCCATGGACTGTCTCCTTAGTTATTCTCAAACGGAACCGGTGTGGGATTTTCGTTCTCACCAAGTGCCTCGGAGAGCTCGCGCATTATCTGGCGGGCCTTCAGGCCGAGTCTCTTGGGAGTTTCAATCTGAACCTTGATGTACATATCACCCTTTGAATCCTGATTCCTGTATCTGGGAAGGCCCTGGCCTTTGACTCTGATGATCTTTCCGTTCTGAACACCCGCAGGGATACTGACCTTGATGGTCTCGTTCTGAAGGTTCTTCACGTTGATATCAAGACCGAGTGCTGCCTGGGTCATTGAGATAGGAATCTGAACGTAGAGGTCCTCACCGCTTCTGACAAAGTACTTGTGAGGTCTCACATTCACGCGGACATAAAGGTCACCAGGTGTCGGGCAGTTGGCAACGGCATTTCCCATCTGCGGGATGATGATGTCGCTTCCGCTCTCGATACCTGCGGGAATCTTGATTTTAAGAGTCTGGCT
>Ga0310690_10012728_pt1 | contig 10304 bp, 11 predicted proteins | sample AusTroGonzalo_MG_2_FD_207661 | JGI IMG/M metagenome (GOLD analysis project Ga0310690, IMG submission 207661) | Bovine rumen microbial communities from tropical cattle in Woodstock, Queensland, Australia - Gonzalo_04 (v2) (version 2) | ecosystem: Host-associated > Mammals > Digestive system >...
ATTCGAACCGATGACCTCTTCAATGTGACTGAAGCGCTCTAAACCAGCTGAGCTACGCCCCTGTTTCCAAAAGGGACTGCAAAGATATACCCTTTTTTCGAAATTACAAAAAAAACTTAATTCATCTCCAGGAGTTCGTCCATTATCTCACGGTTGTTGGCCAGGCGGGGTACCTTGTGCTGGCCGCCCAGTTTGCCGTGTTTCTGGAGCCAGTCGTTGAACAGGCCCTTGCGGGCGGGCACGAGCTCCAGGTGGGACAGGACGATGTCCTCGAAGCGCTTGGCGTCGTAGTCGGAATTCAAAGAACGCAGCGCGGTGTCCAGCTCCATGGTGAATTTCTCCATTGAATCCGGTTCGTGGGCGAATTCCACAAGCCACTGGTGGCGGGCCTTGCCGTGCTCGTCCATATAGATGGGCGCGGCGGTATACTCGCGCACCTTGGCTCCGGTAGCCTTGCAGGCTATGTCGATGCCCTTTTCAGCATTCTCCACGATGAGTTCCTCGCCGTAAGCGTTGATGAACTGGCGGGTACGGCCGGAGATAGTGAACTTGTACGGATCCTTCTGGGTGAAGCGAATTGTATCCCCAATCAGATACCGCCACAGGCCGCAGGAAGTGCTTATCACCATTGCGTAGTTCACGCCCGTCTTCACCTCCCACAAAGGGAGCACGGGGGCGTCCTTCTTGCCCAGCTGCGACAGGGGTATGAACTCGTAGAATACGTCGTAATCGACCATCAGGGTCATCGCCGGGTCCGAAGGATCCGTCTGCACGCCGAAGAAACCTTCCGATGCATTGTAGGTTTCGATGTAGTGCATCTTGTCCGTGGGGATGATCTTGTGATAGAGGTCCCTGTACGGGGTGAAGCCCACGCCTCCGTGGCAGAAGAGTTCCAGATTGGGCCACACCTGGTCCAGAGTCTCCTTTCCGGAAAGCTCAAGGACTCGGCTCAGCACCGACATCCACCACGACGGAACGCCGCTGAAGCTGGTCACATTTGTATTGAGCGCATAGTGGGCCAGTTTTTCCCTCTTCTCGCCAAAGTCGCTGATGGAGGCGATTTCCATAGGCGGGCCGAACTTCATCAGTTTGCGGAGGAAGGGATGTATGGACGATGTCATAATGGCGCTTACGTCGCCAGTGCGGGATGTGGGAGTATCAAGGGCAGGATCGAAACTGCCGGAAAGAATCAGTGCGTGCCCGGTGCTTACTCTGGATTTCTTGTTATATCCAAGATAAGTAGCTGTGGCATCGTGGCCGCCCATCATATGAATACGGCGCAGGCCCTCCGGAGTCACGGGGATGAACTTGCTGCGGCCGGCAGTTGTGCCGGAAGATTTTGCGAAATACTTCACCTGTCCGGGCCAGAGGATATCCCTTTCTCCCTGACGCATACGTTCGATGCGTTCCTGAAGGTCGTCATAAGACGATACCGGAACGTGCGTGGTGAAGTCCCTGTACCCGTTGATCGAGCTGAACTTGTGCTCCTTGCCCCACTCCGTATCCATCGCACGGCGGATGAGCCTCATCAGCACCCTTTCCTGCATATCCCTGGACTCAGAGGCATAACGGGCGATCGTCCTTCTGCGACCGCCGAGATATATGCTTACCAGTCTTGTAATAAAATCCATGTTACTTTTCGCGGGCTTCAATGAACCTGTTGCCGGTCTTGCCCTCGACCGAAGCCAGAAGCCCAAGTTCGATTACGTTTCCAAATTCGTCGTTTATCCCGCCGCCGAAGTAGCGCATATCCGGGAAAAGACGCATATATGAATTCACGATGGGAGGTATCCTGGTGCCGAGGTCCTTGAGACTGGCCTTGAGAATGCGATAATCCGCATTGAAATCCTCCCCGGTGAAAATAGATTCGTCCACATCGATGACCATCTGGTTCTTGGCGATGCCCGTCTGGCCCGGTTCCTCGTGAAAGCGCCTGCGGAAGAACGCCATCAGAAGGCCCAGGGCCTGTTTGGGATAGTCCGGATAGACCGTAACCTTGCCCAGATAGTACTTGGTGCCGAACTCCGGCATAAGGGCTCCCACACCGCGGAACAGCGCGTCCAGGATGAAGATATTGCGCTTTGCGGCATCGGCCCCGGTTACCTGGAATTCAGTGGAGATGAAAGAACGGCTGAGCTCAATCGTCTCGGGGAACTCCTCCTTGAGGAATTTCTCACTGTAAGTGAAAAGGTGGGCCGATGGGATGAGCGGCTGGCCGTCGGCGCCGAACCGGCAGTCCCTACCCAGTACAAACCTGTATCCGCCCAGGATCTCCGCTTTCTCCGGATCCCATGCCACGAGCTGCTTGAAGCCGTAGGAAGGGTCCAGGTCGAAGTGGTCCAGATCCGCCTCCATGCCCGTGCCGCCGCCGTCCTTGCGGAAGGCCAGTTCGCGCACGCGGCCCATTTCCAGCATTACGTTGGGGGCGATGACATTATCCACCATATGGATTTCACAGCCCCCGTGCGGAGATTGGACGAACAACGTGTTCGAACCCAGCTCCGACTTCAGCAGGGACTTCTCGACAGGTTTAATTACGTCTTTCATGGTTCAGGTTTCCGGACAAATCCGATTGTACAAGTTGCAAATTTACTTTGTCTTTATCTTAATTCCAAATATCAGCCTCTTAAATTACATACACGCGGCCACGCGCGCAGCAAGCCGTGCATTGTTCAGCACCAGCGCAATATTGGCCTCCAGCGAATCGCCTCCGGTAATATCCTTGATCCTGGCCAGGAGGAAGGGCGTGGTTTCCTTGCCTTTGATCCCCTTCTGCTGACATTCATTTATTGCCATGTCGATAGCGGCGTCGATCACCGCCTTGTCCATAGAATACTCCTCGGGGATGGGATTCGTCACCAGCATTCCACCGCCGAGCCCCATCTCCAGCTTTGCCCTGAAGGCTGCAGCGAGTTCTTCAGGTGTGTCGATGCGGTAATCCACCCTGAAACCGCTCTTGCGGGTGTAGAACGCGGGCAATTCCTCCGTACCGTAGCCTATCACGGGCACTCCCTTGGTCTCCAGATACTCCAGTGTGAGGCCCAGATCCAGAATTGACTTTGCCCCGGCGCAGATGACCATCACCGGAGTATGCGCCAGTTCCTCAAGGTCGGCCGATATGTCCATCGTGGTTTCAGCACCGCGGTGAACGCCGCCGATACCGCCAGTTGCGAACACTTTTATGCCCGCCATCGCGGCTATGATCATAGTGGTGGTGACGGTTGTGGCTCCGTCTTCCCCGCGGGCCACCAGCACGGGCAAATCCCGCCTGGAAGCCTTTGTAACAGCGGTTCCCTTCTTGCCAAGATATTCGATTTCCTCCGGCGTGAGGCCCGCCTTGAGCTTACCGCCAATAACGGCTATCGTAGCGGGCACAGCACCTGCCTCGCGTATTGCAGCCTCAACCTTCAACGCCGTTTCCACGTTCTGCGGATACGGCATTCCGTGTGATATGATCGTGGATTCCAACGCCACCACGGGCCTGCCCTGCGCAAGGGCTTCCGCCACGGGGGACGATACAGAAAGATACTTGTTCATCGCTTTACCAGTTTACCCAAATCGGCATTCACCGCATCCTTGCTCTCAATCGCGTATTTGGCGCACTGCAGGCCGAACTGCAATGCATCCTGGGCCGATGCGTGAGGCCCGGCGTGGATGATGCCCGCAAAAAGGGCATCCCCTGCGCCGGTGGCGTTCACCTTGTCGCAGGGCAGTGCGGGGAAGGCCCGGCCTATTCCGTCCTCGTACACCAGCGCCCCTTCCGGGCCCAGAGTCACATAGCGGCGGCCGATTCCCGGCACATTGGACAGCACTGCGTCTTCCAGGCGGTTGCACTTCACGGCGTGCACTCCCCCGCGGAACGACATCGTCATAGCATCGGCAATCCTGGATGCCTTGGCAACCGACACCGCGTCCAGATACAGGGGCGGAAGGCAATTGTCGATGAGCCAGGCCAGGGAGGCGGCGGGGATATTGGCGTCGGCCACTACGGCATCGGCAGAATTGATATCCTCCAGGCGGTCCTCCAGCCACGACGGGGTTATCAGCTCCGGCGCTTTCATATCGGACACACCGCCGATCAGTTCCCCGTCCGGCGAATTGAGGCTGATGAAGCAGGAGCCGCTCACATCGGCCCTGGTCTCTGAAAGGCTAAGGTCGATCCCGGCTTTCTCACAGGCTTCGCGGCAAAGAGAGCCGAAGCCATCGCCCCCGAAAATGCCTGCGAAGAGCACCTCGTCGCCCAGAAGGGCCAGATTATGCGCGATGTTCCTGGCTACTCCGCCGGGGGAAATCCTGATTCTGCCCGGATTGGAGTCCCCGGGCCTGAACTGCTGGGCCGATGTGGCCGTGATGTCGGTGTTTGCACCGCCGATTACACAGATTCTCATATTATTCGAGAGCTAATTGTTTGAATTCGTCGATTTCCTGCTGGGATACGCCTATTGCGCGGAGATAGTTCTCACAGCACTCCTGGAAGGGCTTTTCCCTGCCGCCGTAGTTCTTGCGGATGTACCAGCAGGTGTTGCGGATGCCGTTGATGCGGGTCTTTCCGTACATACTGTAGCCTCTGGGAGCGAAATATGTGAGTTCATACTCCTTGCCGATGTCGCCTTCGCTCACGCCAAGCGTGCCCAGAAGCAGGGCCGACATAGTGCCGGTGCGGTCGCGACCCGCGGAGCAGTGGAAGAAGACTCCCCTGCCCTCGCGGAGGCTTTTCACTATGAACTTGAAGCACTGGGCCACACGCGCCTGATACTGCCCCAGCATCACGCTTCCGCCCAGCGGGAAGCCTGGCGCGCAGAACGTTACGCCGGGGCCCAGGGGCGAATACGAAGGCATCGTGCCTTCATCCCTGAGATCCAGTTCCGCGCCGATACCCGCCGCACGGGCATCTTCACGGCCTTCTGCGTTTATGTATACGGATGTGCCGTCGTCGCCTATTATGCGGGCGCCACGGTACAGCTTACGATATGCCACAGTGTGGCCGTCGAGCGTTTTCCAGCCGCCAAGGTCACGTGCGTTGCGCACCCCGGGGCGGAGAAAAACGTGATGCAGCGTGCCTTCAGCGTAGAATCGGCCGTATTTTAAGGTATCTCCTTCTGTATTTAGAATGTAATACTCGTAATCCCTTTGAGGGACTAGATTGATTATGTCGATGCTGGAGGAGTCTGTTGGCACTTTGTAGTCCCAGCTCCAGCGGGTGGTATCCGGGCGGTTACGCTCCTGCACGTGCACCACGGCGGCACTGTCCTGTTCCCAGCTCAGATGCACTGCAGGCGGAATATCGGCCTCACCCGGGCCGCCGCCGGGATACTTGAGGATATGGCTCACGGAGTGGTCGTTATCCGTGTATTCCACCTCGCTCATGAACAGGTCGATGTATTCGTTGGTGACGCGTACGGTATCCGGCACCATCTCCGGCGCCCCGCGACGCCACCATCCCGTGCAGGCTACGGAAAGCAGGGCCGCAAGGGCGATGGCAAGTGCTGAATGATACCTTTTCATAACCCGTAAATATACGGATTATTTTGCAAAAAAGGAATAACTTAGAGCTTCATCACGTAGATATTCGTATCGCGCTTTGTGAAGCCGATGCTGGCGTAAAGCTTGTTTGCGGCAACCCTCACCGGGCGGGATGTGAGTTGCACTTTGATGGGAGCGAGTTTCTTTGCTTCTTCTATAAGGTGAAGGATCAGTTGCTTCCCCAGGCCCTGCCCGCGGTACTCGTCCAGAACCACGACATCTTCGATTGACGCTTTCCGCCCCGTGGGTGAATTGAACACACCCAGGGTGGCGCAACCAATTGCGCGGTTTCCGTCCCGCATCACGTACAGGTGGCTGTCCGGAGCCTCGATAGTTTGCCGCACCATTTCCTCCGTCACCACAAGTTCCGGATTCAACTGATGCATCAGCTGCGTCATCTGGCCGAAATCCAGCTCGGCCGCATTGGCTATTTCTTCGATTTTCACGGCTATTCTACGGTTCTTTTGCTCTGCAAAATTAATATTTTTTTATCTTTGCAGCTAAACTGTATGGAAAAGAACATCATATTCGATTTCGGGTGCGTGCTGCTGGACTGGAATCCGCATTACGTATACGACAAGTATTTCGGCAGCCCGGAGAAGGCGCAGTGGTTCCTGGACAACATTTGCAATATGGCCTGGAACGTGGAGATGGACGCCGGAAAACCTATCGTGCAGGGAGTTGCGGAAAGGATTGCCATCTACCCCGAATGGGAAAAGGAAATACGGATGTACTTCGACAGGTGGTACAAGATGGTGGGCAAGGAGATTCCGGGGATGTATTCACTGGAATGTGAGCTCAAAAGGCGGGGATTCAAAATCTGGGGCCTGTCAAACTGGAGTGCGGAAACCTTCGCCCTGGTGCGCGGCCGACGTGTATTCACCATATTGGACGGATACATCATCTCCGGCGAAGTCGCCTGCCTCAAACCCGGCCCTGAAATCTACAATCTGCTTTTAGAAAGATTCAACCTCAAGGCATCGGACTGTATTTTTGTCGATGACAACGCCGCCAACGTTGCCGGCGCCCAAGCCGTGGGCATCCGCGCCATCCAGTTCCAAGATGCCGCCCACCTGCGCGAAACTTTAATCAAATGAGAAAGTTCCTGTCGATATTTGCCTGTTTCCTGTACCTGGGCGCTGCGGCTCAGGTGCAGTTTGACGCAGATTTCGAGAGCGGGAATATCGGTAAGGTGGTTCAACTGCGCTCTCCACGGCACCGTAGCGGCGTCACGCACGTGTACTATCGCGTGGGGCCGAATTTCGACCCGGAGAATCCCATCGACATCGACCTTCCGGCAAATGCCAACTGGTACTACTTCCGCATAACCGGCGCCGCCCGCAAGTACTTCCACATCGCGATGCCGGACAATGTGGTTTCCGGAGCTTCATACTCGTACGACGGCAAAGAATGGTTCCATCTGACGGGCTACGAGTCCGACAGGCACAATATCAACAAACGTTTTATGCAGGATACGGTCTACATCGCCCTGTATAAACCTTATAATTACAGTTACCTGCAGGAAAGGCTGCTGGATTGGACGGCTCGCCCCTGCGTTACCATGGACACCATCGGTTTCAGCCACGAGGGGCGTCCCCTGCAGATGCTTCACATCACGGACCCGGACGTTCCGGCGGAGCAGAAGGCCCGTCTCTGGATGCACGGCCGTGTGCACCCCTCGGAAACTCCAAGTTCCTTCCTTCTGGACGGGCTTGTGGACTATCTCACGGGCGACACACCTGAAGGCGAGGCGTTGCGGCGCCAGATTGACGCATATATCGTCCCCTTCTCAAACCCGGACGGCGTTGCAAATGGGTATTCCCGCTCCAACGCATTAGGCGTGAACGAGGAAATCAATTACGGCCGTCCAGAAGACAGCACCGTAGTGGAAGTTCGCGCAATAAAACGGATGTTCGAAAAGCTCACGGCCGAACGGCCCCTGGACTTTATGCTCAACAGCCACTCCCAACTGCTGGAAACCGCCACATTCTGGATGCACCGCCGCGACTCCACGTCCAATGCGTACCTTCGCAAGCAATGGACCTTCACCGGCCTTGTATGCAGCCAGAATCCGTGCATCAGGCCACGGGATATGAGTTTCTCCTTTGGTGGCTCCCGCTATCCGGAGGGCTGGATGTGGGACCATTTCGCAGACAGCACCCTGGCCATCACCATCGAGACTCCATACACCTGGTATTCCTTCGACCGGAGCCTTCCCGTGGACGACGACAACCTCCGCTCCTTCGGCAAACGCACCCTTCAGGCCGTGGCGGAATACCTGGGCCTATCCCTTCCGGGTCGATATGTAATTGAAACCCCGGCCGACCCCGGCCAGGACTGGGCGCCATACCGGGCCGATGAGCATTCATTCCTGGGCTCCGAAGCGTGGGTCGCCTTAAGCGACAGTTCCGCCGTGGAGTATGTCCTGGACTCCATTCCTGCGGGCCGATACAAGCTCTACCGCTTCGAGGCCGGCAGCTGCATCCAGCCAGCCGAAGACCGCACCGACCTTCGCCTCGCGCGAGGCGGCTATCTGAACCCCGGCACCCACGGCTGGGTGCCCATCGACACAATTTTACAAGAGAATTCCGGCCCCTTCCGCTATATATGGCAAGCCACGGCATCCGGCTCCCTGGCCGATGCCCTGCTGCTGGTGGCGGAATAGCTACTTCCGCACCTTGTTGAATGTAAGTTCGGTGTTGAGGTCGATGATTCTGAGCATCGAAAGCGCCATCATCGCGCTCTCGCCGCTATCTTCCTCATCGGACTGGACGCCGCTGAGTGAGGTGCCACCGGAGAGGCCTATCAAATCGGCCACAGACATCTGCAGGATAAGGGTTTTGTTGGTGAGACGCACCACGGTGCAGGGGATGGTGGTTACGGTGCCGTCTTCATTGTCGCCATACAAAGTGAGCCTTGTGCCGGCATACGAGTATTCTCCTCCGTCTTCACCTGCTTCCCACACACCGTCTTTGTTTTTGGTATAGCCCTTGAACGTGCCGTCCTTGAGGAAGTTGAAGCGGATTGTCTGATCCTCGGTAAAACTGAAAGGAGTATCCTCCATCTCCGCGATAAAGGTTTCATAATCGGAAAAGTCCTCGTCGGGCATATAAGTCTTGAGTATTCTCATGGTGCCCTGAAGGAGTTCCTTCAAGGAGGTTGCCTCGATGGTTTCCCCCATGGGCGAGCGGGCGATAATCTTCACGTCCGACATCTGCCAGGTGCCGTATGGCTCCTCAACGTAATACTCCCTGTCGCAGGCAAACAGGGTGAAAACCAGGGCAAATATTGCAATCAGTCTCAATTTCATGCTACGAAGATAACTAATATTTTGCCATTTTCCCAAAACTCATTATCTTTGCAGTCCGTTTTGGAGGTGTGGCCGAGTGGTCGATGGCGGCAGTCTTGAAAACTGTTGTACAGCAATGTACCGGGGGTTCGAATCCCTCCGCCTCCGCAAATCGAAGACAATAACGGCATCGCAGTTTACCTGCGATGCTTTTTTGATTGCCCAACGGTGGGAGCTTGCTCACATCCGGTGGGTAATTAAAAAAGAGTCACGGCCCACAGAGTGGCCGTGATGCCGTTATTGTATGAGATTTAGACTCTCCTTACCAGGGATGTCGGAGGGCCGTAGGCCCGACGAAATCCCGGAGGCGGGGTGGGTGTTAATCGTCATCAGGCTGATTATTATTACCGCCGCCGTTGCCCTTCAGCGCCTTGCCCAGATCCAGGGTCTTGCCCTGCAGGGCTTCCTCCGCATCGGGGTCGATCATCACGCGGTGCTTCACCTTGCGGATAATGCGCGGAAGATAGCGCTTGAGCATATAAAGGGTGTCATAGGCAAGAAAAGCCACGGAAGACATTATGACAAAAAAGGCAAAGGCATCTGCAAGAAAATGCAGCGGCCCCCGCTTCAGTTCATCCTGTAATATCTGCCTTAGCTTAAGACGAATCATTTCCGACCCTTCTTCTTATCCTTGTCCTTATTTTCCTCCGTCGCGAAGAACTTCCACTGGAAGAGTATCAAATATATTGCGCCGACCGACACACAACTGTCGGCGAAATTGAAGATCGGCTCAAAGAACACGTGCCCGCCGAGACCGGGAACCCAATCCGGCCATACCCACAGGGGGAAGTAGAACATATCCACAACCTTTCCCTGAAGGAACGGGGCGTAATGTCCCGCTGTGGCCACTGCAGTACGGGTGGATTCAGTGAACGCCAGCCCGTAGAACATACAGTCCACGATATTCCCCAGAGCACCTGCAGCAATCAGCGTCAAGCCGACCAGCACGCCGGTGGGAACGGGTTTGTTCCGTTTAAGGAGCTTGCTTATCCACCAGGTCAGAGCCACGAACAGGCCGATCCTGAACACCGTGAGCACATACTTCCCCGCCACTCCGCCGAATGCCATCCCGAAAGCCATGCCCTCGTTTTCGATGAACAGGATCTGGAACCAGTTTCCAAGCACGTGGATGCTCTGACCCAGCACCATATTGCTCTTGACCAGGATCTTTATCACCTGGTCGATAATCACAAGCAAGGCTCCGAGAAGCAAGAGGAATTTGCCTCGATTCTTCTTCATGAGATTACTTGCGGCCTGTCTTTTCAAGTATAGCCTTTCCCTCTACGGTCGTGGTGGCGTGTGGAACCAGACGCAGCCTCTCCTTGGGGATGAGCTTGCCGGTAACGCGGCACACGCCATAGGTCTTGTTCTCGATGCGCACGAGAGCGGCCTCCAGGTTCTGGATGAACTTGTACTGGCGCTGGGCAAGCGT
>Ga0310690_10012729_pt1 | contig 10304 bp, 7 predicted proteins | sample AusTroGonzalo_MG_2_FD_207661 | JGI IMG/M metagenome (GOLD analysis project Ga0310690, IMG submission 207661) | Bovine rumen microbial communities from tropical cattle in Woodstock, Queensland, Australia - Gonzalo_04 (v2) (version 2) | ecosystem: Host-associated > Mammals > Digestive system >...
AGGATCACGCGTACTTGCATGCAATGGATACATTTCATCGGCAACGACCTGCCTGGAATTCAAATAAAATACGTTACCAACATACAAACTAATTGAATCATTCAAAACCTGACGCACTTCAATCAAAACATCGCTCGTAATCGATGCCTCTTGAATATCAAGCTTTGAAGGGGCACAAGCCATAAAAGCAAGCGAAATTGCGGCGATTGCCATAAGGAAAATTTTTTTCATGATTACCTCAATTTGGTTATTAGTCAATAGTCCATAGTCAATGGTCAGTGGAAACAACAAATGGCTAATGACCAATGACTATTGACCAACAACTAACGACCAATGACTAAAATTCAATATACAATCATTTACATTATGAGAAAAGCAAAAAATGTTTTATAAAAAAAGCCTCCCGGATACTTCCAGGAGGCTTGCTTCTATACACCAAACTTATTAGTAGGCTTCGTAATCCAAGATAAGCCTGCAAACACCTTGTTCTACAATGAGGTTGTCCCGGCGGTACGTCACGCGTTCCATTTCCCAGTCCCCTGCAGTCCAACGATTCGGATCAATGCTATCTCCATCGAAATCGTCCTGCCAGAGCAGTGTAAAGCCCTTAGTAGCTTCATCGTAAGAATACACACGGACATAGTCGATTTGCTGTTCGACCGGAAGGCCAATACCGTTATTCCACTTGCCCGTCCAAGATGCGGTGTTAGATGCCCACAGGTTGAAGCGGAGAGTTTCCTTCTCGGTCAAGAAAGCAACTTGGTCTGCATCGGCGTGTGTGCCACGGCTCATGCCAAGCGTATCGCGACGAACTTCGACACTATCAATTTCCCATGCCACATATTCCGGAGTCCAGACGATGGCATACAGGTGGAAGTCCTGTGTTGCATCAAAGCCAAACGCATGCAACGGCTTGCTTTCAGAAGCAGTAAGAGGTTTGATGGAAGGATCGCCTTCGCGGGTAAGAATGTTAGACTGCCAAGAATTCGGATCCTTGCCGAGCACTTCAATATCGATTTCATTCCACGGTTCTTCGCCCCTCATCCAAGAATAATCGTAATTAAGGAACATCGAGCTCACAGAACCGGAGATAGCGGCCATTTTCATGCGGGCTTCGAAACGGCCATACTTGTATTGTTCCACGCCAGTGAGTTCTGCACCGTAGAAAGAATATTTCTTAGTAGGATCGATTTCCGTCAGCGTCGGAACGGCATAAGTAAACTGAGCGGCCCCCGTGGAGCTGGAGGAAAGACCCGGAAGAACATCCTCGGAGCTAGAGGACAAGCCAGGCGGAACGTCCACAGAACTGGAAGAAACTTCCGACGGAGGGAGTGCGGCATCAGAGCTGGACTCGGTCACTGGAGAGACGGCCACTTCGGAGCTAGAAGATGCGCCCACGGCCTGACCCGGTGCTGTAAAGTTCACGTCGTTTATTTCGGAGCAAGCGGCAAGGAAAGCCACGGTCACCATCGGAATAAGATTTTTTTTCATAATTACCTCGTTCTTTCTGTTCTTAAGATAGCTTCTGCAAATGCGCGATGCACGCCCGACGAGAGGCATTTTAAAACCATCTGTATCAACCGTATTTTACATATTTCAGAAGCGCTTTTACAAAAAGAATCTCATTTTTCAAAAATTGAACAGATAAGATTTCCGTAAGCTTTTTGGAACGTCCGTTTCGGATGAAATGGTTGATTTTATACCTTGCCCACCCCTTTTTTAATATGTATATTGCGTTTTACAAAAAAAATTGATAGAAAAAAGCACAAATTCGGGTCCATCTTTTTCTACAACGCCGAAAAGTTAAACAACTTTCTAATTGTATTGACAGCCGGACCCGAGACAAAAGAGGTTACTATGCAGGAAGCATGGCTTGGCTTTAGAGGCGGTCGCTGGCAGGAAGAAATCAATGTCCGCGACTTCATTCAGAAGAACTATACCCCATACGATGGCGACAAATCTTTCTTGCAGGGTCCGACAGAAGCAACGAATAAGCTCTGGGCAGAACTGCAAGACCTTCAGAAGAAGGAAATCGCAAAGGGCGGCGTCCTTGACATGGACACGGACGTTGTCTCCACTCTCACAAGCCACCCGGCAGGCTATATTGCCGATGAAACGAAGGATCTCGAAAAGATCGTAGGTCTCCAGACCGACAAGCCGCTCAAGCGCGCATTCATGCCGTTCGGCGGCATCAAGATGGCAGAAGAATCCTGCAAGAACTACGGATACACCCCGAGCGCAGAACTTCACCGCATCTTCACGGAATTCCACAAGACTCACAACCAGGGCGTTTTCGATGCCTACACGCCGGATATGCGTATGGCACGCAAGGCCCACATCATTACGGGTCTTCCGGATACTTACGGCCGTGGCCGTATCGTCGGCGACTACCGCCGCGTTGCTCTTTACGGTGTCGACTATCTTATCGAACAAAAGAAGGCCGACAAGGCTCTCTCCGACAAGAAGGACATGACCGAACACGTTGTTCGTGAACGTGAAGAACTTGCCGAACAGATCAAGGCTCTCGAAGGCATGAAGGCCATGGCAAAGATTTACGGCTACGACATTTCGAAGCCGGCCACGAACGCTCACGAAGCGGTACAGTGGCTCTACTTCGGCTACCTCGCCGCCATCAAGACGCAGAACGGTGCCGCCATGAGCGTTGGCCGCGTCTCAACCTTCATCGACATTTACATGACCCGTGACTTGCAGAACGGCACGATCACCGAAATCGAAGCTCAGGAAATCATTGACCATTTCGTGATGAAGCTTCGCATGGTGAAGTTTGCTCGTATCACAAGCTACAACGAACTCTTCAGCGGTGACCCGGTGTGGGCAACGCTCGAAGTCGCTGGCCTCGGCCAGGACGGTCGCCATCAGGTGACCAAGAACGACTACCGTTTCTTGCACACGCTCGTGAACATGGGTCCGTCTCCGGAACCGAACCTCACGATTCTCTACAGCCCGCGTCTTCCGTACAACTTCAAGAAGTTCGCTGCTGAAATTTCTGTAAAGACCAGCGCCATCCAGTACGAAAACGACGACACGATGCGCCCGATTTGGGGTGACGACTACAGCATCTGCTGCTGCGTTTCCGCAACCCAGACCGGTAAGGAAATGCAGTTCTTCGGAGCCCGCGCAAACCTCGCCAAGGCCCTCCTCTACGCCATCAACGGCGGTAAGGACGAATGTCTCGTGAAGGGTCAGCAGGTCGGTCCGGAATATCCGCCGATTTCTAGCGAATATCTCGACTACGATGAAGTTGTCCACAAATTTGAACTTTACATGGACTGGCTTGCCCACTTGTACGTGAACACTTTGAACTTGATTCACTACATGCACGACAAGTACTACTACGAAGCTGCAGAAATGGCCCTCATCGATACCGATGTCCGCCGTACGTTTGCTACGGGTATTGCAGGCTTCAGCCACGTTGTCGACTCCCTTTCTGCCATCAAGTACGCTAAGGTCAAGGTCATCCGCGACCCGGCTACAGGCCTTGCAGAAGACTTCCAGATCGTCGGCGACTTCCCGCGCTATGGAAACGACGACGATCGCGCAGACGATATCGCAGTTTGGCTCCTCAAGACGTTCATGGCCAAGATCAAGCAGACTCCGACCTACCGCAATTCTGAAGCTACCACGAGTATTCTTACCATCACGAGTAACGTCGTTTACGGTAAGGCTACCGGTACTCTTCCGGACGGTCGCAAGGCTGGCGAACCGTTCTCTCCTGGCGCAAGCCCGAGCTACGGTGCCGAAAAGAACGGCCTCCTCGCATCGCTCAACTCTGTGGCAAAGCTCCCGTACGAATACTCCTTGGACGGCATCAGCAATACGCAGACGATCAACCCAGATGCACTCGGCCACAACGACGAAGAACGCTCCAACAAGCTCGTGCAGGTGCTCGACGGCTACTTTGGCCAGAGCAGCCACCACTTGAACGTGAACGTGTTCGGTGTCGAAAAGCTCAAGGACGCCATGGAACATCCGGAAAAGGAAGAATACCAGAACTTCACGATCCGCGTTTCCGGCTACGCTGTGCGCTTCATCAAGCTCACTCGCGAACAGCAGCTTGACGTGATCGCCCGCCAGGCACACGGCGTGCTCTAATCGCTCCGCGAGAATGCGCGGCCCAGTAGGGCAACGCTTGGAAAAGCGCCGCAATGGCTAAATGCCGCAATGGCTAAATGCCGCGATGGCAAAATGCCGCAATGGCAAAATGCCGCGAGACTTAAAAAGGTTCCCGAAAGGGAACCTTTTTTGTACGCAAAAACGCATTTTCGCCTCGCGCAAGAGCATTTTTCGGCAAAATATGCTACCAAAACAGGTTTTCAAGGAGGTTTGGTAGCAAAATTTTTATTTTATCCACAATAAGAATTAACAATCAAGCAAATTTAATGATACCAATCAAAGGATTTCACAGCATTTGGTAACATTTTGAAAAATTTTTCAGTTCAACTGCACCTGATTTTGGTTAATTTGTCGTAATTTTTTGTTACCAAATTGCAAAAAACGCTCATTTTGGTAGCACATTTTTGCAAAATTCGCCCTATAAAAGAGATTTTTGCGGAGAAGCGCCGCGAAAACTACGCCTCAATGTAATTTTCGTTCTTCTGACGGCGGGCGTAAACAGATTCCAAGAACATCAGAACCGAGGTTTTGTCACGCACAAGGCCCCGCTTATGACTCAGACAAAAACGCGTGGGCGCAAGCGACTTCAAGAGCTTTATCTGCTCGCCAAGAATCTGGACGTTATAAACGTCGGGCGAGCCATGCCCCACCATCGGATAAGTCGCATCTCCCAAGAAAACATAATCATCAACGACAAGCGCAAGCGAGCCTTTTGCATGGCTGTTGGGCATCGGCAGAACTTGAATCTGCACGCCATCTTCAAAGGCAAGCGGCTCCATCACGACGTTCTTTGCAACGCCTTCAATTTCACCGAACGTTTTTGAAGTGTAGGCGCCCACATAAAGCGCATCAATGTCTAACGAAATCTCGCCATTGCACATACGCTGGACATTCAGCAAATGGTCTCGATGAAAATGCGAAATCACGACGTTCTTCGCGAGGCGTGCATCATTGTCACGCTTTGCAAGATTTGCCGCATTCCCGTCTACAGGAATCGCCGCATTTTCTACAGGAATACGCGACAAGGCGTTGATATAATCAACGGCCTCATCACACGCACCTACGTCAAAAATCCACCAAGCACGATCGCCACGCACAGCAACGACATCCGCACTCAGCGGGTCATTCGACATCTGCAAATACTGAATTCTATCGGCGAGCTTAACGATTCTTGGCACGGTACCAAAGATAAAAAATTTCACTTCACCGTTAAGATTTCTTTTTTAATGCAAAAAGCACAGACTTTATTCATTATCCAAAATAACACTTTTATGTAGAGCAAGACTTTTTTATTTTTTAAACATGACTCTCGGAAGAATCAATAAGCTTGAAACATTCGGATCGGTCGATGGACCGGGAATCCGCTTTGTCGTATTCTTGCAGGGATGCCCCATGCGCTGCAAGTTCTGCCACAATCCAGAAACATGGGACTTCGGAGATACAAGCCCAAACGGCGCAAGCAACGGCTCCTTCGAAATGTCCGCCGAAGAGCTGCTGAAAAAAGCAGTCCGCTACAAGCCTTACTGGGGAACCGACGGCGGCATCACCGTGAGCGGAGGCGAACCGTTAGCGCAAATGGACTTTATGATAGAATTCTTCGAGGCTGCAAAAGCAGCCGGAGTCCATACATGCGTCGACACAAGCGGCGTTACTTTCAGGCGTACCGGAGAACAATTCGCCAAATTTGAACGCTTGATGAAATCTACCGACCTTCTGCTCGTGGATATCAAGCACATAGTAGCAAGTGCGCACAAAGAACTCACAGGACTCGACAACACAAACATCATTGAATTTTTCCGTTATCTTGACGAAATAAAGAAGCCCATCTGGATTCGTCACGTGCTCGTTCCTGGCATCAGCGATAACGACGAAGCCCTCATACGCACTCGCGACTTCATCCGCACGCTCAGCAACGTCAAGCGCGTCGAAGTACTGCCCTACCACGCATTCGCCCTAAGCAAGTACCAGGAACTCGGCATCGACTACACCCTCAAGGACACGCAAACGCCCTCAGCCGAACGCGTCAAGAACGCCAACGAGATTCTTGAAACCGCAAAATACACGGGCTGGATGAAGAAATAGTGAGCTATGGGCTCGCTCCCTACCGGTCGCTTTGGGCTATGGGGCATAATGCAAAAAGACGAGGCGCGCAGCTTCGTCTTTAATTATAATTGAGATTTTGCCTAAAAGCTTGCAAAATGAGAAAGCGCAGATAAGCTAGCTTATCTGCATTTTTGAATTGCAGCAGCTGACGCCGTAGGCGTCAAAGCCTAGCGAGAGCAGGAATCAACTTCGCGTAGCGTACCCCGCACATTTCAGCAAGGGGTAAGAAACAAGTAAGACAAGGCGTCGAACCCCGAAGCTATTCAACTTTCCAAATTTCGCTCAAAACCGAGCGAGACAAAGAACGCTTTGGCGTAGCGTATTGTTATACGTGAGCCAAAGCGTGATACAGTATCGCGAAGTGTTTTCAGCGAAATTTTAGCCTTTAATGGCGTCGCCCATGCTAAACATCGGCATATACATTGCAATTAGGAGGAAGCCGACGGCGCCGCCCAAGAACACGATGATGAGCGGTTCGATCATACTCACGACGGCATCGACGGCGGCATCCACTTCTTCATCGTAGAAGTCCGCGAGTTTCAAAAGCATGCCGCCCAAGTTACCGGTTTTTTCACCAACGCCTGTCATCTGGATCACCATGGGCGGGAAAATGCCCACTTCTTCCATCGGTTCGGCAATGGATTTACCACCTGCAATACCAATTGATATCTTATAAATCGCCTTTTCAACGACTTTGTTACCCGCGGTCGACGCAACGACCTTCAAGGCATCCATCACAGACACACCGGCGTTCAAAAGCGTACCAAGCGTTCTAGAGAAGCCCGCCGTCGCAGACTTAATCTGCAAATCGCCTAGTTTTGGCATTTTTAGCGTAAACTTGTCCATTGCAAATTGCGCCTGCGGTATTCGCATTACCATTTTATAGGCAAAAATGACAATAATCAACGCGATAAACAAGAACGCACCGTTATTACGTATAAAATCCGAAATATTCATCACGAATTGCGTCGGAGCCGGGAGTTCTGCATCAAGAGCGGCAAACTGTTCTGCAAATGTCGGCACCACAAACGTCATAAGGGCAATCACAACGAGGATACCCACAATGATAACCATCACCGGGTACGTCAAAGCTTTTTTCACCTTGCGTTTGAGGCGCTGGTTGTTTTCAAGCGTTTCTGCCAAACGGGCAAGAATGCCTTCGAGAATACCACCCGCTTCACCAGCGGCCACCATGTTGCAATACAAGGAGTCAAAAACCTTCGGGTGCTGCGCCAGAGCATCGGCCAATGAAGAACCGCCGTTGATTGACTGCGTGAGCTTATGCACAACGCTCTTGAGTTCCGGGTTTTCGCACTGCGCTTCAAGAATGTTCAAGCACTGAAGCATCGGAAGACCTGCCGAGCACATGGACGAGAACATACGCGTAAAACGGGTGATGTCTTCAGTCTTGATGCCAGAGCCAATCTTGATCTTGATTTCGGTCGGCTTTTTCTTTAAGCTCGTGATGACCAAGCGACGACGGAGCAAGAGGGCTTCGGCTTCGGCCTTGTCCTTGGCTTCGAGGGTTCCTTCAAAGCTGTTGCCTTGCGAGTTTTGCGCCTTGTACAAGAATTCTGCCATGAACTACACCCCTTCCTTTACAAATAACTGTTCCAACTGGTCTGGACTAGACGAACGCGCAAGCGCATCGAAGCGGTCAATCTTATGATTCTTGACAAGATCGCACAAGCACATGTTCATCGTATTCATGCCAAACTTCTGGCCGATTTCAATCATGGATTCGATCTGATGAACCTTGTCATCGCGAATCAAGGCGCGAATGCCCGGAGTCACGTTCATGACTTCGTACGCCATCACGCGACCACCGCCAATCTTTGGCAAAAGGGTCTGGCAAATGACGCCCTGCAATACAAACGAGAGCTGTGTACGCACCGTCTGCTGTTCGCCCTTCGGGAACGCGTCAACCACACGGTTAATAGTCTGAACGCACGAGTTTGTATGAAGCGTTGCAAAAGTCAAGTGACCGGTTTCTGCGATGGTAAGCGCGGCGCGGATCGTTTCCAAGTCACGCATTTCGCCGATGAGCACCACGTCCGGGTCCTGACGAAGAGCCATCTTCAACGCCTGGGCAAAGCTATGCGTGTCGCTACCGACTTCGCGCTGGTTGATCATGCACCCCTGATGTTTGTGCAAAAATTCGATCGGGTCTTCGACCGTCAGAATGTGGTCGTGACGTTCCTTGTTAATCTTGTCGATCATTGCGGCCAATGTCGTAGACTTACCAGAACCGGTAGCACCCGTCACAAGCACAAGGCCAGAAGGGCGTGTCGTAAATTCGGCCATAATTTTCGGAAGGCCAAGGTCCTTGAACGTCTTGATATCAAGCGGAATAATACGAAGGGCAAGCGCCACGCAGCCACGCTGCAGGTAGGCGTTCGCACGGAAACGCGCAAGATTTGCAATACCAAATGAAAAGTCGCATTCCTTTTGCTGTTCAAAAGTCTTTTTCTGGGCTTCATTCATCAAGCTGTAAGTCATACGCATGGTTTCGTCGGGCTTGAGCTTGTTCTCCCCAATGGGGGTAAGCTTGCCGGAAAGACGAATAAGAGGGGGTGCGCCGGCCGTAATGTGCAAGTCGGAGGCACCTCGTTTAACCATTTCTGCTAAAAGATCCTGAATGTTATATGCCATGCACTAGAATATAATTTAAAAAGCCCGAAAATTTCATAAATTCTTTATGCAATGCGTTCATCCACTTATAAAATTCTCGCATGGGTAGGGGCAATTATTTTCCTCGGATTTGCATTTTACGCTTTCGAGGCCAACACCCGCCAGCGGCTAGACTTCCCGACAACGGTCGTAAACTTTACGGCCGACAACGTGACGGGAGGTCAATCGGATTATGCAACCGAAAAGGGGACGGCAACGCTCATCGTGCTTACGGCATCCTGGTGTCCGTCATGCAGAGCCGAGCTCCCCGTCCTCAAACAGTTCCACGAGGAATTTGGTCCCAAAGGACTCAAGATTCTGATGATCGACGAAGACGACTCCAAGAAGGTCGCCCGCAAGTACAAGAAAAGCATGGACATTCCATGGACAATGCTCCACTGGAACTACGATGCACTCAAGGCGCTTGGGAATCCGGGAGTGATTCCTGTAAGTTTCGTGGTCGATAAGAACGACAAGATCCAGCACGTCGATGTCGGGACGCTCAACGAACTGAGAGTCCGGCACGAGCTCAAGAGGCTGCTGGGACAGTAATTTAGACGAGAGAACGCCTGCTACTGCGGGCAACAGACGAGAGACGAAAGAGCGCAAAGCCGTTTACGCTATCGGACTTGGGAAAAGGATCACGTCGGCGATTTCTTCTTTACCGAGAGCAAGCATGAACAGGCGGTCGAGTCCAAGCGCCACACCAGAGCAAGCAGGCATTCCCGATTCAAGAGCAGCAAGGAACCGTTCGTCAATAGGCGGTAAGGGCTTATTCATCCCCTTGCGAATTTCCAGATCAGCATAGAAGCGACGGCGCTGTTCCACCGGATCCGTAAGTTCCGTGTAGCCGTTGCAAAGTTCCACCTGATTCACAAAAAGCTCAAAACGGCGAGCCCAAGTGTAACCTTCGTCATCCACGTAAGTCTGCGCCAGTGCGGCCTGCGATGGCGGGTAATCCAAGATGAACTCGGGACCGTTACTGGCGAGTGCAGGTTCCACCAGGAAGACCATGAGGTAATCCCACCAGTCTTCGCGCGTAAGCGTTTCGCTCTTTTCGGGCACGGGAATCTCGCGGGCGCTACAAGCATCCGCAAAGTCCGTGAACTTTTCGCAGAACGGATTCACGCCAGCGTAATTCTTGAACGCATCAATCCAGCGGGTGCGGCGGGCGTTTAATTTGGTTCCAATGATTTCGCTCACGAGGTCTTCGACTTCGTCCATGAGTTTGTCCTGAGGCATGCCCACGCGGTACCATTCCACCATCGAGAACTCGTTATTGTGGTGGCCGCCAAATTCATCCTTGCGGAACGACTTTGTAATCTGGAAAATGTCACCGAACTTTGCCGCAAGCAAGCGCTTCATGTGAAATTCCGGGCTCGTCATCATGAACCGCT
>Ga0310690_10012730_pt1 | contig 10304 bp, 6 predicted proteins | sample AusTroGonzalo_MG_2_FD_207661 | JGI IMG/M metagenome (GOLD analysis project Ga0310690, IMG submission 207661) | Bovine rumen microbial communities from tropical cattle in Woodstock, Queensland, Australia - Gonzalo_04 (v2) (version 2) | ecosystem: Host-associated > Mammals > Digestive system >...
GGGTACAATGTCCAAGATCAACCTTTCGTGCATGGAAGAGATGGATCAGTATATTTCCCAGATCTGGGAAAGCATGTATTACAGTGCATATGATATGGACCGTTTTACGGCCATACAGACTGCCGCTTCCAGTTGTGAGAATTACGGATCGGAGGGTAATGCCCCCGGAAATCTTATTGACCTTCGAAGCTTCCTGGTAAACGGTGCTAATGCATTTGATGATACTGATGCGGATGAGCAGATCCTGGCGCTTATTGATTCAAATGTCGACAGTGTCTTCGGATCCGGCCGTCATGAGTCACAGGGTCTTTCCATGTACTTCCCCAGTGTTGACTATATTCAGAGTTTGAGATCAAGCTATGAATCCATGCTCAATATGCAGGGTATTTCTTATACGGACGATCAGATCACTCAGATCTGCATGGATTATATCGATATAGCTTTTACGGGCTATGTGGATAATATCGATTTCATTGACGGGTATTACTGGTATGCCGCTTATCTCGATGTAAGATTCTCAAATTACTGGAATGCGCCCGCGGAAGTCGATACCGAAGTTCAGAATAATCTGTTGCCCGGATATACTTCCCAGAGTACAGTAAATACTCAGACTTCAGAAGTTGAATATGAGATCGTTGCAGATGATTCCGGCAATGTTACTCTTTCGATCACGGCAGGTGCAGACAGTGTTATGTCCGTTGAAGCGAATGTAGTCAATTATTCGGAAACAACCGATATGCAGATGTATACATATCTTGGATCCATGCCGATCACTGCCGATCCTTCAACACCGGACGTTTATAACTATACATGGTCCAATGAGTGGATCAGGTTCAATGACTATGTAGTACCTACATTCATTCTTGAGAATACGGATGATCATATTACATATGCAACCCCTGCCGAGGTAAACGGTGAGTGGTCATATCTCATCTTCAGCTACGATAAGGCTACGGGAGCATTTACATTCCAGTATGCTCTTTATGCCGATTCAATGGGACATCTGGCAAATAACAATATGTTCATGCTCAAGGACGGCGATGAGATCTCCATGCTCTTCTACACACAGGGCTATTCGGGTGTTCCCGGTTATGAGGATTTTGTATATATCCGTCCGATCTACGACCCGTTCGTATATGACAGTTCATGCGGCTTTGAGCTTGATACGCTCTATACGAGTTACGGTGACGGTATAACGGTTCTGTTCAATTTCCTTATTAAGGATTCTTTCGGAAATGTAGTAGAGACAGAAACAATCGAAGCTGTTTATGACAGCAACGGAAGTCTTGTATCGTTCGGTATCAACAGTGACTACGATGAGGATTATACGAATCTCTATACTGCCGTATCGGAATCATGATCTGCCGATAAGCATATAGACAATATACAGAATAACAAGAAATACTACATTGATTACGGAAAAGGCGAGGATATAATTCCCGCCTTTTTCTTTTGCGGTAAGTCCTGCATGGTACTTATAGGTGATAAGACTTGCCATGCTGGCAATAAGTGTTCCGAGACCTCCCAGATTGGTGCCGATCACAAGAGCCTCGCCGTCATCGGTAAATGCCGACAGGAGCATGGCGGCAGGGACATTGCTTATTATCTGGGAAGAGAGGATCGCGGTGAGGACCGTATTCTTTCCGACTATTGTCGATAATGTATCACTTACTGCGGGTATGCGGCCGATGTTGCCGATCAGGACGAAGAAGAATACGAATGTCAGAAGAAGAGCATAATCTACGCCCTTAAATGCCTTTCGGTCGGCGATGAGCATGACAGCCGCGGTTACTGTCAGCATAATAAGATAGTGTACATAGCCTGCGACCGTAAGAACACATAAGGTAAAGAGCAGAAGATATATACCAAGTCTTACGGGTGACGGGACGGGGACATTTTTGATCTGCGCGTCATCTGAGGCGGTAATGTTTTTACAGAAGATAAAGATCCCGATCGCGATCAGAACGAGTGATACGGCTGAGTAAGGGAGCATCAGGATCAGAAAGCTCTTAAGATTCATTTCGTAGTTTGTATACAGATAGAGATTCTGAGGATTTCCGATCGGTGTAAGCATGCTTCCGAGATTGGTAGCGACCGTCATGAAGATCAGGGTATACATGAGGCTTTTGCCGTCCTTGAACGGCTTTAATACCATGATGGCAAATGGCACCAGGGTTACGAGCGTAACATCATTTGTAAGGAGCATTGCCAGGAAGAACGAAAGAACGGTAAGAAGCGCGGAGACATGGCGCTGCCCGCTTATTTTCTTCAGGAGCCTGCTCGTCATGAAATCGAAAGTTCCTATCCTGACGCATGCGCTTACGACAAGCATAAGGCTGAATAAAATGGCAAGTACCCTGAAGTTGATATATCCGATATATTCACTGTCCGGTGTTACGATAAAAGCTGACACGACAGCGAGTGATCCGGAGATATAGAGCACCGGATCTTTCTTAAGAAGTGATCTGATCTTATTCATGATGACTGTGAATTCCTTCTGTATTGTCCCGGAGTAATTCCGACTGATCTTCTGAACTGACGGCAGAAATGCTCTGTGCTGTTATAGCCGCACAGCTCTGCTATCTCGGAGATCGTACTTGATGTATAGATGAGTCTTTCCTGGGCGAGTCGGATCCTTGCCTGGATAACCTCATCCATGCATGTCGTTCCGAAAGCATTCTTGTAGACCGTCTGGAATCTTGTTCTGCTGAGATTAAGCCTTGATGCCATCATATCGATGTTCCAGTCCCATTCGGGATGGTGTGTGATATCCCTTCGAAGATCCGTAAGTTCATGACGGTAAGGCGTATTCTCGCTTTCGGCAGCCTCTTCGGAGAGCTTGTCGATAAGCACCCTGAACAGGTGGTCGATATTAAGATCCTTGTTATCGGATGAAGATGTATTACTCTCCCAGGCTATGAGCTTAAAGAGAGTATGCACGAATTCGGGATCAGCAGGAGAGAAGGGGACATTCCGCTTAGGGAAGTTCTCGATAAATTCCTCGTCCGACTTAAAGCGTATCCAGTCATTGGTATAGGGCTCGTCCGGCATTGAAGTATAGTATTTCCTGTGACCCGGAGTGAAAAGAATTACCGACTTGGCCGGGAAGCGCTTCAGCTCGCCGTTTACCCAGAACATAGCGGGGGTATGTGTGTAGAGCATCTGGTAGCAGTCATATCCGACTCTGCCCCTGTCAGTATCATAGATCAGCCCGTCAGTATGAGTGTAGCTGTATCCTGCAAACAAAACATCAATCATAGTTGATACCTCTAAATCGCACAAATAAAAACGTTCTATAAGTTCTTTTGCTGTACATAATACTACCTGTTGAACGATAAATCAATTTTAAAGATAGATAATTCATTGTTGCAAAACATGCAAAGTGTTAATTTGTCGTACGAAAAGATTTGTTATGAAAGGAGATTGATCACTATGAGTATGCAGATCAGGGATATGACTAAGGGTAATACGACCAAGCTTCTCCTGGAGTTTGCGATCCCTATGCTTATCGGTAATATCTTCCAGCAGGTATATAATATCGTCGATTCCGCGATCGTCGGGAAGTTCATAAGCCCCGAAGCATTAGGTGCCGTCGGATCAACGGGATCGATCTCCTTCCTGTTCTTCTCATTCTGTATCGGAGTCGGAAGCGGAAGCGGTATTGTCGCATCCAGATATTTCGGCGGTAAGGATGATAAGAATGTTAAGAAAGTAGTAGTTAACAGTGCATATATAATGCTGGTCGCATCACTCTTGATGGGGATCCTCGGATTCTTCCTGGCAGGTCCCGTATTAAGACTTCTTAACACTCCTGCCGATATATATGATATGGCAAGACTGTATCTGAAGATCATGTGTCTCGGCATTCCGATGGTAGGTATGTATAATTACGGATCTTCGATCCTCAGGGCTCTCGGTGATTCAAGAACCCCGCTTAAATTCCTGATATTTTCCTGCTTTGTTAATACAGGTCTTGATCTTCTCTTTGTATGCGTATTCCATATGGGAGTCTTCGGTGCGGCTCTTGCTACCGTTATCTCTCAGGTTCTGTCGGCAGTTACGTGTCTTGCTTATTCATATAAGACCAATGAGTATTTCAGGGTAGAGAAGGAACTTCGTACTGTCGACCGGAAGATCATATATGAATGTATAAGACTCGGTTCGATGCTTGCCCTTCAGATGGGAATGATCGCCGTATCCTGCATAGCTCTTCAGAGATATGTTAACGGATTCGGATCCGTTGTAGTCGCGGCTTTTACCGCCACGGGCAGAATAGAACAGATCATACAGCAGCCCTATAATTCTCTCGGAATGGCGATCTCTACACATGCGGGACAGAATCTCGGAGCAGGTAATAACAGAAGGATCAGGGAGGGCTTTAACAAGGGTACTTTGATCGCACTTATCTTCTCTCTCTGCATGCTGCCCGTAATGCAGTTCTTAGGTGAGCCTATTATCAATATCTTTGTTGATGCCGATGCCGAGAACGGTGCTGAGGTCATAAGACTCGGAGCTAATGCCTTGAGGATCACGAGCGTATTTTATTTTGCTCTCGGTACAATCTATGTAAGCCGCGGTGTTTTAAACGGTATAGGAGATGCGGCCTTTGCATTTATTAACGGAGGCGTAGAGATGTTCGGAAGGATCATATTCCCTCTGGCGCTTGCAGCATTTACCGGCTTCGGAGTATGGGGCATCTGGCTTTCGGCAGGCCTTACCTGGTTTATAAGCGGTGTCTTCGCCATTATCAGATATTATTTCAAGGTCTGTTGCAGGAAAGAAGTGAAGTCGCAGATTAAAAAATCAGGATCTGCGATCGCCATAAAGGCAAAGATCGACAATTCGCTTAAGAAAACAGCATAATACAACAGCTTCCTTTAAAAACAGCAAAAGAAAACATCCCGGTCTCACCAGAGAAGCCGGGATGTTTTCATGTATTTTCTATCTCTATCCGATAATTATCTTATGCTACTTCGATGGATACATCGTCGAGACAGAAGGCGCTCATATCAGAACTTTCCCAGTAGATATTGAGCTGAGGCATTCCGTCGGGAACTACGTAGTCGCCTTCGAATACGACCCAGTCTCCGCCTGATGTATCAACTTCACAGAGGTGAGGCCATGAGCCTTCGATATCAGCCGTAAGGCATACCAGATCAGCATCAGACTTAACTGCGAAAGAGAAGTGGATGGTCTGTCCGGAGAAGCGGGTGATATCAATCGCATATCCGTCATATTCGGCTGTTCCGCCGGAATTCTGAAGACAGTAGTCACCGCTGTAAGCATCGCCTGTTATTGTCTGTGTAGCGCTGTATCTGGGACCGCCGATAAATTCCTGATCCTCGTAGTCCTCGCTGATGCCGGAAAGATCGCTTTCGACTTCTACATAATCGTCGGGTATCGTTACCTCACCGCCGGTGATAGCGCATACAACGCCTTCGAACGCGGGCTTGGGTTCGATGTTGCCGAAGAAGAGCAGAGGCTGATTGGAAGATCTCCAGGACATATCATCCGTAAGACCCCAGAATGTTACGCACTCGATAGGTGTGCCGTTGTCCTTAGCCTCGATGATAGCTTCGAAGAGGCTCTGCATATATACACCCTGATCATAAAGTGAGTTGGGTGACAGAGGTGCATTTACGTCAAGCTCGGTGATATGGATGACTACTCCGAGTTCATCGGCATATCTGTTCATTGCCTCGATATATGTCTCGGGCTGAACCATATTGCTGATGTGGCTCTGCATACCCACGCCGTCGATATTTCCTGCTGCCGCTACGGGAGCCAGGATCTCAAGGATGGCATTCTGCTTGGTCGTGAAATATTCATTATAGTCGTTATAGAAGAGCTGTACGCCTTCGGGTGCATGAAGCCTTGCATATTCGAAAGCCTTCTCTACATAATCATCACCGATGGTCTGACGCCAGTAGCAGTCACGAAGTCCGCCGTTGTTGTCGTCTGCGGCTTCGTTAACAACGTCCCACGCGTAGATGACACCCGGATAATTCTCTTCGCACCAGTTCATTACGGAATCGATGTAGTTCTCCATTCTCGTGAGCATGAGCTCTCTGGAAGCAAGCTCTCCGTCTACATCGTAATTCTCGTAGAAGATCCAGGAAGGAGTCTGTGAATACCAGATGAGGGTATGTCCTCTCATGGGGATGTTATTCTCCTGACAGTATTCGAGGATCGGGATCGCATTGGAGAAATCAAGTGCAGGACACTCATCATATGCTGCAGGATCAGCAAGAGTAGTAGCTGCATCGATAATGCTCTCGGGCTTTAATTCATTCTCGGGAGTAACGGAATTGAATTCCGTATCTACGAGAGCGAGGAACTCCGGATTGGGATTATCGATTACGGTCATGGGAAGACATGTACCGACCTTGAAGTAGTCCGCATAGAGATCCTTAAGAGAATCGTATCCGGTGGGATCCTGCAGTGCAGCCGGAGGATCGTTTGTCAGGTCATTATATTCGCCTTCGATCTCCAGTGTCATCTTATCTACGATGATGTCCTTGAGATCGGTGGACTCTACATATACGGAAGCGCTTGATGCATTGGCAGGAATCGTGACACTTCCCGTTACCGTGCCGAACATTGAGTTGCCGCTTGTAGCTACAGTAGCGATATTTACATAGGAAGTGTTGCCGTAAACATCGTACTTCAATGTGATCATTACGGAGGAATTCTCACTTGCTACGGTAGCTGAAGCAGTTATTGTGTTTCCTCTGAAGTGATCGCAGGGGATCTCAAGTCCGGCATTGCCCTCAAGACGATCAGTGATGACTGCCGTTCCGCTGTCAAGCGTAACATTACAGTTGCCTTTTACCTGCCAGTAGTCTGTCGAACCGTCGAAATTCTCTTCGATTACGAGGGGAAGTTCGTCAGTCTCGCCGGATATATCCTGCGATTCTTCGGATGTGACGGGTGCAGTCTGCGATTCTTCGGAAGGGTCCGGAGCGGTCTGTCCGCACGCTGACAGCATCATGACACCGGTAAGAGTCAGAGCGAGTGTGCCCATCAGTTTCTTCTTCATAATGTCCTCCTTAAGAGTGGAAAGTTATTCACAATACTGATTGTCCCATAGCAAAGTCAAAGAAAAAACCCGACAAACAATGATATAATCCCCCTTATGGACAGTAATTCTTTCTGGCTCGAGTTTGAACCGATCTTCATGCACTGGCTTCAGTCTCATATGGGTACCGCAGGTAAGATGGCGGCAGTGTTCTTTACATATCTTTCGGAGCCGATATTCGTTATCGCTCTGATGTGTCTTCTTTACTGGTGTATCGATAAGGAAAAAGGGAAGAAGATCGGCGAGATCCTTATGCTTGCCACGGTCTTCAATACCATGATCAAGAATCTGGTTATTCGAAAGAGACCATATATGGTTCACGAGAATGTGGAATGTCTTCGCGCTCCTGAACCCGGTGAGCCCATAATGGATATAGCAGCACAAAGCTACTCTTTTCCCAGCGGTCACTCGACTAATGCAGCTGTTATGTTCTCGGCTTTCAGAATGCTCAGGAAGAGCAGGATATTAACTGTACTGGCGGTAATTGCTCCTGTACTGGTGGCATTGTCGAGGGTAGCTCTCGGAGTACATTATCCTACTGATGTTCTTTGCGGTCTGGCAATCGGTTACATCACGATATTCATGATGCTCTTTCTGGACAGGAGAATAAAGAATAAGAAGATACTTCATATTGTTATGCTGGCTATATCCTGCACGGGATTCTTCTTCTGTAAGACGGATGATTACTTTACCTGTATCGGATCTCTGGCAGGTATTTATGCGGGATTTGAATTCGAGGAGAGATTCGTTAAGTTCGAAAACACGAGGAAGCCTCTTTATATGTTTCTTCGCCTTGTGATCGGTATAGCGCTTTACGGCATCCTGGGAGCAGTTCTTAAGATGCCTTTCGATAAGGAATTTCTGGAGTCCGGAACTATGGCGTCTTTCGCGGTAAGAGCTGCCAGATATTTCGTGATCGTATTCTTGCTTATCGGTATCTATCCGATGGCATTCAGGTTGGAGGAAAAGAATAGATGAGGAAAAGATCGGTCATCGCAATCGGATGTTCGGTAATGCTGCTTGCAGGATGTAACAACGGGGAAGTTCCGGAGACCTCGGCAACCGCCGTGACAGAGACTTCGACTGAGGCTTCTACAGAGACCGAGCCCTCGGTAACGCCTGTTCCTACCGAAGTACCGTATGTCTATATGCCCTATGAAGGGAGCGAGGCGGCGCAGGCTATCCTGGAGACAATGACTCTTGAAGAGAAAGTATATCAGATGTTTATGGTATCCCCCGAGCAGCTTACCGGTACGGATCAGAATGAATACGACACCGTCTTTGACGATAATGCATTTATTGCAATAGAGACTCATCCCGTCGCAGGGATAATCCTCTTCGGAGGCAATATTGTTGACCCTCAGCAGCTGGATGCTTTTATTTCTTCATATCAGGATGCTTCTTCGATCGGGCTTTTTGTAGCCGTGGACGAAGAGGGAGGAGATATTACGAGGCTGGCATCTAATCCCGCATTTGATGTAGAGGAGTTCTCGCCCATGCGCTTTATCGAAGGTGAAGATGAAGCATATCGCGTAGGCAATACGATCGGGTCATATCTTGGGGACTATGGTTTTAATGTCGACTTTGCTCCCGTATCGGATGTTGATTCAAATCCTGATAATACGGTAATAGGCGACAGGGCATTCTCCGATGATCCGGATGTAGTCGCCTCCATGGTATCCGGGTGTGTAAGGGGATTTCACGACAGCGGTATGATGTGTACGCTGAAGCACTTTCCGGGTCATGGGGATACCGTAGCTGATACGCACTTCGAGACGGCTTCGATTGATCGTTCGATGGACGAGATAAGTGCATGTGAGCTTATTCCGTTCGAGGCAGGAATCGTTGAGGGAGCGGACTTCATAATGGCGGCTCATATCACGACACCGATCGCAGATCCTTCCGGGCTTCCCGCATCGCTGTCGCACTACTGGCTTACGGATATCCTGAGGTATGAGATGGGGTTTGAGGGGATAATAATCACGGATTCCATGATTATGCAGGCAATAACCGATGAGTATTCTCCTGCTGAAGCATCCGTGGCAGCGGTTTACGCCGGAAACGATATCATCCTGATGCCCGAAGATCTTGAGGCAGCCGCTCAAGGGATCATAGATGCCGTCGAAAGTGGTGAGATCCCCGTAGAACGTATAGATTCCAGTGTTCTTCGCATCCTCGATAAGAAGATCGAATACGGTTTGATATGAGATTACGATAAAAACATCTTTTAAGTTTCTCAAAATATGCTATAATTAATTCTCGACGGCGCAATAGCGCGTCAATATTCGGCACGGAGAAGTACCCAAGAGGCCGAAGGGGAGGCTTTGCTAAAGCTTTAGGCGGGGCAACCTGCGCGAGGGTTCGAATCCCTCCTTCTCCGCCAAAACCTCTCGAGAGATATTCTCGGGAGGTTTTTTGTTATAATCAGGAAGAGAGTATGAGGTTTTTATATGGGCAGTGTTAAGACTTCAATTCGTTTCTTTAATGATATTCCCGTGCGTTCCGTATGGGATGATGATACTGCCGCGTGGTGGCTCTGTGCTACGGATATCATCACGGTTCTTGTTGATACGTCTAATCCGAGAGTTTATTGGGCTACGATCAAAAGAAGAAATCCTCAGTTGTTTGCAAATTGCAAACAACTGAAACTGATGGCGTCAGATGGTAAGAGATACAATACTGATGTTATCAATGATGAGATGTTCAATTCGCTGATGGTGATACTGAAGAGCCCCAAGAAGGAGATCTTCCAAAAGTGGATCACTACAGTAAGCAGTTCCATTGATGAGAAAAGTAAGATCAAAGCGTATGATCTTTTTGACAGCGGTGCTATCAACGATATAGATTCAGGTACAATCAGAGGTCTTCAGCAGATTCATTCATATCTCTTCGGCGGATTGTACGATTTTGCCGGCAAGATCAGAGAGAAGAATATAAGCAAGGGTGGTTTTACCTTTGCAAATTCAATGTATCTTCACGATACCCTGAAAAAGATCGAAACTATGCCTGAATCAACAGCGGATGAGATCATTGAGAAATATGTCGAAATGAATATTGCTCACCCTTTTATGGAGGGTAACGGAAGGAGCACGAGGATCTGGCTTGATCTGATATTCAAGAATAATCTGTCCAAATGTGTGGATTGGAGTAAGATCGATAAAAAGGAATACCTTATTGCCATGCAGAAAAGTCCGGTCAATGATTCAAAAATAAAAAAATTGATAAA
>Ga0310690_10012731_pt1 | contig 10303 bp, 8 predicted proteins | sample AusTroGonzalo_MG_2_FD_207661 | JGI IMG/M metagenome (GOLD analysis project Ga0310690, IMG submission 207661) | Bovine rumen microbial communities from tropical cattle in Woodstock, Queensland, Australia - Gonzalo_04 (v2) (version 2) | ecosystem: Host-associated > Mammals > Digestive system >...
GCGGGCAGATCGGTCGCATACAGCCACTCTTCCCGGAGGCTGCGCCGTATTGCCGGCTTTCTCCCGGTATGGTCCGGGATGATCAGCGTATTCAGTTCCCTTCTCAGCGCGTTGATTTTCATCTGCTTATCTGGATCTGACCGTCAGCGGTGAACCGGCCAGTACATCGCTGACGGTTTTTTCCGCCTTGCTCATCGTCTTCTGCTGTTCGGAGTCCATTCCGTCCGGCACAGGCTGGTCAGAAGCCAGACAGCGGTAGTAAAAGCGTCCGTCCTGCTTATACTTCCAGGTATACACAGGCGTATATTCCGGTGCCAGAATATCGGTGCCTCCCTTGCCGTTTCTCCGGATCGTCACGTTCAGCAGATACCCTGCCATGTGTTTGGGATTTGTCCGGTCGCCCGTGATCAGCGAACCGAGGCTCCAGATACACAGGACCTTTCTTCCGTCCTTGCCGGTCAGGTATTCCGCGCCCTGGGGAATCCGGCTTCCGCTGCCGATGATCAGGTCCGCGCCGGCCTGGGCAATCTGTGCGGCAAGTTCCTGCTGCCCGCTGTCAGGCTTGCTGTCCGTCTTTCCCCATTTCAGCAGCACGATCACCGCCTCCGCGCCCTGCTCTCTGGCAGTGCCGATCTCCTCAGCAATCAGTCCGATTTCGGCCTCCGGCACCGTGCGTTCCGTGCCCTCTTTGATCATTTTCTTTCTGGTTTTGGACGGAACGGTCCCCGTATACTGCAGGAAAGCCGCCTTCATGCCGTTCACGGTGATGATCTCCAGTGTGTCCTGCCTGTCCTCAGGACGGATCCCGGTCGGGATCACGCTCCGTTCATCCAATGCCATCCATGTGCCGGCAACACCTTCCGTTCCCTTGTCATACGCCTTTGAAAAGCCCGCGGCCGCCAGGCGGAAGCCGGCGTCCTGCAGCAGGTCGGCCAGTGCTTCCGGCGCCACGGTGTCATTGGCTTTCTCCGTATCGGAAAGGATGTTTTCAAGAAAAACGGCGTTCAGGTCCCCGTGAAGCTCCGGCTTCAGCAGAAGCATGATGTCCGACAGGTCATAGGTCTTGGAATCCGTGTTCCATGCGTTTTTCAGCACTTCACCTTCCAGTGAAACGGTCCCTCCGACCGTCAGCGTAAAGCTGTCGGATACCGGCGGATCCGTCTCTTTCGCCCTGGAAGCAGGCTGTTCCGCAGTTTCTGTTTGTTTCGCGGTCCCGGGTTTTCCCCCGCTCACGTTTTCCGGCTGCGTGCCCGAAACAGCGGCGCCACCGGGAGCTTCCGGAAACGCCGGTGCTTTCTGCTCCTGTTTTCCCGCCGCCGCGGCAGCGTTGTCGGCCTCGTTCCCGCCGGCCGGCTGCCCGCTCTGCAGATCCAGAAACTGCATATTCAGTTTGCCCAGATCCACGGAAGCGCCGGAAGAAAGCCTGGCCAGCACGACAGCGGAGCCCACCAGCACAACCGCCATCATCACCAGCATGAATACTGTGCCTGCCGAAAGCGGCCTTCGCTTATCGTCTCTCTTCATGCCCCGGCTTTCCTCCTTTCTCCTCTTAAGGCTTCCCCTGGAGGGGAAACTGGCAGGCTTTGCCTGACTGATGAGGTGTTTTGCCTTCCGTTATTTCAGCACTGTCATCAGAAGCACGGATACCGCCATCACACCCGCGACCACGAGCGCAACCACGCGGGCGATAGTCTGTTTTTTCTGTACTTTCCGTTTCGTCATTTTGCTTCGTTCCTCCGGTCAAAAAGATGCTTGAATTATATCATGTCCTTATCCAAAAGCAAAGAGGAGACCGCTTGATGGAAACAGTCTCCTCTGCTGTCAGGCATATTGATCCTTATGCCTTGGGATCATCGTTTGTTCCGGGTTTCTCCGCCGCTTCGTGTTTCGCCGTATTGCTGCGAACCCGCGTAGCCTTGTTCGCCTCGGCATCGGGCTTGAAGCTGGCCGTATAGGTCACGTCTTCCTCCGTGGAAGCTTTGGAATACCGTCCGTAGGGGTTTTCAACAACCTTGCGTGCGGCCGTATCCGTCTGTGCCGGCTTGGCAGTCGTTGTGCTTCCGCTGTTTGTATAGTTCCCTGTTCTGACCTTCGCCGCGTTCTGGGCGGAAGCAGGCTGTCCCTGTTGTTTGCCGGTCGTTTGTCCGGTCTTGCCGTTTCCCTGGGTCTTGCGCTGTTCTGCCGCTTTTTTCTGGGCCATACGCTGGGCTGCCTGCCGTTTCTTCTGTGTGCTGGCATACCAGTAATACCCGCCGCCGCCAGCCACAGCCAGCAGTCCGATACCGATCAGCCATCCGGCTCCGCCGCCGCTGCTCTGCTCCTGCTGGTACTCGGTCACTTCTTCCGTCACCATGGGTTCCGGCGATTCCGAAGGCGTTTCCGTCGCGGTAACGCCCGTCTTTTCCTGTATATAAGCCGTTGCGGCTTTCACGGAACCTTCCGGATCCGCGGCGTCTTTATAGAACTTCTGCAGTTCGGTCTCCAGATCTTCCTGCTTCAGTGTGCCGTCCTGCAGCTTGGATACCAGGGAATCCAGGTATTCCGCGTTCGCAATCCCGTTTTCTCCCAGCGGTTCGGGCGTTGCAAAGGGATCAAAGGGTTCATAGCTGACGGTGGATCCGCTGCTGGGATTCACCCATTCGCTGACTTTCTGATCCTCCGCGGACACGATTCCGCTCGGGGTTCCGGTCGTCACGGAAGTGGAGGACGTGCTCGTGCCCGTCGAGGCGGTATTGTTGGCCAATCCTTCCGTATACTGCGTAGAGTTCAGGAAGCTTTCGGCTTCGCCGACAGTCATCTGCTTGAAGTACTGCCCGTTGATATAGCCGACATTCGTGTCATATCCGACCCGGTACCAGGTCTCACCGTTGACCTCTTCACTGCCGTACACCAGGCACAGCGCGTTCTTGTTCAGCTTCCGGATGACTTTGCCGGAAGTCTTGTCGGCAACGGTCCGGAAATTCACCTTGTCCTGTGTCACGATACCGTAGCAGCTCAGATCCTGGGCGTTGTACTGATAGGGTTCCACCGTGTTCACCACGGACGGATCCGGGGTTCCCTGGATCAGATCGCGGTAAGCCTGCATCTCGCCGTCTGAGATCATCCGGAGCATGTCCGCACGGACATAGCCCCACTTGTTATCATATTCAACCATGGACCAGCCGACATCGTCCACATAAGCCTGACCGGTCACGTAAACGATTTTGTTCGCCGGCAGTTCGTCCAGGAACGCGCTGTTGTAGGTCGGCCACTCACGGACGTATACGCCGTCGCCGATCGTGATCGCGTATCCGACCCTCTGATAGGGTTCCGGTGTCGGTGCCGCAACCGGTGTAGCTGTAGGCTCCTGGGTCGGGGTTGCGGTCGGTGTTGCCGTCGGGGCTTCCGTCGGGGTCGCCGTAGGCGTTGCGGTCGGGGTTGGGGTCGGAGTCTCCGTCGGTGTCGCTGTAGGCGTCGCGGTCGGAGTAGGAGTTGCGGTCGGTGTGGGTGTAGGCGTAGGAGTAGGTGTAGCGGTCGGAGTTGCGGTCGGGGTCGGAGTGGCCGTAGGCGTCGGTGTCGGCGCCACAGTCGGTTCTTCTGTTGCTTCCAGTGTCACCACCTCGGTAGGCACTTCCGTCGGGAACAGTTCTTCCAGTGCAACAACCGGCGCAGGACTTGCCTGAGCGCTGTTGTAGGCATCGCTGTCCTCCTGGGTCAGCAGGTCCAGATACTTTGTCATGACATAGCCGGTCTTGCCCTTGTACTGGACATAGCACCAGCTCTCCCCGACTTCATTCTGGTCCGCCCGGATCAGCCAGACATGGGTTCCCTTCTTCTGAATGGTTTCCTGCACCTTGTCCTTCTTGGTGGTTCCGGGGGTCGCGCGGAATTTTAGCTCGCCCGCGTTGGTCACGGCATAACGGTTGATCATCTCGCCTTCCCGGATCACCGGCGCTTCCGTCGGTTCCGGAGTCGGCGTATCCGTGGGTTCCGGCGTGGGAGTATCGGTGGGCTCCGGCGTCGGGGTGTCGGTCGGTTCAGGCGTCGGTGTATCGGTCGGCACGGGCGTCGGCGTATCGGTCGGCTCGGGTGTCGGCGTATCGGTCGGCGCTTCGGTTGGCGTTGCCGTCGGTTCCTCCGTCGGGGTTGCCGTCGGCTCCTCCGTCGGGAACAGTTCTTCCTGTGTATAGACCGGTGCCGGACTCTCCATCACGCTGTTATATGCTTCGCTGTCTTCCTGGGTCAGCAGGTCCAGATATTTGGTCATGATATAGCCGGTCCTGCCGTTATATTCGACCATGGACCAGGTTTCGCCCGCATCGTTGTCTTCTGTCCAGAGCACCCATACATAGACGCCCTTTTTCTTGAGATTCTCCAGAACCTTATCCTTCTTGGTGGTTCCGGGTGATGCGCGGAATTTCAGTTCACCCGCGTTCGTTATGGCATAACGGTTAACGGGTTCACCGATCGGCATTTCCGGCGCCTCTGTCGGGGTTGCGGTCGGTTCCTCAGTGGGCTCCTCTGTCGGTTCTTCGGTCGGTTCTTCTTCACCCGTTTCTTCCGTTTCATCGGCAGGTGTTGTTTTGTTTTCTTCCCCGGGATCTTCTTCAGTCTTCACTGCGGCTTCTTCGGCAGGTCCTTCCGCCGTTTCCTTCGTTAAAGCTTCGGTTGTCGCCTGTTCAGCTGCGGCCGGCTCTTCCTGCGGAACGGTTTCCGGTTCCATGGCCGGTTCGGCTGCGGACGTTTCTCCTTCCGCGGTCGGCTCTTCCTGCGGAGCAGCCTCCGGTTCCGGCTCTTCTTCCGTAAAAATCGGCGCCGGGCTCACCTGGATCTCATTCCAGGCATCGCTGTCCTCCTGGGTCAGCAGGTCCAGATATTTGGTCATGATATAGCCGATTTGCCCGTTCATCTGAACGTTGGACCATTCTTCGCCCTTGTCATTCGTCTCTGTCTTGATTACCCAGACATAAACGCCGGCACTTTTCAGGGTTTGAATGACTTTATCCTTTTTACCTGTCCCGGGCGACTCGCGGAATTTCAGTTCGCCGATATTGGTCACCGCATACCGGTTGACCAGTTCGCCCACCGGCATCACAGGCGCCTCCGTCGGAACTTCGGCTGGTTCCTCAACCGGTTCGGCAACAAATTCCTGCTCCGGTTCCTGCACGGGTTCAGCAACCTGAATCGGTTCCAACTCTTGTACGGGTTCGACAACCTGTACGGGTTCCGGTTCCTGTACCGGTTCAGCAACCTGTACGGGCTCCGGCTCTTGTACGGGTTCGACAAACTGTACGGGTTCCGGTTCCTGTATGGGTTCGGCGATTTGTACAGGTTCCGGTTCCTGTATAGGTTCGGCGATCTGTACAGGTTCCGGCTCCTGAATGGGTTCGGCAATCTGTACAGGTTCCGGCTCCTGAATGGGTTCGGCAATCTGTACGGGTTCCGGTTCCTGAATGGGTTCGGCGATCTGTACGGGTTCCGGTTCCTGCACCGGTTCGGCAATCTGTACGGGTTCCGGTTCCTGTACGGGCTCCGGCTCCTGGAAGGGTTCCGGCTCCTGCATCACGGGAACGGGAGTCACAGTGGAAATATAGAGGTAAAACACCTCAGTCATATCGTTTTCGGTTGCTGAAATGGGAAGGCAGGTCATGCCGTCCATCATTTCACCTGCATCCATGATTCCTTCCAACTGGGTCCCGGAAGCAGGGAAAAACTCATATTCATGCATCGGATGCATTGCCGTAAAGGTCAGCCCGTTCGGCAGCGTTTCCGGAGGAACCATCGCCCAGAAGCATCCTTCCCCAGTCTCGGTTCCAATCTGAGGCACGGCGGTTACACTCTGCACTTCACCGTCCGCGCCTGTCCAACTGAGCGTGATCACCAACTCGGCCCAGTCCGGGCTGGCGGCCAATGCGGCCGGCACGGCAGCCAGTACCATCAGCAGCGCGAGCATCAGCGCGGCTGCCTTTTTCAGGATTCCCCGTTGCTTGTTGTTCATATTCGATCCTCCTGAGTCCGTATTGATAAAACGGAACACTTGTATTTTACTGCCGTACGGCAATGATTGTCAATGAATCAGACCCTGCCGCTGACGGAAGGAGATGGAAGGAAATGCCCCGCGCACCGTCGAATGAAAAAGAACGTATCCGAATGATAGGACGAACGGGATACCGCTTTCGTTCCCGAAGGGACCTGTTTTTGATGAAATTCTTCTGGCAGCGTATGCTCTCTTTTCCGGACGCAGGCGTACAGTCTCCGCCTGTGTTTTTTTCCTGTCTTCCTTTGCTGGAGACACAAGATCTTGTACTTCGGCGTCCCCGGATGAAAGACGCGGCTGACATTTATGCCTATGCGAATGATGAAGCAGTGGCGCGTTATGTGCTTTGGGACCCGCACCGTTCCCTTTCCGAAACCCGTTCCTGCCTGCGCGATCTGATCCGCCGCGCTCGGGCAGGGTATCCTTCTTCCTGGGTCATCACCCTGCGGGAGACCGGCCGGGTCATCGGTACCATCGGTTTTATCTGGTATTCCTCTGAGAACAGTTCAGCGGAGATCGGCTACAGTCTTTCCCGGGATTACTGGAACCGGGGCTTTGCCACCCAGGCCCTCCGGGCTGTTTCTGCCGAAGCGTTTCGCAGTCTTCCCCTCAACCGTCTGGAGGCGCAGCACGATCTTCGCAATCCGGCCAGCGGCAAAGTGATGGAAAAAAGCGGCTTCCGGCAGGAAGGCATCCTGCGAAACCGCATCTATAACAAAGGCGAGTATGTCGACGTCGCCCTCTGGTCCCTTCTCAAATCAGACCTGGACCCTTCCTCCCTCACTCGTGCCACCGCATCGCGGCAGGCTCCGTAAACGCCCGCTCCGGATAAAAGACCTTCGTCAGCTCCAGCCCGTGCGCCGGCGCAGTCATGCCCAGCGCCAGCCTGTCCTTTGTCGCAAAGGCTTTTTCAAACGCATCCGGTTCCAGCCGGTGCAGCCCGATCTCCGCGGCGGTTCCCGCGATAATCCGGACCATGTTATACAGAAAAGCGTCGCCGCTCACAGTCAGGACCCATTCATTTCCGTCAACGGTAAGATCGACGGCCCGGACTGTCCTGACCGTCGTCTTCGCCGTGCCGCCGGATGCCTGGAAAGCCGCGAAATCATGCTTCCCGCACAGCGTCGGAAGGGCGTCCCGCACCATTCTCTCATCCAGCGGCACAGGCACATGCCAGAAAGTATTCCGCCGCAGGGCGCTGCCGTGCCGCGCGTTCCAGATCCGGTAGGTATATGTCTTTCCGGATGTCAGGAACCTCGCATGAAACTCCGCCGGAACCTCGCGCCCTTCCTGCACCCGGATATCCGGCGGCAGCATGGTGTTGAGTACAAAAGGATACTTTTCCGGCGGTATTCCGCTTTCGGTATCAAAATGGACCTTCTGGTCCAGCGCATGCACGCCGGCGTCGGTCCGTGAGGAGCCCGTCACTGTGACCGGATGGCCGCAGGCCTCACTCAAAGCCTCTTCCAGCACCTGCTGAACAGCCAGCCCGTTGATCTGGCGCTGCCAGCCGGCATAGGCGGTCCCGTCATATTCAACTGTCAGCAGAATCCGCCTCATAACAGCATTCCTTCCAGGATAATCAATCCAAGCAACACCGCCATCACAAGGCAGGCAATTCCGTCGTTCCGGGTCAGCCGGAGCACCCGCAGCCGGGTTCTGCCTTCGCCGCCGTGATAGCAGCGGCTTTCCATCGCCATGGCCAGCTCGCCGGCCCGGCGGAAGGCGCTCACGAACAGGGGGACCAGCAGCGGCACCATCGCTTTGGCCCGCTTGATCAGGTTGCCGCTCTCAAAGTCCGCTCCGCGGGCCATCTGGGCTTTCATAATCTTGTCCGTCTCCTCCAGCAGCGTCGGAATGAAGCGCAGCGCAATCGTCATCATCATCGCCAGTTCATGGGCGGGAAAATGGATTTTTTTCAGCGGCGAAAGCAGGATCTCAATCGCGTCCGAAAGGGCGACCGGAGACGTGGTCAGCGTCAGCAGGCTCGTGCCGACCACCAGGAACGCGAGCCGGAGCGCATAGAAGAATGCCTGCAGAAAGCCCTCCTTCGTGATCCGGATGATCCAGAACTCCACCCAGACCGTCTCGCCGGAGGTAAAGAACAGGTTCAGCAGAAAAGTCAGAATCAGGATCAGGCGCAGCGGCTTCAGCCCCCGCAGGAGCATTTTGAACGGCACATTGGCCAGGCGCGCCACCCCGTAAACAAAAAGCAGCAGAATGGCGTATCCGGCGAAAGTCTTTGCCATGAAAACCGCCACGATGAACACGATCGTCAGGATCAGCTTGACCCGGGGGTCCAGCCGGTGCACCTTGCTGTCCACGGGATAGTACTGGCCCATGGTAATGTTGCTCAGCATGTCTGCGCCTCCTTCCAGAGGCGGAGCAGGTGCTCCTTCAGTTCATCCGGCTGATACAGATCCGCCGGCAGATCATAGCCCTTGTCCCGCAGCACGCGGCACAGCCGGGCAGCGTCCGGCACGTCGAGCCCGATGGAGGTCATCATATCCTCCTGCGAAAAGATCTCCCGGGGTGTCCCCTGGGCGACAATCTTCCCTTCGCTCATGACGATCAGGCGGGTGGCCAGCCGGGCCATATCGTCCATGCTGTGGGAAACCATCAGCGTGGTCACCCGCTCTTTGGCGTGCAGCTCCTCCAGCATGGAAAGAACGCGGTCCCGGCCTTTCGGATCCAGCCCGGCGGTCGGTTCGTCCAGGATCAGCACGGAAGGGCGCATGGCCAGCACGCCCGCGATGGCGACGCGGCGCATCTGACCGCCGGACAGTTCAAACGGGCTTTTCTCCGCGTACTTTTCATAATCCAGGTGTACGCATTCCATCGCGTAATGCACGCGTTCATCGATCTCATCCGCCGGAAGGCCCTGGTTCTTCGGGCCGAAGGCGATATCCTTCGCCACGGTTTCCTCAAAAAGCTGGTATTCGGGGTATTGAAAAACCAGGCCGATCCGCTGCCGGAGTTCCCGGCGGTTGACGTGCTCGCCGTTCAGGTCCTCCCCGTCGATCAGCACCTGCCCGGAAGAAGGTTTCAGCAAGCCGTTCAGATGCTGCACAAGCGTGGATTTGCCGGATCCTGTATGGCCGATAATCCCTACAAACTCGCCGTCGTCGATGCGGAAGGATACATCGTCCAGCGCGACTGTCCTGAAAGCGCTGCCTTCCGAATAGCAATGGGTCAGGTGGACCGCTTCAATGGGCACAGCCGTTCCACCTCCTCCGCCAGTTCCTGAACCGTCAGGATTCCGTCCTTCAGGGGCATGCCGGCAGCCCGGAGTTCTCCTGCCAGGGCCGTCATATGCGGCACGTCCAGATGCATTTCCCGCATGGCGTCCACCTGATCAAAGACTTCAGCCGGCTTCCCGGAAAGGCGGATCTGACCGTCCGTAATCACCAGAACGCGGTCAGCCTGCGCCGCCTCCTCCATGAAGTGGGTAATCCAGATCACCGTGATGCCCTTCATCCGGTTCAGCCGGCGCATGGTTTCCAGCACTTCCCTGCGGCCGGAGGGATCCAGCATGGCGGTGGCTTCATCCGCGATAATCACGGAAGGCTCCATCGCCAGGATCCCGGCAATCGCCACGCGCTGCTTCTGTCCGCCGGAGAGCATATGCGGCGCGGTATCAGCGTACTTGCTCATCCGCACAGCCTCCAGCGCGCGCTCAATCCGGGGAATCATCTCCTCCGTGGGAACGCCGAGGTTTTCCAGCCCGAAAGCGACGTCTTCCTTCACAATCGTCGCGACGATCTGGTTGTCCGGATTCTGAAAAATCATGCCGGCCCGCTGCCGGATCTCCCAGATGTATTCTTCCTTTTTTGTGTCATAGCCGCAGACAAGCACTGTCCCCTCTGTGGGCGTATACAGCGCGTTGAGCAGTTTAGCCATCGTGGATTTCCCGGAACCGTTGTGACCGAGCACGGCCACAAACTCTCCCGGCTCGATCTCCGCGGAGATTCCGGAAAGTGCCGGGGCCGCGCCCTCCTCATAGGAATAGGTCACATCGCTCAGCCGGACACGGGTATCGGACTTCATGAAGCAAACAACCTCCTGGGATAACCAACTCTTCAATAACTGACCTCAATATAATGAATCTGCGGCAGGCAGAAAAGCCTTCCCGGGAATACCGATGTCCCGACCCCGCGGGAGACCAGCAGATCCGCCCGGTTCTCTTTCAGCCATCCACCCTTGTATCGTTCAGGAATGTCTCCCGCGATATCCAGCAACGAGGAGAAGAACAGCATCTGCCCCCCGTGTGTGTGGCCGAACAGCCCA
>Ga0310690_10012732_pt1 | contig 10302 bp, 5 predicted proteins | sample AusTroGonzalo_MG_2_FD_207661 | JGI IMG/M metagenome (GOLD analysis project Ga0310690, IMG submission 207661) | Bovine rumen microbial communities from tropical cattle in Woodstock, Queensland, Australia - Gonzalo_04 (v2) (version 2) | ecosystem: Host-associated > Mammals > Digestive system >...
CATCGCACCAACGGCACGGTCGGTATTCTTGATGGCATAGTCGAGGCTCACCTCTTCCTGTCGCTCGATGGCGGCTTTTGCGGCACGGATCATCTGTTGGTCGAGCACGTTATCCAGGTCTTTGGTCTGTTCGGTAGTGTGATACAACGAGGTATTGCCTTCTTCCTGACACAATAGTCTCGTGAAGTCGAGTACCGACGATTTCGTCTCTACCAATTCCGTATGTCCTACGATATCATTCAGATGCTTATAACCCATCTCGGCAAGGTATTCGCGTACCTCTTGTGCGAGGAACGTGAAGTAGTTCACCAGATACTCATAGCGTCCCATAAAGTGCTTGCGCAAGGCAGGGTTCTGCGTGGCAACACCCATCGGACAGGTGTTCAGGTTACATTTACGCATCATCATACAACCCAGTACGATGAGGACGGAAGTACCGAAACCAAATTCCTCGGCACCGAGCAACGCCATGATGATGATGTCGCGACCCGTCTTGATCTGTCCGTCAACCTGTAGGCGAACCTGTCCGCGCAGACCGTTTTTCACCAGTGTCTGCTGTGTCTCGCTCAGACCAATCTCAGGCGAGATACCTGCGAAACGCATACTGCTTGCAGGGGATGCACCTGTACCGCCTTCTGAACCTGAGATAACGATGAGGTCGGCTTTTGCCTTTGCCACACCAGCGGCAATCGTACCCACACCACTCTCGGCTACCAGTTTCACGCTGATGGCTGCCTTCGGGTTGACATTCTTCAAGTCGAAAATCAACTGGGCAAGGTCCTCAATCGAATAGATATCGTGATGAGGTGGCGGCGAGATGAGAGAGATACCTGGGATAGAGTGACGCGTCTTGGCAATCACCTCGTTTACCTTGAAGCCAGGTAACTGACCGCCCTCTCCAGGCTTTGCACCCTGTGCCACCTTGATCTGTATCTCTTCTGCATTTACCAGGTATTCCGTTGTCACACCGAAGCGTCCGCTGGCTACCTGCTTTGTCTTTGACGACAGTGAGATACCATCAACACTACTGTGGAAACGCTCGGAGTCCTCACCACCTTCACCCGTATTAGAACGAGTGCCTAACTTGTTCATGGCAAGACAGATGGCTTCGTGAGCCTCTTTCGAGAGGGCACCGAACGACATCGCACCCGTCACGAAGTGCTTCACGATGTCCTCAACGGGTTCTACCTCGTCAACGGGAATCGGATTCTTCTTGAAACCGAGGAAGTCGCGAATGAAGATCGGATCAGTTTTCTCATCTACTAAACGCGCGTACTCTTTGAATTTCTCATACGAGCCCGTGCGGGTAGCCAGTTGCAGGGTGGCAATAGTCTCGGGGTTCCACGCATGACGGATACCGTCTTTACGCCAGTGGAACTGTCCGAGGTTCGGCAGGAATGTTGTGTCTGTGTTGTTATGAGCGTAGGCTGCCTGATGCAACGTAATGGCGTCCTTGGCAATCTTCTCCAGTCCGATACCTCCGATGGTGCTGACTTCTGTACCGAAATAGGTCTTCAGCAGGCTCTCCGAGAGACCGATACTCTCAAAGATTTTCGCACCGCGGTAACTGCGGATGGTCGAGATACCCATCTTCGCCATGATTTTAAACAAGCCTTTCTTTACGGCTTTGATATAGTTTGCCTCTGCTGTCGCATAGTCTTCTTGTATCTTATGACGCTTTACGAGGTCGTCGAGAATGGCGAAGGTCATATAGGGACAGAGTGCCGAGGCACCATAGCCCAGCAACAGGGCGGCATGCATCGTCTCGCGAATCTCACCACTCTCAACAATCAGTGCCGTCTGTACGCGCTTGCCCACACTAATCAGGTAGTGGTGAACAGCACTTACGGCAAGCAATGAGGGGATGGCGGCATGATCGGCATCCACATCACGGTCGGTGAGGATGATATAGTTGTAACCCTCGTCCACCGAGCGTTCGGCATCGTGACAGAGTTTATCCAAGGCATCGCGCAATCCTACTTCTCCTTTATCGCAAGGGAAGAGGATGGGCAACTTCACCGTATTGAAGCCCTTGTAGCGGATGTTACAGAGGATATCCAACTGGGTATTGTTCAGAATCGGATGCGGCAGACGTACCATCTTACAGTTCGTCTCGTCAGGTGTCAGGATACCATGACCTACACGACCGATATACTCGGTGAGCGACATCACGAGTTCCTCACGGATAGAATCGATGGCAGGATTCGTGACCTGCGCGAACTGCTGACGGAAATAGTTGAAGAATGTCTGTGGACGGTCAGAGAGAACAGCCAACGGGGTGTCGTTACCCATCGCTGCCGTAGGTTCTACTCCATTCACTGCCATTGGGGCAATGGTGCCGTCGACATCCTCTTCGCCATAGCCGAACATGATTTCCTTTTGCAACAGGTCGGGGACGCTGTTCTCCACATGGCGACCGCTCTTCAGTTTCTCCAACTGGATACGGTTTGTTGACAGCCATTGGCGATACGGATGCTCATGGGCGAGTTGCTCTTTGATTTCTCCGTCGTAGTAGATTTTTCCTTCTTGCGTGTCAATCAGCAGGATCTTGCCTGGTTGCAAGCGTCCTTTTTCAGCCACTTCCGTCGGGTCGAAGTCGATGACACCTGCTTCCGAAGCCACTACCATCGTATCGTTCTTGGTGATGGTATAACGTGCAGGACGTAGACCGTTGCGGTCGAGCATACCACCAGCAAAGCGTCCGTCGCTGAACAACAGGGCGGCAGGACCGTCCCATGGTTCCATCAGGATAGAGTGATACTCGTAGAACGCCTTCAGGTCTTCCGAGATAGGGTTCTTGTCGTTGAACGACTCAGGTACCAGTACGCTCATGGCGTGAGGCAATGACAGTCCGCTCATCACGAAGAACTCCAGCACGTTGTCAAGTGATGCAGAGTCGGACATACCTTTCTGTACGATAGGTGATATCTCACGGATATCTCCCAGTGCCTCACTGTTCAGCACACTCTCTCGTGCTTGCATCCAACCACGGTTACCACGAATGGTGTTGATTTCTCCGTTGTGTGCTAACAAGCGGAACGGCTGGGCCAGTGACCACGTGGGGAATGTGTTTGTGCTGAAACGTGAATGCACGAGCGCCAGTCCGCTTGTAAAATAGGGATTCGACAAGTCGGGGAAATACTCGCGCAACTGTCTACTGGTGAGCATTCCTTTATAGATAATGCTTGTGTTGTTCAGTGAACAGATATAGAAGTCCTTGTCGTCCACCCTGCGTTCTATCTTCTTACGTATAATATATAAGGTACGTGCGAAAGTAGAAACATGGTCGTCGGTAACACCTGTGACGAAGATCTGTTTGATGTCAGGCTCATTGCTTTTGGCAGCCTGTCCGATACATTCTGAATTAGTGGGGACGTTACGCAGGTGCATCAGTTGCAGTCCCTCACGCTCTATCTCCTCAATCATGATACTCAGGATAGCCTGCTGCTTCTGCTCGTCTTTTGGCAGGAACACCAGTCCTGTACCGTATTTCCCCTTCTCAGGAACGGGAATACCTTGCAACAGGATAAACTCATGAGGTATCTGAAGCATGATACCTGCACCGTCACCAGTCTTCTTGTCGGCACCCTCAGCACCACGATGCTGCATATTCTCCAGCACGCGCAGGGCGTTGTCTACCAACTCATGGCTTTTGTTGCCGTGAATGTTTACCACCATTCCGACACCACATGCATCATGTTCGTAATCTTCTCGATAGAGTCCTTGTTGTTTAGAAGTTTGCTTACACTTTGTCATATTATCCTTCGTTTAATCTTTCATTTTGCTTGCAAAATTACTAATTTTACTTACATTATGACAAGTTTAAACCCTTCTTTCTATCAACAAAGCGAAGTAAAGTATCAGATTATAAGTATTGCGGTAAAATATCTTTCAATTTAAAAGTAAATCCAAAGCGATTGCTTTTAAATTGATAATTCTCTTTAAATTGTCAATTATCAATTGTCAATTATCAACTATCAAAAAGTCCATTATCTCTCCGAAATGCGTTATTTTCCTCAGTCTTTCGTGCGGATATTCCTCTGATTTCTCTAATGCCCATACCACATGATAGGGGATATGTATTGCCCAGGCACCAGCAGCAAGGGCAGGTGCGATGTCGCTACGGAAGGAATTACCTACCATCAATGTCTGTTCTGGTGCTACGTCGAGGTTCTCACAGAGTTGTCGGTATTCCTTCTCCGTCTTGTTGGATACCGTCTCCATGTGCGAGAAATACTGCTCCAATCCTGAACGACGTAGTTTCCCTTCCTGATCCATCAGTTCTCCTTTGGTGAATACCACCAGTTGGTAGCGACGCAGGTCAGCCAGTTGTTGCAGTGTCTCTTGTACCTCCGGCAGTGGGGTAGCAGGGAATTGCAGCAGTTCTTTGCCCATCTCCAACAACTGTCTGACGATATCACCCGACAGTTGTCCCCTGCTGACGCGCACAGCATTCTCTATCAGCGAGAGGGTGAACGCCTTCGTGCCATAACCTGTCAGTGGCAAGTTCTGATGCTCAGTGGCAAACAGCCCTTCGCTCACCTCACGGGCAGTTGCCCACGGACTCAATAACTCACAACATCTGCGCTCCACGTCGTCAAACCACGACTGGCAGTCCCACAGCGTATCGTCCGCATCGAAAGCAATCACCTTGATATCCATATTAATTGATAATTGACAATTGATAATTGATAGTTTTCTTTAACCTTTAACCTTTAACCTTCACCAACTCTATCGAGTTGATGATATTCTGCCACAACACATAACACCCTGCTCCCACTGATGCCACAGGATTCAGATACATATATGCCACCCAGATACTCAGGGCGGTATTCTTCTGGAACAACGCCTGTCCGCTGTTGATCTCTTCACCCAGATACTTGCCGATGCCTCGTCCGATGAAGAACTGCACAAAGCAGAGGATGAATGTCAGTAGGGCAATCATCAGCAACAGCGTCAGTGATGCCTCGCTATGCACGATGTTCTTCACTGTGATACCTGTCGTAATGGCGAGAGATACCGCCCAGCAGTAGAAACTCAGGTTCGGCATTGCTGCTATCCGTGCACAGAGTCCCTTCACGTAGTGCTGCATCATCCATCCTAATACCAATGGTAACAACAGTACCATCGATACCTTTTCCAAGATAATCAGGAACGCATCGATGAATTCCACATGCACTGTATTCTCCAATAGTGGGAACACGAAGGGAATCAGAATTGCCGATGCCAACGACGATATCATCACATACGTCGTCATCGTTGAGATATTACCCCCTAACTTTCCTACCACCACTGGTGATGCTGATGCCGCTGGTCCTATGATACACGTCAATACTGCTTCCCACAGAATCTTCTGTTCTACGTCAGCCTCTACATAGAAGATGATGCCGATATTCGCAGCGATAAGCAGCAATTGCGCGATAAGCACTCCTGCATGCCAACGATGTGGTCTCATCTGGTGGAAGTCCACCTTACAAAACGTGATGAAGAGCGTCAGGAATACTGTGATAGGGAAGAGGACGTCGAAGACAGGACTCAGTACATCCCCCACGTGATCCAATTGTGGCACGTAGTAGAATATCAGATAGCAGATCGTACCTGTAGCGATTGCCACAGGCAGCGTCCATTCCTTTAGAAACCTGATAACTCCCATCCTCTTTTGTAATTTTGTGCAAAGGTAGTAATTTTAGCCTCGTTTTTGCCACTTTTTTACTCGTTTTTTGTATAAATTTGTTATAAAAACGCCATATTTTGTTACTTTTGTTACCATTTTGTTACCGACAATCCTCTGATTATCAAATAGTTTTGCAAAGTAACAAAAGTAACAACACTTTTAAAACTTTGTGTAGGGAAATGTGCGTGAAGTAATTCAAAACGATGACCTCTCATCTTTCACCCAGAGAAAGGTGACGTTAAATTTAAAACTTTATGTAGAAGAAATAGAGAGAATATAGCCTCTTTTTGACATGAATAAAGCCTACAAACGGGTCGAATGTAAGCTACTTTCGAAGTGTCCCAAGGCTTGGGACAAATAAATTGGTAATGATATAAGATTTGACCTATAGAGCAGTCTGAAATGGCGGCTATCTATTATTCTTTCCACCACGAATCCTTGGTGCGGCATAAAGTCTGAACTATGCAATTCATGGTTTTGCATTCAGCGACAGAAATGCTATTATTGACTCGCCGATAGGCATATTGCCATGGGGTGACTATCAGTAATTTGTTGTCGTTACAGAGATTCATACGATACTCAGAGGGGTGGTAAATGGATGGAAATCCATTGTCTTCCACAGTCACAACGGGATATCCGAGGCTTTTGGCGGCATTCATTATTTCTTGTTCTCTTTTGGCGATTTGTGCTGAGACAAGAACTGCCCCAGAAGCGGCTGCGGCAAGGCAGCGAGTCTTTTGACTATCAAACAGACTTGCGTCTTTTCTATGGCAGACAACAGGTAACAGTGTGCTGTTCAATAGTTGACTGTCGCCATAGCTGTCACACGTGATGATGTCGTTATCTATAAGTAGGCGAAGCTTGACTTTTTCCCATGTTTCAGCATTGAATAGATAAGGACCACACTCTCGCTGCAAATAGCCTTTAAGGGCTGAGAGTGTGAGAGGCGTTATGACGGCAGCCCGTTGTAGAAGGAGTTTTTGGGGATTATTCTTGCGCATAAGGCGATAACGTGGGTTATTGCGGATATACTCTTTCTGTCGCTCTAATTGCCCTTCTTTGAGAGGCATTACGTCAACATAACCATAATCGAAGAGAGGAGTGCGCCCTGTGCTGCCATCTGAGGGGACTTTGGAGGCCTGCGGGTGAACCGCAGAGGGCGAGTGCGGGAGTATGCTCGCTGGGGCAGGTTTCCCCTGGCAATCATGTGCTGTTTGGCCTGTCAATTCCCAATATCTACGATTACATCCTTTCTTAAATCCTGCTATCACTTGCCCCAAATGTGTCTCTCGTCCATTGCTACTTATAATGTCATGATGTACTACAACGATAAAATGCAGATGATCCGGCATGATAACATAATCTTGAATCTCTATCATAGGATAGTGACTGTGGATACTGCTTAATAATTCTTGTTCAACCATCTTCCCGATTTCCGAAAGGATAACCTTTGGAGCGAGCGTGTCGTCGTTGGGTTTGCTTGCGTCACCCACAATATGACCCAAAGGTTGAAGTTTACGTTCCATGACATTGATGGTAATATGGTAGGTTCCTGGCCATCGGTAGTTTTTTCTACTGCCGCGCCTTCCCATATGATTTTCTGCTTTTTGTGACTCCATGGAGATTTCTAATAGTTGTTTTTCTTTTGCAAAGATACATATAATATTTGAGAATCGTTGTTATTAGAGAGAATAACGTGCAAAAACTGCACGTTAATAAATTAATAAGGGCTGTACGGTTAAAATATTGTTATTTCCTTCGCATTGGTCGATAATAGAAGGCGATTCACCTTGGTCATGCTTAATGGCGTTTGGTGAGTTGAAATATTATTTGTACCTTCGCGTTCGTTTATGAATTATTGACTATACATTATGCTTGTAAATACATATTGTGCTGCGGTCAACGGACTTGAGGTGAATACCGTCAAGGTAGAGGTCAGTATGACTCGTGGCGTACAGTTTCATCTTACGGGACTTGCCGATACGGCAGTGAAAGAAAGTTACGACCGCATCAAGGCAGCATTGCAGAACAATGGCTTTAAGATGCCAGTGATGGATATCACCATCAACCTCTCGCCTGCTGATATCAAGAAAGAGGGTAGTGGTTATGACCTGCCCCTTGCTGTCGGTATTCTGGCAGCGAATGGTAAAGTAGAAAGCGACCACCTGCATGAATATATGATGATGGGCGAGTTGGGTCTCGACGGCAGCCTGCAACCTATCCGTGGTGCCTTGCCCATTGCCATCAGGGCACGTGCCGAGAAGTTTAAGGGACTAATCGTTCCGAAACAGAATGTGCGTGAGGCAGCAGTAGTAAATCAGGTAGAGGTTTATGGTATGGAGTCGCTGATGGAAGTGATTCTTTTCTTGAATGGTTCGAAGAATGTAGAGCCGACGATGATTGACACGCGTCGTGAGTTCTATGAGCAGCAATGTCAGTTTGACCTTGATTTTGCAGACGTACGTGGACAAGAGAATGTGAAGCGTGCATTGGAAGTGGCGGCGGCAGGTGGTCATAACCTGATTATGATAGGGCCTCCAGGGTCGGGAAAGTCGATGATGGCAAAACGTTTGCCGAGCATTCTGCCTCCGTTATCGTTGAGTGAGAGTTTGGAGACAACACAGATTCATAGTGTGGCAGGAAAGTTGTCGCGTGACACCAGTCTGATTTCCCAGCGTCCGTTCCGTGCCCCCCATCATACGATTTCGCAAGTGGCATTAGTGGGAGGTGGTCAGAATCCTCAGCCTGGAGAGATATCTTTGGCGCATAATGGTGTGCTCTTTCTTGATGAATTGCCCGAGTTCAGTCGTTCGGTATTGGAAGTAATGCGCCAGCCGTTGGAAGACCGCCAGATTACGATTAGTCGCGCTAAATACAGCGTACAGTATCCCTGTTCCTTTATGTTCGTCGCTTCGATGAATCCCTGTCCTTGTGGTTATTATGGTGACCCCACGCATTCCTGTGCTTGTACTCCAGGACAGATACAGCGATATATGAATAAGATCAGCGGTCCTTTGCTCGATCGTATCGATATCCATTGTGAGATTTTGGCAGTGCCGTTCTCTCAGTTGTCGCAGATGTCGCAAGGAGAACCGAGTGAGAAGATTCGTGCCCGTGTGATTGCTGCGAGAAAGATACAAGAAGAGCGCTTCAAAGAATATAAGGGCATTCATTGTAATGCCCAGATGAGCGAGAAGATGATTCATCAGTTTGCAGAACCTGATGAACAATCACTGGAGTTGCTTCGTGTCGGCATGGAACGCCTGAAACTCTCTGCCCGTGCCTATAACCGTATCCTCAAAGTCGCTAGAACGATTGCGGACTTAGAAGGGACAGAGAAGATTCAGTCACAGCATATTGCCGAGGCCATCGGTTATCGTAACTTAGACCGTGGCGATTGGGCAGAGCGGGGATTATAAAGAAAAACACCAAATTGATTAGAGTTCCGCAAAGGCGGCTTCCTCTGCCTCGGCGATAATCTCTTCACGCGTCTTCTCACGAGGCGTGGCAGTGATGTCGTCAAGGGAGAACTCGTCGGAAAGGGGTTCGCTTATAGGTGTCGATGGGGAGGTTTGGGCAATCGGCTCTTCACTTACTTCGATGAAGTCTTCCTGCTGTTGCTGCAACTTTTCCAAATCGGGAGCTACCATCACGGGCTCTTCCTCCATCTTGGTGCGCTCAGACTTGGCGGCAAAGATCATGTCAATAAACTGGGGCTCACGGCGCAGGCGCTGCAACGTCTCCTTAGAAGCGAGTTGTTGACTCTCCTTCTTGCTATAGCCTTTGCCCGTACAGCCTTCCACACCCTCTAATATCACTTGGTATGTGAAAACAGGACTGTTGTTTTCTTCAGTTGACTGGCTCAACTCCTTGAACTCCATCTTGACCTTATTCTTCTGGCTCCACTCCAACAGTTTCGACTTGAAATTGACTTCCTTATAGGCTACCTTGTCGATATTGATGACTTGCTTCAGGATACGTTTCTCCATGAAACGCATACAGGCATCGTAGCCACGATCCAGATAAATAGCACCCACCAATGCCTCAAAGGCATTGCCATTCATGTAACTATTATGCGAAGTAGAAGGTCCCGCCGACTTAATGAGTTGTGGAATACCCATCTCCTGTGCCAGTTTTCCCAATGTGTTACGACTGACCAGTTTGGAACGGGTATTGGTAAGAAAACCCTCGCGCTTCCCTTCGAAATGGCGATAGACGATATCACCCACCACAGCATCAAGAATGGCATCACCTAAAAACTCCAAACGTTCGTTATTCAGTGGCCGACCCTTCTCATTACGCTGCTTGACACTCTTGTGCATCAGCGCCTGCTTGTAGATCTTGATGTTACGAGGATAAAAGCCGAGAATTTGGTATAAAGAAGAATAAAGCTCCTTCTCCTTTCGGAAAGGGAGCCTTATTCTATCGAAGAAATTCGTATTATTCAGCATACTTTTTGAATACTACGCAAGCGTTATGACCACCAAAGCCGAAGGTGTTGCTGAGTCCTGCGCGAACCTCACGCTTCTGAGCCTTGTTGAAAGTGAAGTTGAGATTGTAGTCAATCTTCTCATCCTGATCATCCTCCTCATGGTTGATGGTAGGAGGAATGATATCATTCTGAACAG
>Ga0310690_10012733_pt1 | contig 10302 bp, 10 predicted proteins | sample AusTroGonzalo_MG_2_FD_207661 | JGI IMG/M metagenome (GOLD analysis project Ga0310690, IMG submission 207661) | Bovine rumen microbial communities from tropical cattle in Woodstock, Queensland, Australia - Gonzalo_04 (v2) (version 2) | ecosystem: Host-associated > Mammals > Digestive system >...
CTGCTATAATTCCGGCGTATGTTGTTTCCTCGCTCAGACAGCGTTGCGTTCACCGGCATCAGCGGCTGTTTCGGCGGCGCGTTCGCAAGGCAGGCGCCGCAGAGGCCATGAGCCGGATTCTCTACCTTTACGCCCAAGCCTACCGTGCCGGTTCGCAGCACGGGCGCCATTCCGTGCAGATGCTCGCGTTGATGCGCGCGGCGGGGCTGGAGGTCGACTTGCTGACGTTGCCGGGGGGAGACCCTTGGCCGGAGGGCGTCGTCCGCCGCATTTACTACACTGCGCGGGTGCCTTTCGCGCGGACGCTTCGGCCTTACGGCACGGGGCCGCGCCGCTGGTGGGCGACGTTCGTGCTGACGTTGACGGCGGCCCGTCTTTTCCTGCTTCATCGTTACGACGCGATCCATTGCGCCGACCGCGCCATCCGCACGGGCGGTTTTCTGGCGTGGCTCTTCCGCGTGCGGCTGGTCTTCGAGTGGCGGACGGCGTCCGGGCATGATTTGGCGCGTTGGCTGAACCGCCGGAGCCGCCGTTTCCAGCGGGCCATCGGGTTGATTTTCTCGGATGCGCCTTGTGCGTCGTCCCGGCTTCGCGACACGGGGCTTTACGGGCGGCTGGCTTCCTTTTCCCTCTTGCCGGATCCCGGCGTCGTGCGCCAGCTGCCGCCGGCGGCGCGCTTGAAGGGCGCGGCGCAGCCCTTCCGCCTGGCGGCGCTTTCGACGGATTCCGCGGCGCTGAATCCGCTTTTGGACGCGTTGCCGTCGCTCCTCGCCTTGCCCAATTTCCGGTTGCGCCTCGCGTGCGGCGCGCCGGCGGTCGCGGAGCGTCTCCGTTCGACCCTCGGCAAGCGGATGCCCGGGGCCGTTCTCGCCGAAGTCGGCCCGTTGCCGCGTTCTGCCGCCGCGCTCAATGCGTGCCTGACGGATGTCGATCTCGTTTTTCTGCCGCCGGCGCACGGGGAGGCCGCGCCCGCGCTGTTGCTGGACGTGATGGCCGCCGGGCGCGCCATTCTCGCCATCCGCTGCCCCGCTTACGCCTCGTTGCTTTCGCCGGGAAACGCGTCGCTCCTCTCTGCCGACCCCGCCGAGATTGCCGAGGCCGTCCGCCGGCACATGAACGAGCCGCTCCTTTGCGCGACCCATGCCGTCGCGGCGGCTGAGACGGTTCGGGCCGAATGCGGCTTTTCGTCGGCGGCGGATCGCGTGCGTTCCTGCTATGGCTTGGTGTTGGAGGAGGGCGCGTCATGAAGTCGGTTCGCTTGGCGCTTTTTGCCGACAGCGCGCCGCAGTTGCTGGAGCGGGCGTTGCTCCGCGAACTGGCCGGCCGCGGCATGGCGGCGGAGGTGCGCAGTTGGGCCTTCGCCTCGCCGTTGGCGGTGCAGGGGGAGCTGGCGGCCTTTGCGCCGGACCTTGTGCTGCTGTGGGCGTGCGCCGAGGCGGAGCGTTTCCCCGACGTGCGCCCCGTGCTGGCCTTGCCCTACCGCTTTCTGGTTTGCAACATGGTCGCGCGCGACGACGGCACGTGCGGGAATCTCGCCGTGGTCGAGCCGTCGACAATGCGCGCTCGCATCGCGGCGTGGAATGCGGCGTTGATCGACCTCGCCCGTGCGGAACCGCGTCTGGGCGTCGTCGATTTGGACTGGATTCAGGCTCGTCTGGGGCGTGCGCAGACCTTTGATCCGCGCTTGTGGGAGGCGGCGTCCGTGGCGTTGGCTCCGGCGGGGACGCAAGCGCTGGCGGCCCGAATCGCCGACCGGCTGTGCGCGGAGCAGGGGCGTTTGCGCAAGGTGCTGGTGACGGATTTGGACAACACGCTGTGGAGCGGCATCGTCAGCGAAATCGGGCCGGAGGCCATTCAGCCCGGCGCGCCCGGGCGGCGCGCTTATCGAGCCTGGCTGAAGGCGCTGGCGGCGCGCGGCGTCTTTCTGGCGGTGGCGTCTCGCAACGACCGCGAGGTCGCGCTGGCCGCCTTCCGCCATCCGGAGATGGACATGGCGGCGGAGGATTTCGCGGCGTTCGAGGCCGATTGGGGGCCGAAGTCGGCGATGCTCCGGCGGATTGCCGCGCAGTTGCATGTTGCCGAGGACAGCCTCGTCTTTCTCGACGACCGCCCGGAGAATCGGGCGGAGGTACGCGCCGCGCTGCCGGGCGTTTGCGTGCCGGAGCTGCCGGAGGATCCCGCGCTGTGGCCGGAGGCGTTGGCGGCGCTCAACCTTTTCGAGGCGGTGCAGATTACGGCGGAAGACCGGGGGCGCTCGGAGGGAAGCCGCGCCGAACGCCGGCGCATGGAGGTCGCCGCGGCACTTTCGCCGGAGGAGTATCTCGCCTCGCTGGAGCAGGTGTTGACGCCGGAGCCGCTCGGCCCGGCCAATCTGGCGCGGGCGGCCCAGCTCACGCAGCGCTGCAACCAGTTCAACATGCGCGGCACGCGCCACACGGAGGCGAGCCTCGCCGGGCGGACGGGCTGGGTCTACCGCCTGCGCGACCGTTTCGGGGATTTGGGCGCGGTGAGCGCGGTGGTGCTGGAGGGCGACTTCATTGAGACGTGGGTGCTGAGTTGCCGGGCGCTGAACCGCGGCGTGGAGCGCCTGGTGCTCGACCATCTGCGGAGTCTGGGGCCGGTGCGCGGCCAATACGTGCCGACGGAGCGCAACGGGCGTTGCCGCGAGGTCTACCGCGAGAACGGCATCCCCGAAATCCCGCCCGAGGAGGTTTCCCGATGATGGAGCGTCTGGCCGGGCTCTTTTCCGAAACGCTGGGGCGGCCGATGCCGCCGCTGGCGGAAAAGACTGCGTTCGCGGACTTGCCCGGATGGGATTCTGTGGCGCACTTGGCGTTGCTGTTGGCGGTGGAGCGCGCCTTTGGCGTGGCTTTTGCGTCGGCGGAGATGGTGTCGATGCGCACGGTCGGCGAGATGGCCGCCGTCTTGCGCGGCAAGGGGGTGGCGCCATGATGCAGCGCTTCGGGGGACTTGCCCTTCGGGGCGTCGCCGCCGCCGTCCCTGAGACGGTTCGGGAGGTGGCCGGCTTCGCGGAGCGGTTTGGCGAACAGGCGGTGGCGCGCTTCCGGCAGATCGTCGGGGTCGAACGTTTTCCCGTGGCGCCGGAGGGCGTCCAAGCCTCGTATTATGCCGAAGCGGCGGCGCGCGACCTGCTGGCGGCGGGCGTTTTCCGCCCGGAGGAGATCGACGCGGTGTTGTTCGTCTCGCAGACGCCCGACGCGGTGGCGCCGACGACTGCTTCCAGGTTGCAAGGGCGGCTCGGGCTGGGGGAGCAGACGCTGGCGCTGGATCTCAACCAAGGGTGTGCGGGTTTTCTGACGGGACTTTTGACGGCGGCGCATCTGTTGGGCCACCCGGCGTGCCGCAATGTGTTGCTGCTCGGCGGCGACACGCTGTCGCGGCTGGTCGATCCGGCCGACCAGACGTCCGCGATGCTCTTCGGCGACGCGGGCTTCGCTGCGGTGGTCGGCAAGGGCGGGGCGGACGCGTGGACGATAGCTTCCGCTTCCGCGCCTTCCGAGGCCATTGCGCTTCCGCACGGCGGGCGCTTCCAGATGTCCGGCACCGACGTCTTCAACTTCTCGATCACGCGCGTCCCCGAGCAAATCCAGGCCGTGCTGGCGGCGACGGGCGAATCGCGCGAGGCCATCGACCTCGTGCTGTTGCACCAGGCCAACGCCTTTATCCTGCGGCAAATCGCCCGCATGACCGGGTTCCCCGAGGCGCGCGTCCCGTGCCGGATGGCGGGGCGAGGCAACACGTCCGTGGCGAGCCTGCCGTTGCTGTTGTGCGATTTGGCGGGGGAGGGAATGCGCGGCGTGAAGCGCGCGCTGCTCTCCGCGTTTGGCGTAGGCCTGACGTGGATGACGGCGCGGCTGAATCTCGACTTTTGCCTTTGCCGGCCGACGGTTGCCTGTCCGGCGCCGAGGGAGTGAGGAAAAGCGGGATTTTCGCCCCCAGCGCAACTTTTTGCGTTGCATTGGACGGCGGATTGTGGCATACTACAACTTGTCGAATGACACTTTACCCTTCAATGGAGGATTGAACGCATGAAGAAGTTGGTTTACGGCGCCGTCGCGGCGCTTTCGCTCATGGCCACCGGTTGCACGGGGTCGTTCCAGTTGATGCAGGCGGTCCACCGCTGGCACACGAATTTCGCCAGCCGTTGGACGGACGAGGCGTGCTATCTGGTCGCGGTCATCGTGCCGATCTACGCCGCGTCCTGGACCGTGGACACCATCTTCTTCAACTCGGTCGAGTTCTGGATTGACGAGAATCCGCTGGTCCTCAAGACCGCCGACGCCACCATCACCCGCATCGACGCGCAGACGGCGCTCGTCCAGAGCAACGCCTCCGGCATCACCTACACCCTCCGCCGCAACGCCGACGGCACCTTCACGATGTCCGACGCCGAGGGCAACGCCGTTTCCGCCGAAATCAAGGGCTCGCTCCTGACGATGACGGCCGGCGACGAAACCCGCACCGTTCTGCTCTAAACACCCCTTGCCCTGCGGCGCCGGAGCCAGCCCGGTTCCGGCGCCGCGGCATTTCCTGAAAGGAACACACCATGAAAAAAGCGCTCTCGCTCGCGTTGGCCGTTTTGGCCGTTTCCGCCGCCACCACCGGGTGCGTCGGCAAGAGACACTCCTTCTGCCTCTTCAAGAATCTGGCGGAGTGGAACCGTACCGCCTCCTCCAACGAATGGGTCAACGAGGTCATCTATCTCGCCCTCGTCATCGTGCCCGCCTACCCGATTTGCCTCTTCGCGGACGCGCTGGTCTTCAACTCCATCGACTTCTGGACCGGCGACAACCCGGTCAAGGGCGCCTTCGCCGCCGTCGAAGGCACGGACGCCGAGGGCAACGCCTACGCCATCGTCCCCAACGGCGACGGCTCGGCCACGCTCACCTACAAGGGCCAGACCTGTACCCTCACCCGCGACGGCGAGGCCGTCGTTCTCTCCCAGAACGGCACGACCTTCGGCTCCATCACCCGCCAGGGCGCTCTCGCGACCTTCACGGGCGTGGACGGCACTGTCTACTCCACCCTCCGCTGAGGCGAATCCGTCTGAACGGAAAAGGGCGGGGCGGCATGGCCGCCCCGTTCCTTTTATATCCCCTCGGCGCGGGAAAAATTTTCCGTTCGCCGCGGCATCTCCGCCTGGCCGACGGGAATAATGCGTTTTCTCCAAAATAACGCTTGACTTCCATGGGCGATTCGGTATAATACCGCCCCAATTCTTTATCAAACCAGAGGAGTTTCAAAGAATGGCTACCAAGAAAACCGTCAGCAAGCCTGCCAGCAAGGCCGAAGCGAAGCCGGTCGCCAAGAAGGCGTCCGCCGCCAAGGCTGCGCCTGCGAAGAAGGCTTCTCCCGCGAAATCCGCCGCGAAGGCGGCCCCCGCCAAGAAGGCCGTCGCGAAGGACGAGGGCGTCCTGTTCGCCGTCCGCGCCGAAGTCGGCAGCAAGGTCTTCCTCGCCGGCTCGTTCAACGGGTGGGATCCCATTGCCCAGCCCATGACCGACAAGGCGGGCGATGGCCTCTACGCGTGCACCGTCAGCCTGGCCAAGGGCAAGCACGAATACAAGTTCGTCATCAACGGCGTCTGGTGCGCCGATCCGGAGAATCCGGAGTGGGTGCCCAACGAGATGGGCACGCTCAACAGCGTCAAGATCGTCAAGTGACGCTGCGCGCTGAAGCGACAACGAAGCCGCCCGAATCCGGGCGGCTTTTTTTGTCGGCCTTGCGGCAAAAAACGCTGAGGGCGTCCGGCGGAACGCTTCAGATGCGGAGGAAGGGGAGGAGGTCGGTCGCGACGGTGGAGGCTTCGCCGCGAGCCAGTGCGGCGGCGTCGCCTGCGAGGGCGTGGTAGAAGACGCCCAGCACGGCGGCGTCTTCCGTGCCGAGGCCGCGGGCGAGGAAGCCGGCGATCAATCCCGTGAGGAGGTCGCCCGTTCCGGCGGTGGCCATGCCGGGGTTGCCGGCCATGCAGCGGCGCAGGCGGCCGCCTGGTTCGGCGACAAGGGTGTCGTGGCCTTTGAGGACGACGATGGCGTGGCAGGCGGCGGCGAGTTTTCGCGCAGCGCCAGGGCGGTCGGCCTGAATGTCGGCGGAGGTGACGCCGAGGAGGCGAGCCGCTTCGCCGGGGTGGGGGGTGAGGATGAGGCGGAGGGCGGAGCCGTCGGGTTTCCAGCCCTCCGAGAGCAATTGCCCCAGGATGGTGAGAGCCCCCGCGTCGATGACGGTGCGGGGGGCGCTTGGGTCGCCGGCCAGACGGAGGAGGGTGGCGCGGGCGTCGGCGCGGCCGGGATCCAGCCCGGGACCGATGGCGACTGCCTGCCAGGCGGCGAAGGGGTCTTGGGCGCCGGGGAGGGGGGCGAAGGTCGCTTCGGGCACCCAGTGGGCGGCGGCGGCGCGGGAGGCGTCGGGAACGGCGAGGGTGACCAGACCGCATCCCGCCCGGTAGGCGGCGCAGGCGGCGAGGACGGGCGCGTGGGGATAGGCGTCGCAGCCGCCGGCGACGAGGACGTGGCCGTAGGTGCCTTTGTGGGAATCGGCGTCGCGTCGGGGGCGGATGAGGTGGGCGAGCTCGGGGAGGGCGATGATTTCGGCGCCGTCGGGGGCGAGCGTTTCTCCGGGGGCGAGCAGGTCGTTGGGAAGGCCGACGCCGACGACATTCAGCGTGCCCAGCCACGGGCGGGCGGCGGGCTGGGCGAAGCCGGTCTTGGGGCGTGAGAAGGTGATGGTGTAGTCGGCGCGGAGGGCGTCGCCGGGGGTTGCGCCGGTTTCGGCGTCCAGTCCGCTGGGAACATCGACGGCGAGGACGGGGCAGGCGGCGAGGGCGTTGGCCCAGCGGATGGCGGCGGCGACGGCGCCCGAGGGCGCGCCGCGCGCGCCGATGCCGAGGAGGGCGTCCACGAGCAGAACGCGGCGGGAGAGCACGGCGGGGTCGGACCAAGGGTCTTCCCGCCAGGCTTCGTCGGAGAGGAAGGGGCGGAAGGGGACGCCGGCGGCGGCCATCTCTTTCCAGGCGCGGGCGGCGTCGCCCTTGAGGCGGGCGGGCAGGCAGGTGAGGCGGGCCTCGACCTGGAGCCCGGCCAGATGGAGGCAGCGGGCGGCCACAAAGCCGTCGCCGCCGTTGTTTCCCGGGCCGCAGAGGACGATGACATGGCGAAGGCCGGCCAGGCGGACGAGCTGCTCCGCGGCGGCGGCGACGGCGGAGCCGGCGCGGCACATGGCGGCGTAGGAGGATTGGCCGCGGCGGGTGAAGGCGGTCTTTTCGGCGTCGCGCAGGGCGGCGGCGGCGAGCCATTTCATGGGGAGCCTCTTTCGTTGTCGCGCTTGCGCGTCCGGAGCCACTCCAGGCGTTTGGCGATGGTGTCTTCGTAGCCGGCGGCCTTGGGGCGGTAGTAGGTTTTGGGGATGGCGAGATAGGGCTGCTCGACGGCGGTGTCTTTGTAGTCGTGCGGATATTTGTAGCCGGGCGGGGGGGCTTTGCCTTCGGCGCGGACGTGGACGTTCTTCAGATGCTCGGGAACGGGCTGGACGCGCCCGGAGCGCACGTCGCCCATCGCCTCTTCCACGGCGAGATAGGCGGCGTTGGACTTGGGCGCCGAGGCGAGGTAGGTGGTGGCTTGCGCCAGCGAAATCCGCGCCTCGGGCATCCCGACGAACTCCACCGCCTGCATCGTCGCGACGGCGATGGTCAGCCCGCGCGGATCGGCGTTGCCGATGTCTTCCGAGGCGGAGATGACGAGGCGCCGCGCGATGAAGCGGGGGTCTTCGCCCCCCTCCAGCATCTTGGCCAGCCAGTAGACGGCCGCGTCGGGATCTGAGCCGCGGATGGATTTGATGAAGGCGGAAATCGTGTCGTAGTGCTGGTCTTCGTCCTTGTCGTAGGCGATGACGCGGCGCTGGACGCATTCGGCCATGACGTCGGCGCCGATGACCCTCCGGCCGTCCTCGCCGGGCGGGGTGGAGCGGACGGCGATCTCCAGCGCGGTGAGCGCGCGGCGGGCGTCGCCGTCGCAGATGGCGGAGAGGAAGGTCTTGGCTTCGGGCGTCAGGACGGCGCCGGAGTCGCCCAAGCCCCGCTCCCGGTCGGCCAACGCGCGGTCGAGCAGGCGTGCGATGTCCTCTGCGCCGAGCGCGTGCAACTCAAAGACGAGCGAGCGCGAAACGAGCGGCGTATTGATGAATATGCCGGGATTGTGCGTGGTCGCGCCGATCAGCGTCACCGTGCCGTCCTCCACATAGGGCAGCAGCACGTCTTGCTGGGACTTGTTGAAGCGGTGGATTTCGTCCACGAAGAGCACCGTGCCGATCTGCCCGCGCAACGCCTTGGCGCGCTCGCAGACGCTCCGCAGCTGGGCGACGTTGCTCATGACGCCGCTCGTGCGCTCGAAGCGCCGGTGCGTCGTCCGGGCGATGACCTCGGCGAGCGTGGTCTTGCCCGTGCCGGGCGGCCCGTAGAAGATGAGGTTGGTGAAGCGGTCGCTCTCGATGACGCGCCGCAGAAGCCGCCCTGGCGCGAGGATGTGGTCTTGCCCGACGATCTCCTCCAGACTGCGCGGCCGCATGCGCGCCGGCAGGGGCCCCAGTTTCCCGGGGTCTTCCGGCGTCGTGCCGGGCTCAAGCGCTTCGGCCTGCTCGAAGAGGTCGTCCATCGCACCCATTATACCACGCGCTCAGCGGAAGCGCCAAAAGAACGCCAGGCGCACGAACCGCCGCCACAGCCGGAACCGCAGGGGCGGCCGCTCGCCGACATAGGCCACGCACGTGCCCCCCGCGAAGAAGCTCTCCCGCCACTTGGCGTTGAGATGATCCAGCGCCTGCCGGAAGGAGGCCCGGCCCGTGTCGCCGCGCGACCCATGGCGGGCGGCCAGCGGCAAGAGGCGCGGCAGATGCCCGGAGGTCTCCTGAAAGGCGAAACAGAGATCCTCGGCGTAGAGATCCCATGCGCAGGCCGGGTCGAAGCGCAGCCCCCACGTCCGGAAGCAATCGGCGTGGACGAAAAACCCGCAGCAGTCGAAGGCCTCCACGAGGTCGCCGAAGAGCGCGTGGAAGAGGCGCGGCGCGCGAAGAGACTCCCTTCGCGCCCCGTCGCGGTCGGCGTGCTCCAGCCGCCCGAAGGGCAGGATGAGCGCCCCCAGCACCCGCCGCGTGCCGATGAGCCCGTAGGGAAAGAGCGGGTTGGCGTGGCGCAGGTGCGGCCGGGGATCCTCCAGCGGCTCGAAGTCCTCGTGGGCGAAGAGAATCCACTCCGTCTCCGGCGGCATCGCGTCGAGAAAGTCGTTGTAGCGTTCCGTTATTGGGCGGTTTTCCGCGCGGTTGTCATAGCAGACGAACGTCGCTCCCGCCAAGTGCGGATTCTCCCGGAGGCTGCTGGCGTAGCGCGCCGCGTCGCGCATCGCGCAGACCACCGTCAAACGCGGCGACTCCCCGGCGAAAACCGCCGCCGTCAGCCGCCCGTGGAAACCCATCGGCGGCGCCCCCTCTCCGCACGGCAACGCCCCCTCCAGGCACTCCTCGCTGAACCGCCGCGCGACCCGCGCCGGAGCGAAACGATGGAGCAGGCGATACCACGGGTCGAACAGGCGCAGCGTTCGCGTGATGAAAATGTCCTCGCTCAGCCACGGATGGCCCTTCGGCAGCAGATGGCGCCAGACGAGCCGCCAGCGCCAAGCCACCGCCCGGCAGAGCCGCCGCGAACGCAGCGTGAACCCGCCGTTCAGCACCGTCAGCCCGAGTGCGTCCGCCACGAACGCCCGCCAGCCCGGACGGACGCACGGCGCACCCACGCAGTCATACGTCAGAAAGGCGTCCAGCCCGTCGCGCAGCGGCCAGCCGTCATGCTGCACAATCAGTACGTGGCGCGTGGCGAAGCGCATGTGGAGATGGGCGATGCAGTCTAGCGTCATCGACCAGATGTCCCCTGGCACGAGCGAAGGCTCCTCCTGCACCTCCACGCCGAAATCCTCGGCGAACGCCTGAAGCTCCGGCCACGCCCGATCCGTCACCGCCACCGTCGGCAAAAAGCCCAGCACGTCCCAGCTCTGCCGCAGGGCGAATTCGCACGGGGTCAGCTCCCTCCGCCCGTCCGCCCCCGCCTTGGGGTACCAATACATGAGCAGCGTGACCCCCTCGCGGCGCTGCGGCGGCACGGGCCGGGCGCGCAACTCCGGCAGCCGCTTCGCAATCGTCTGGCGCAGCGAACGCTCCAGCGGCGCCTTCGGCAAGGGAAGCGGCGTTTTCACAGCAGCGACCCCTCCGCATAACGGTCGTGCCCCGCGAAATCCTTGG
>Ga0310690_10012735_pt1 | contig 10301 bp, 7 predicted proteins | sample AusTroGonzalo_MG_2_FD_207661 | JGI IMG/M metagenome (GOLD analysis project Ga0310690, IMG submission 207661) | Bovine rumen microbial communities from tropical cattle in Woodstock, Queensland, Australia - Gonzalo_04 (v2) (version 2) | ecosystem: Host-associated > Mammals > Digestive system >...
GTTGCGGAAGAATGCGAGGGGAGAAAACAGGAATCTACGTGACGCAATATTTCTGAAACTTTGAACCGAGGCCATCATGCGCGGCGGATTTGTGGTATAATGGGCGCAAATGGAGAAAGTCCAGATGACGAAAGAAATTGTTCTTAAGAAGATGCCCTTCCTGCTCATGGCCGCGTGCGCGGCCGTGCTTGTCGGCTGCGACGAGGAGGAAGCGCCGGCGCCGAAGCAGCCGCAGGCGGCGGCCGTCGTGGAGGAAAGCGGCGAGGAATGCCTTCAGCGCGCAATCGACAAGCTGTCGGGCGAGAGCAAGGACATCGAGGCCGCCGACGCGGCGGCGAAGAAGGCGCTTAAGCTGATGCCGGATTCTGCTGAAGCGCGGCTCGTGGACGGGCAGGCCGCCTACATGAAGAAGGAATACAAGCGCGCTATCGCGGACTTCGACGCTGTCGTGGCGGAGAAGTCGTTGCCTTCTGCCATGCGTGCCGAGGCGCTAGTCTCCCGGGCCGTGGTGGAAATCGCCCAGAACGAGTTCGACACGGCGCGTCTCACTCTGTTCCGCGCCCTGCACCTCGACCACCGCAACGCCGCCGCGTGGTATCACCTTGGCCTGCTCTCGCGCAACACCTACCAGTTCGACGAGGCGGCCGTGGAGCAGTTCGAGATGGCCGCGCGCCTCTCCGCCCCCGGCGACCCGCGCACGAAGAAGCTCAGCCGCGAGATCATTCCGGCCATCAGGGCTTCTCTTGCCGCCGCTGCCGCATCGAGGCCTGGCGCCGCGAAGCGCGATGCCGGAGCGGCGGCGAAGCTGATCGCCGAGGCCGAGGCTCTGCGCAAGAAGCGTCAGATCAAGGCCGCGATGAAGAAGTACGAGGCGGCGCTTGCGGCCGACCCGTTCTCCTATCCCGCCGCGCGCGAGCTGGCTTACCTCGTGTCCCTCAACGACAAGAGCGCGGACGGCGTCGACAAGGCGCTGCGCGCGTACCGCGTCGCCATCGACCTGCGTCCTGTCGTGCAGGACAACTACTATGCCGCAGCGCAGCTCGCGTACGCGAACAAGCGCTGGGCCACGGCTGTCTCCATCCTGGACCGCGCGATCGCGCACGATCCGGAGAACCACAAGACGCTCGATCTCTACATCGCGGCGCTACAGAAGGCCGGCAGGGAGAAGCATCTCAACGCCTGGAAGGCGTACCGGCAGGAGCTGAAATAGCATCGGTCGAGGGTTGCGATGGAGCTGATGCCGCTTGATTTCGCCCTCGCGGGCTTGGCTGTCCTCCTCGCTGGAATCGGACTCTTCCGCGGGCTTTCAGGCGAGCTGGGCTCGCTCGCGGGCTTCGCGGCGGCAAGCGGTGCGGGAGTGTTCCTCGTTGGCTTGTCGCATAGATGCGCGAGCGCCATTGGCTTTGCGGAAAACGTTGCGGCGGCGTACGTGATCGACTTCGTGTTCGCGCTCGTGGCGTTCGGCCTCGTGAGGTGGATTGTCGCGAAATTCGTTTCCGTGATGGTGCCGCAGCCTACGAACGCATTCCTCGGGATGGTGAGTGGACTTTTCAAGAGCGCCGTCGCTATCGGGCTTCTCGCAGGCTTTGGCTTGATGCAGCCCGGCACGTACTCCACGGGGTTCTTCGCTACGCATTCCACCGTGGTGCGTATGGTCGCCACCTGGGCGGACGCCAATCTGGCGGAGGCCCCCGAGCAATGAGCAGCCGCGCCGATGCCGAGCTGATGGCGCTGTCGGCCAGGGGGGATATGGCCGCTTTCGCGGAGCTGGTCGAAAGATACCAGAACATTCTTTTGAACTTTTTCATGCGGCGCGGCGTTTCATGGGATGACGGGCAGGATCTCGCGCAGCAGACGTTCCTGCGGCTGTGGAACTACCGGAAGAAGTACACGGCGCAGGCGAAGTTCACGACGTTCCTGTTCCTCCTGGCGGGACAGGTGTCCGTGGACTTCTTCCGCGCCGAGGGCCGCAGGCGCGGCCTGGAGGAGGACCTTGCGCACGAGGCGGAGGTCGCGTCGGACGCATCCCCGAAGCAGGGGGGCGCGCCGGCGGACTCTGCGGCGGGCGAGGACGTCCGTCGCGCGGTGGCTCGGCTTTCGCCGGCGTTGCGCGACGTAGTGGAGCTGGGCGTGTTCCAGGACCTGCCGTACGCGGACGTGGGCGAGATACTGGGCATTCCCGTAGGCACGGTGAAATCGCGCATGTTCAACGCGCTGAGGAAGCTGAAGGAGCTGCTGGCATGAATGAAGACATAGAGAGAATCTTGAACGGGTCGGACGCCGATCTGCGGGCGTTCGTCGCGTCGCTGCGCGCCGCACCTCAGGCGCGCGTGCGCGACGGCTTTGCAGCCGACGTTATGGCCGCCGTGGAGGCGGAGGCCCGGCGCGGAGCGTTCGCGCGTTCGTTGCGCGGACTGCTTAGGCCTGCCGCGCTGTTTCCGCTCGCGGCGTGCCTCGTGGCGCTGCTGGCGGTCGCGTCGATCTTCTTCCGCCCCGTTCCTAGATTCTCCCTTGAGAAGCTGGTGGCGTGCCAGCGCGCGGACGGATCGTTCTCGTCGTCGACGGCCGCCCCTTACGTGCAGGCGTATGCGGTGACGGTGCTTGCGAAGGACCCGTCCGCGGACCGCGCCGCGCTGCAGCAGGCCGTCGTCGCGCTCGTGCGCGAGCAGAACGCCGAGGGGGGATGGGCCAACGCGAGCCTGAGCGCAAGGAACGTGGCGGCACTCGCGGCGGCCTCGGAGGCCGGCGTGGACGCTGCCGTGCGCGCTTACCGGCGCGGCGTGCGCTACTTGCGCATGCACGGCATCGGCGAGATGTCCGCGGCAGACCTTTCGCGCGACGCGCGTTCCGCGGCGGCACGCATGGTCGGCGGTGACAACGGTATCGCCTGCAGCATAGCCTTGGCCGCCCGTTTGTAGCGGTTGGCGGGCTGACAGCAAGGGGGAGGGTCGCGCTCCAGCGCGACCGCAACTGCCCCCGCCCGATACGAACGCACAAGGTTCCCGCTTGTCAGCCACCCTAACAAAAATGTATACTGTTGCCCCGGTTGGCGGAAATTTCGCCGGATGGTTTGCGTGAGCATTGAGGTGTGCTTCTAATGGAGGCGCACGATAAGATGACAGATAGAGGCATAAAGAAGTTGATGATGTTGGCTATTGCGGCAATCCTGTTTGTCGCCTTGCCGCTTGCCGCCGACACCGAAACGGTCAACGATATCGAATGGACCTATACGGTGGCGAATGGCATTGCCAGCGTAGGTAGCGGTGCTCTAGATTCGCCAGCCGTTCAAAGTTCTACTTCAGGCGCAATAACAATCCCGTCGACATTGGGCGGCTATCCCGTGACGAGCATCGGGGGTTTTGCGTTCTGGAAGTGCGGCGTGACGAATGTGACGATCCCTGCCAGCGTGACGAACATCGGCGATACGGCGTTCTGGAATTGTAGCGGGCTGATGTCATTTACGGTCCCATCCTCCAATCCTTCCTACAAGTCCGTTTCTGGGCTCCTTCTGACAAAAGACGGAAGGACGCTTATCGCTGGTGTAAATGGCAACGTGACGATTCCGGACAGTGTGACGAGTATCGGGTTTTCTGCATTCTGGGCTCGCAGCGGCCTGATGAGCGTGACGATTGGCAACAGCGTAAAGAACATCGGGGATTGTGCGTTCGAAGGCTGCAACGGCCTGACGAATGTGACGATTGGCAACGGGGTGACGAACATCGGGGCTCTTGCGTTCAGCGGCTGTAGAGGATTGACGAGCGTGACGATCCCGAATAGCGTGACGAGCATCGGGGATGATGCGTTCGCGAGCTGTAGCGGTCTTACGAGCGTGACGATTGGCAACGGCGTGACGAGCATCGGGGATTATGCGTTCTCAGGCTGCAGCGGTCTAACGAGCGTGACGATCCCGGATAGCGTGACGAGCATTGGGGACTCTGCGTTCTACGGATGCAACAATTCACTTTTTGACACGACGACAATTTCTGGCGTTATGTTGGTGGACGGTTGGGCGATTGGCACCTCGGGCACACTTTCCGGCTATCTGGATCTGACGGACATTCGTGGTATCGGGCCTTCTGCGTTCTGCAACTGCCGCGGCCTGACGAGCGTGACGATCGGCAACGGCGTGACCAGCATAGATTCGTCTGTATTCTCCGGCTGTAGCGGCCTTGCGAGCGTAACGATTCCCAATGGCGTGACGAGCATAGGGGATAGTGCGTTCTGCAATTGTAGCAGCCTTACGAGCATAACGATCCCGGATAGCGTTACGAACATCGGGCGTTCTGTGTTTGTCGGTTGTAGCGGTCTGACTAATATTGTGGTGGGAGTAGGGAATGCCAATTATTCATCCGCTAATTGTCTGTTGTTGTCCAAGGATGGTAAGATGCTGGTTGCGGTGCCCTACGGACTGACGCATATAACGATCCCCGACAACGTGACGAGTATTGGTTCTTCTGTATTCTCTAACTGCGGCGGCCTAACGAGCGTGACGATTCCAGACTCGGTGACGAACATCGGTGCTTCTGCATTTTCCGGCTGCAGCGGCCTGACGAGCGTGACGATTGGTAACGGCGTGACGAGCATCGGGGATTCTGCATTCTCTAGTTGCAGAGGCCTGACGAGCGTTGCGATTCCAGACTCGGTGACGAGTATCGGTTCTTCTGCATTCTCTAGCTGCAGAGGTCTAACGGGCGTGACGATTCCAGACTCGGTGACGGAGATCGGTGCTTCTGCATTCTCCGGTTGTATCAGCATGACAAACGTGACGATTCCAGACTTGGTGACGAGCATCGGGGCTCGGGCGTTCACAGATTGCAGGGGTCTGACGAGTGTGACGATTGGCAATGGCGTAAAGGACATCGGGGATTATGCGTTCGAAGGCTGCAGCGGCTTGACGAGCATGACGATACCTGACGGCGTGACGAACATCGGGAATTATGCGTTCCGTGATTGCAGCGGCCTGACGAGCGTGACGATCCCGAACAGCGTTACGAACATCGGGAATTGCGCGTTCTACTGTTGTGGCGGTCTGATGAGCGTGACGATCCCGGACAGCGTAACGAGCATCGGGTATAGGGCGTTCCAAAGCTGCAGCGGCCTGAGGAGCATGACGATACCGGATAGCGTAACAAGCATCGGGTATGATGCGTTCGACGGTTGCAGCGGCCTGACGAGCGTGATGATTGGCAACAGCGTAACGAGCATCGGGGATGAGGCGTTCTACGGTTGTAGCGGTCTTACGAACGTGATCTTCAAGGGGAATGCGCCGACGGTTAGCTATTCTAATTATTCTCCCTTTAAACGTGTAGGAAACGATTGTACTGCCTACGTCCGTATTGGTTCGACAGGTTGGGGCGTGGATATACCGGGGACGTGGAACGGGTTGAACATCCAATACCTGACGCCGGAGGTTGAAATCGCCGTGGCGAATGAGGTAGGGGACGGAACCGTGGAGATAGAAGGGGTGTTGCCCGAGGTCGAGGTAGCGTCCGGCGTGACGCTGATGGTGAAGGGCGAAAACTTGGATGCCGCCGAATTGGCGGAGAAGATAACACCCAAGCCGCATGAGGCGGGGCAGAGCGCGTCGCTCTTCACGGTAAAGGCCGAATCCGTTGCGGGCGGCGTATCGCTTGCCGTCGATCTGGACGAGGATAAGGTTCGACCGGACGAGACAGCGGCGGAGATTGTCGGTTCGGAGTCCGTGGCAGCGTTTGACGCGGCGGCGGATGGCGAGAACGTGTCCGTTAGTCTGCCGAGCGCGAAACCGGGTCTCTACTACGGCATTGCCGCCGTGAGCGACCTTTCGCAGATGGATGCGGCGGCGGCGAATGCGCCGCTCGTGCAGGCCGGTGTCGGTGGTGCGACGGTGCCTGTCGCCAAGCCAGCCGGCGGCTCGGCGTTCTTCAAGGTGATCGTGAGCGATCGCGCGCGGTAGCTCGTTCAACACGTTGTATTCCAATTCCCATGCCGTGGGCCGTTGGCCTGTGCTGAGGCCATATTGTCGCGCACCAGCCATCGGCCCGCGCCTACCCTGCCACCGGCCCCGAGGATTTGCTATACTTTCCCTTGCCATCCCAAAGGCAACAGGAAGGAAGTAAGATGGATTTCGGAAGAAGGAGTTTCCTCAAAGGCGCGTCTATGGCGGCTGTCTCGGCACCGGTGGTCTCGGTGGTCCCGGCGGTCTCGGCCGCCCCTAGCGCCCCGGCCCCCACCACCTTCCACGAGACCGACGTGCTGTTGGCCGGCGGCGGTCCGGCCGGCGTGTGCGCCGCCATAGCCGCCGCGCGGAACGGCGCACGCGTGTTGCTCGTCGAGCGCGGCAACTGCCTCGGTGGCATGGCGACGCGCGGGCTTGTCGGACCGTTCATGACGTGCTACGACAAGACGGGCTCCGTGCAGATCATCTGCGGCCTCTTCAACGAGATCGTCGAGCGGCTCGTGGCGCGCGGCGGCGCGATCCATCCGAAGGACTGCCGCGCCGGCACCGCGTTCACTAGCTGGATCAAGATCGGCCACGACCACTGCACGCCGTTCGAGCCGGAGGCGCTGAAGCTCCTGCTGGACGAGATGTGCGCCGAGGCCGGCGTGAAGGTGCTCTTCCACTCGGACTTCGTCGAGCCGCTGATGGACGGCACGCGCATAACCGGCGCGCGGCTCTTCACGAAGGCCGGTTTCCGCGATGTGCGCGCGAAGGTCGTGATCGACGCGACGGGCGACGCCGACGTCGCCTTCCGTGCCGGCGTCCCCACGGAGTTCGGCGATCCCAAGGGCAAGCGGGTACAGCCCGCCACCATGTTCTTCCGCATTGGCAACTGCGACCTCGCGGCCATAACGGCGGACATCGAGGCGAACAAGGACAACTTCTACCGCAAGGACGGCGTGAACTACCGCTCGCTCCACTGGCGCGTGGCCGAGGCCCGCGCGGCGGGGGACTGGAACCTCAAGCGCGTGTCGATCGGCCTTTTCCGCGGTGTGAAGGAGGACGAGTGGTTCATCAACACCTCGCGTATCATGGGCGTCGACTCCACCGACCCGGAGAGCTGGAGCGCGGCGGAGTCCGCCGGGCGCGCGCAGGTCGATCAGATTTTCCGGTTCTTCAAGAAATACGTGCCCGGCTGCAAGGACGCTCGGCTGCTCTGCACCGGTTCCACGGTGGGCGTGAGAGAGTCGCGCCACGTCTTCGGGGAGTACCGTCTCACAGTGGACGACTGCCTGGAAGGACGCGTGCCAGCGGACGCGGTCCTGCTCGCGGCGAATTCGGTCGATATCCACGGTCGCTTCGGCCCCATGAGCAACCAGTACGTCACCGTGAAGAACGGCAACTGGTACGGCGTTCCGTACCGCTGCCTCGTGCCGTTGAAGGTTGACGGTCTGCTCGTGGCCGGCCGTTGCCTCTCCGCCACGAGCGAGGCGGCGGGCGCGGTGCGCGTGATGCCGCCCGTGATGGCGATGGGCCAGGCGGCCGGGACGGCGGCGGCGCTCTGCGTGAAGACGGGCACGACACCGCGCTCGCTCGACGTGGCGGCTCTCGTGAAGACGCTCAAGGAGCAAGGTGCGTTTCTGGGATGAGTGCGGCATGACTTTCCACCTGCATACATATGGTTGCCAGATGAACGTGCGCGACAGCGAGGCCGTCGAGGCCCTGCTGGCGGCGGCGGGGCATGTGCGTGTCGAGGACGAGGCCGACGCGGAGCTTGTCATCGTGAACTCGTGCACCGTGCGCGACATGGCCGAACGCAAGGCCGTGGGCAAGTGCGGCAATTTGATCGCCGCCAAGGAAGGGCGCGGTAGGGCGGGGCGTCGTGTAGGCGGCGCGTCCGGAGGCCGCGCCCTACCGGGCGATGGTAGGGCGGGGCGTCCTCGACCCGCCGAAAATGTTGGCCGCATTCAAATTGTGGGCCTCATGGGCTGCGCCGTCAAGCGGATGGGCGCGGACGTCTTCAAGTCGTTGCCGAACCTTGACTTCGCCGTGGGGCCGCGCCGGTTCGGCGCGATCCCTCGCCTGGTGGAGCGCTGCCTCGCGGGCGAGAAGCGCATCCTCGAGCTGCCGGACGACGACGAGGTGCCGACTGGCATGGACGCGCATGGCTGCGGCACGTCGTTCCAGAGTTTCGTCACGGTGTTGCTCGGCTGCGACAACCGCTGCAGCTACTGCATCGTACCCGACGTACGAGGACACGAGTATTCGCGCCCAGCACGCGAGGTGGTGGCCGAAGTGTGCGCGCTTGCCGCGCGTGGCGTGAAGGAGGTGTGCCTTCTGGGACAGAGCGTGCTGCGCTACGGCATGCGCAATTCGGCGTGGCAGCCCGACGACCCTCCCAGCCCCGGCGGCTACACGGAGGCGTTCCCGCGTCTTCTGGAGGCGTTGAGCGCCGTCGACGGACTCGCGCGCATCCGCTTCACGAGCGCGCATCCGAAGGGCTGTACGGACGAGCTGGTGCGCGCCTACGCCGAGTTCCCCAAGGTCTGCCGCCACCTCCACCTGCCCGTGCAGAGCGGGAGCGACCGCGTGCTGAAGGAGATGGGGCGCCACTACACGCGCGCCGAGTACCTGGCGGCCGTCGCGAAGCTGCGGGCGTTCGATCCGGAGTTCGCCGTGACGACCGACGTGATCGTGGGCTATCCCGGCGAGACGGAGGCGGACTTCGAGGCGACGCGTTCCCTCATGGAGGACGCGGGTTTCGACAATGCGTTCGTGTTCAAATACTCGCCGCGTCCCGGCACGCGCTCGGCCGCGTTGCCCGACGACGTGCCGACGGCCGAAAAGGAACGGCGCGACCAGGTGTTGCTCGCCGACCAGCAGGTACGCGGGCAGGCGCGCAACGACCGACTCGTGGGAACCGTACGCGAGGTGCTGGTGGAGGGGCCGTCCCTGCGCAACGCCGCCCGCTGGAGCGGACGCGACAGTGGCAACCGCATCGTCGTGTTCGAGCCGAAGGGACCGCTCGTGGCCGGCACGCCCGTGAAGGTGCGCATCACGGAGGCGCATCCGCAGATTCTGATTGGGGAGGTCGTGGTTTAGCCACGAAGAACGCAGCGAGCACAAAGGGTATGAAGGGGTGCACGTGAGAAAACTGGCATGTCTTGTTCTTGTGTGCGTGGCGGTGTTGTCTGCCATGGGCGTGGAGCTGGTGGATGGCACCAACGTGTGGATTGGCGCAGCGTCGGGCGGCAGCTGGAGGAATTCGGCCAACTGGCGGGCGGAATCGAGGGGAGGCTATTCCGTCGAGGAGCTGTTCGCGCGCTACACGGTCTATGACCTTCGCGCGTTGGCGCCGGGAGCGGTGGTTGAATTCGACTACGCGGACGGCAACGTCTACAACGTCCAAAACACCACGGGCGCCATGTTCATCTCCGGACTCGTCCTCTCCGGCGGACCGGACGACGTGTGGACGATCGCACGTTCGCCGGAGGCCGCGCGGGTGCATTTCACCAGCAAGGCCGACATCTGCATTGACGGAGGACGGCTCGACTTCCATCCTCTCACCAGCACGGGTTTCGACTATCCGACGATGCCGCTCGTGAAGAAGGGCACCGGCACGTTTCGCCTCTGCCAGAACAACGCCTTTTTCTGGGAGGTGACACATTCGGTGCAGGGCGGATGCGTCTCGCTGACCAACAACTACAACCTGCGCAACTGCGGTTTCCGCGTCTCCAACGGCGCGCGTCTCGCCGTCGACTTCGGCTCCAACGCCGTGGCCGGCGTTTCCAGCGATGCAGGCGTGAATCCGGCGACCACCCGCATCGACATCGCTCCCGCTGCGACGCTTGACCTCATGAGCGGTTTCAACGTCAATGCCTTCAGCTTCGGAGGCGATCTCACGGGGACGGGGAAGCTACGCGTCTCCGGCGGGAAAACGTTTTCGTTCACCCACGGCGGCAACAGTAACCCGCTGTCGTTTGCGGGCCTCGTGAGCGTTGCCTCTGGAGATCTCGCGATCGGGACATCGGCGAAACCGACAGGCGTCGCCCCGACGGTAGCGGCTGAAATCGAGGGTGGTGGCTGGTTGCGGTTCTCTGCAGGACAGAGACTTGCGTCGATAGCGGGTGTTGGCGTGGATGGCGGCATATCGTGGCCCGCAGGCGAGACGCTGACAGTTGACGAGGGTGCCGGCAAGTCCTATTCAGGTCGGCTGGTAGGAGGAATGTTCGCCAAGGCGGGTGCGGGAACGCTCGCGCTCGATGGCGAGGTGTCGTGCGGGGACGTGCGGATCAACGAGGGGACGCTTGCCATCCGCCGCGGATTCTACCGTGAAGGGCTGGCGGCGGCCTGGCGCTTTGAGGATGAGGACGACATCGGC
>Ga0310690_10012736_pt1 | contig 10301 bp, 8 predicted proteins | sample AusTroGonzalo_MG_2_FD_207661 | JGI IMG/M metagenome (GOLD analysis project Ga0310690, IMG submission 207661) | Bovine rumen microbial communities from tropical cattle in Woodstock, Queensland, Australia - Gonzalo_04 (v2) (version 2) | ecosystem: Host-associated > Mammals > Digestive system >...
GGCTCTGGCTATAGGATCTGCTCCCATGTACGATTTCATCGACCATAACAAGACCATGGAGTTCTTTGACGTGGCCTACACCAACGATCCTTTCCTCATTGCCCGGAATCCCCGCGCCTGCGCCATCAATTCCGCCATTGAGGTGGACCTCACCGGCCAGATTTGTGCCGATTCAATAGGGGAGACCATCTTCTCCAGCGTTGGCGGCCAGCACGACTTCATGTACGGCTGCGCCCTGGCTGAGGGCGGACGCACTTTTATCGCCCTGCCGTCGCGTACCGCCAAGGGGAAAGCCAAAATCGTCCCTACGCTTACCCCTGGTGCAGGCGTTGTCACAACGCGTTTCCAGACCCAGTATGTTGCAACAGAGCACGGTATAGTGTATCTCCGCGGAAAGAGCCTGGCCGAAAGGGCCAAGCTCTTGATATCCATCGCTCATCCGGAAGACCGTGAGGAACTTGAAAAAGCCGCTTGCAAACGCTTTGGCTATAGTTTTCTGCGGTTGAAAGTTTGATATGTAATTTGTTAATAATCAGGTGTTTAATGAAAGTACCCGGGTACCAAGGTACCCGGGTACTTTATGTAAATAACTATAAATCAATAAGTTAATTATCCAAGGAATCCTAACAGGATACCGGCTGCGACGGCGGAGCCGATGACGCCGGCAACGTTGGGGGCCATGGCGTGTGTGAGGAGGTGATTGGAAGGATCCTGCTCCAGGCCGACGGTCTCCGACACACGGGCGGCATCTGGGACTGCGGACACACCGGCATTGCCGATGAGAGGGTTGATCTTTTTGCCCTCCGGGAGGAAGAGGTTCATGAATTTCACGAAACCCACGCCGAAGGTGGTTGCAATTACGAACGATGCAAGTCCAAGGCCGAAGATGAGGACGGAACGGCCGGTGAGGAAGACATCGGCCTGGGTGGATGCGCCCACGGTGAGGCCGATGAGGGTGGTCACAACGTCGATAAGCGGACCGCCGGCAGTAGCTGCAAGCCTCTTGGTTACGCCGCTCTCCTTGAGGAGGTTACCAAAGAAGAGCATTCCCAGCAGCGGCAGGCCTGAAGGGACGATGAAAGCCGTGCAGATGAAGCCGATGATAGGGAAGATGATCTTTTCCCTCTGGCTCACGGTGCGGGGCTTGTTCATGCGGATAAGGCGTTCCTTCTTTGTGGTGAGAAGCAGCATGATGGGCTTCTGAATCACAGGTACCAGCGCCATGTAGGAATACGCCGATACCGCAATTGCGCCCATTAGTTCCGGTGCCAGTTTGGAGCTGAGGAAGATAGCGGTGGGACCGTCTGCTCCGCCGATGATGCCGATTGCACCAGCCTCATTGGGCATGAAACCCAGTGCAAGAGCCAGCAGATAAGCACCAAAGATGCCCAGCTGAGCTGCTGCACCAATAAGGATAAGGCGCGGCTGCGAAATGAGCGCGCTGAAATCCGTCATGGCGCCGATGCCAAGGAAGATCAGAGGCGGATACCAGCCGTTCTTGACGCCGTGGTAAAGGATATTGAGCACGGAACCATCCTCATAGAGGCCGATTCTTAGGCCCACTCCTGTGGCGGGGTCAAAGAACAGGGGGATGTTGCCGATGATCATGCCGAAGCCGATAGGCACCAGCAGGAGCGGCTCCCAGTGCTTGACAATGCCAAGGGTGATGAAAATCAGTCCTATGAGAATCATCACCAGATGCTGCCAGGTACAGTTGGCAAATCCTGTGAATTGCCAGAACTGACTCAGGCTGTCTAAAATGGTATCCATTAGCCGATAGTTACAATGTCAGCACCTTCAAGTACAGAATCTCCCTTGCGGGTGTGAACGGCGGTGATTGTGCCGTCTGCCTCTGCAAGGATGTCATTCTCCATCTTCATGGCCTCGATGACAGCCACCTTCTGGCCGCGCTTCACGGCCTGGCCCTCCTTCACATCAACGCTGATGATGATGCCGGGAAGGGGACTCTTGACCACTACGCCTGCTCCGGCAGCCTTGGGAGCTGCTGCAGGGGCTGCCTCAGCCTTAGGTGCTGCAACAGGAGCAGCGACGGGGGCTGCTGCAGGAGCGTTCTCAAGTTCCACCTGATAATCTGCGCCATTGACATTTACGGAAAGAAGGTTGCCGCTGGCCTCGCCAATGGCTACATTGTACTCTTTCCCGTTGATTTTGAATTTGTACTCTTTCATATCTATCTTGGTAATTTTCTGAAGTTAAGGGACTTGCTGTTCCATGCTGAAGGAGTGCGGACAATGGTAACTATGCCGGGCTCCACATCGTGGACACTCTCTGTAAGGTAAAGATGGACGGCGGTTGCGATTGCTGCGTAATCGTCACCGCCCTGCTCCATGTCAAGGGCAAGGGCAATTGCGGCGGCTACCTCCGCATCCGGTGTGCCTTTCTTTGCCTTGGGCTTGCGTTTGTACTTTCCGGAAAAGATGTTCCCGGAGAAGTTGTAGATGAAGTACAGGATGATAAGGGCCGCAAAAACCGTGGAAACGCTTATGAGGGTAAGCGTCCAGCCATGAGGGTCCGTCTGGGCCATCCTGTCACCGCCTGCGGTGAGGATGAAACTAAAGAGGAAGGTTGTCATGTTTCTTTGCGGGTATTTCCTGACGTTTCCCTGCAAGTGATTCAAGGGCGCGAATCACGCGGAAACGGGTATTCCTGGGTTCAATGACATCGTCCACGTAGCCCTTCTGGGCGGCCTGGTAGGGATTGGAGAAGAGCTCTTCGTACTCTTTCTTGCGGTTTTCGAAGATTTCGGCGGCTTTCTCCGGGTTTTCCTTCATTTCCTTGGCGTAGAGGATGTTGACTGCGCCATCGGCCCCCATGACTGCAATCTGGGCGGAAGGCCAGGCATAGTTGACGTCGCCCCTGAGCTGCTTGCAACTCATGACGATGTGGGCTCCGCCGTAACCCTTGCGGAGGGTGACGGTGACTTTGGGGACGGTGGCTTCTCCGTATGCGTAGAGGAGTTTTGCGCCGTTGGTGATGATGGCGCCGTATTCCTGCTGGGTGCCGGGGAGGAAGCCGGGAACATCGACCAGCGTTACCAGAGGGATGTTGAAGGCGTCGCAGAAGCGGACGAAGCGGGCAGCCTTGCGGGATGCGTTGATGTCCAGCACTCCGGCCAGAACTGCGGGCTGGTTGGCCACGATGCCGATGCTCTTGCCGTTCATGTGGGCAAATCCAACGATTATGTTCTTGGCAAAGTCCTTGTGGATTTCCATGAAGTCGCCATCGTCAACAATGCTCTTGATTACGGCATACATGTCATAGGCCTTGTTGGGATTGTCCGGGACTATGGAGTTGAGAGTATCGTCAACCCTGCTCACGGGGTCTGCCGTGGGCTTTTCCGGGGCGGTCTCCATATTGTTCTGGGGGATGAAGGAGAGGAGGCGCTTGATTGTGGCGATGCCTTCTTCCTCCGTCTCTGCCGCGAAGTGGGCCACACCGCTCTTGGATGCGTGGACCGATGCTCCGCCCAGTTCTTCCTGGGAGACTTCCTCTCCGGTGACACTCTTCACGACGGCGGGGCCGGTGAGGAACATGTAGGAGGTATTCTTGACCATGAGGGTGAAGTCCGTGAGGGCTGGCGAGTACACTGCACCGCCTGCGCAGGGGCCGAAGATTCCGCTGATCTGCGGTACAACTCCGGAGGAGAGTATGTTGCGCTCGAATATTTCCGCGAATCCGGCAAGGGAGTCGATGCCTTCCTGGATACGTGCGCCGCCGGAATCGTTCAGGCCGATGCAGGGAGCTCCGTTACGGATGGCCATGTCCTGGATCTTGGTGATCTTTTCGCTCATGGTTTTGGACAGGGAGCCTCCGTTCACGGTGAAATCCTGGGCGAATACATAGACAAGGCGGCCGTCGATGGTGCCGCATCCTGTTACAACGCCGTCTCCGTCCGGGTGGTCCTTTTCCATCCCGAAGTTAGTGCAGCGGTGATGCATGAACATGTCGTACTCCTCGAAAGAACCGGGGTCCAGAAGCAGGGCAAGGCGTTCACGTGCCGTTTTCTTCCCTTTCGCGTGCTGGGCCTCGATGCGCTTTTCTCCTCCGCCCAGACGGGCTTTGGCGCGCCTCTCGACCAATTTCTCAATGTTTTCTGACTGGATACTCATATATTTATCTGAATAATTTGTCTACTTCCTTTACGGAATCCGGAAGGGCGAATACCGCAACGCGGTCGTATGCTTCCACGTGAGTTGTGCCAACGGCGATGAAGCCCTCTCCGCCGCGGATTATGCCGCCGATGATGGCGTTGCTGGGGAATGTGATATCCTTGAGCGGGGCTTTGGTAATCCTGGATCCGGGGGCTGCGGTGTATTCCAGGACCTCTGCGTCCGTTCCGCTCATGTATCTTACTGAACGGACCTTGTCCGACAGGGTGAACTTGAAGATGCGGCCTGCGGTTATGAGTTTCTTGTTGATTACGGAATCAACGCCCATTTCCTCTGCGAGGTGAATGTATTCCAGATTCTCTACCTGGGCTATGACACGAGGTACACCAAGTTTCTTTGCCGCGACGCAGGAAAGGATGTTGAGCTCGTCATTGCCGGTGACGGCAAGGACTGCCTGGTAGCTCTGGATGTTCTCTTCAATCAGGAAATCCGCATTGCGGGCGTCTCCGCAAACCACGTTGACAAATCCCGGAAGCACTGCGGAGAGTTCCTTGCAGCGGGCAGGATTCTTTTCCACTATCTTGATGTCTTCCAGATTGGCGTTTACCAGCCTTTCCGTTACCATCTGGGCAATTTCCGATGCCCCCAGGATCATGACCTTGCGAACAACCACCTGATCCTTGCCCAGGAATTTGAGCAGGGAGGGCATGCCTTCACGGCAGGATATGATGTACAGGTAGTCTCCGTATTTGAAGGGAGTGTCAAACTTGGGAATGAGGGTCTTGCCTTCGCGGGATATGGCCACGATGCGGAATTCCGCCGCTTCATTGTGTTCAGAAACGGCTTTGGTGAAATCCATGACGCGCATGTCCAGGAGAGGGGAATCATCGTCAAGCTTGAAAACGGCCATCTGGAGCTTTCCGCGGGCAAAATCCATGGACTCCGTGGATGCGTTGTGGCGGAGCATGTCGATTATTTCGTCGCTGGCGCTTTTCTCCGGGCAGAAGAGCATGTCTATGCCCATGTCCTTGAAAAGGATCTTGTTCTCCGGACTTAGGAAGTCCTCGTTGTCCACACGGGCAATGACGCGGTTGGTTCCCAGCTTTTTGGCAAGGAGTGCGCTCACCACGTTGACGCTCTGGGAGGTAAAGGGATTAACGCCGATGAAAAGGTCTGCGCTGGCGCAGCCGGCTTCCCTGAGGCTGCCCACCGATGAGGTGGCTCCCAGGATGGTATTGACGTCTGCCGTGGATGCAAGTGCTCTTATGCGGGCGGGATCGGAGTCAATTACAGTGACCTCGCTTCCCTCTGCCGAGAGCATCTTTGCCAAGTGTGATCCCACTTGTCCCGCGCCTTCGATAACGATTTTCATTGGCTTTGGTTTTAATCATGCAAATATAATTATTTTAAATAATTATTCCAACAGACCAAAAGCGTGTTCTCCAAGTGTTTAATTCTCAGCTATTTAATGAAAGTACCCGGGTACCTTGGTACCCGGGTACTCTTTATAATAACTTGATATTCAGATAATTGACAAACACGCTGGAGCGGATTGAAATATCCAAAAATAATTTGTACCTTTGGGAAAACTTTGACCAAGATGAAACGCTTACTTTCAATCCTTGCAGCGGCAACGCTCCTTGTTTCCTGCGGAATGCAGCTGAATACCACACGCCTCATGCAGGGCGCAGCTTATGCAACCCAGGCCATGACTCTTCCTGAGTCGGATGTCATAGCCTATGTCCAGCAGTATATTACCCAGCTTGACGCCCAGAGCCCCGTATTGCCGGAGTCCAACGCATACACAAAGCGCCTCCGCAACCTTACGCAAAGGCTCACCCAGGTGGGAGACGTCCCTCTCAACTATAAAGTGTATCAGAACAATGAGATCAACGCCTTTGCATGTGCGGACGGCAGCGTCAGGGTTTACACCGGCATCATGGACCTCATGAACGACGAGCAGCTTCTCTCTGTCATTGCTCATGAAATCGGCCATGTAGCCCTCCAGCACACATATAAGCAGATGCGTACCAGCATGCTCACAAGCGCCGCTTTTGAGGGCCTGGCCTCCACCTCAGACAAGGTGGCAACCCTTACAGACTCGCAGCTTGGCGTCATAGGACAGACTCTCATCAGCAACCACTTCTCCAAAAAGCAGGAGTCAGAGGCCGATGAATTCAGCTACGAGTTCCTTGTAGCTGCCAAGCGCAATCCCTGGGTTATGGTTCAGGCTTTTGAAAAGCTCCAGGCAGCAGCCGGCGGCACCGCAACCTCGGCATCAGGCACACTGGGTTCCGTGGCAAATCTCTTCTCCACGCACCCGGACACTGCAACCAGGATCAAGACAATATCGGCACTATGCCAGAGAGACGGATATGAAAGGCCGTCAGAATAGGCCTTTGGGAACAATCCAGCCTTTATAGATTCCTTCCGGCAGTTTTGCATTTTCGGGGATGGGCCCCGGAGAACGAAGCTGCCGGTATTCTTTATGCCCCTGAAGAACGGCCTTGGCAAAATCGTCCTTGCCGCGGAAGAAATAGACTATGGCAGAAAGGCCGTCAAGGCACATGCGGACAAATATGCGCCTGCGAGCCCTGAAACGCGGGAACAGGGTCTTTGAAGCCGAAAACGTTGCCGGGAGATTGTTCTCCAGAAGAAGGAGATTGTTGCGGAAATTAAGGCGCAGCTTTACAGGAGATTCGTTTGGAAGGGTTCCGCCCCCAATGTGGTAAACCTCTGAAGCGGGGACATTTGTGACTTTCCATCCGGCCAGCTGCATCCTCCAGCAGAGGTCAATTTCTTCCATGTGGGCAAAGAAGCGGTCGTCAAGTCCTCCAAGTATGTTCCAGACGTGGCTGCGGACCATAAGGCAAGCGCCGCTGCACCATAGCACATTGATGGGAGTGTTATACTGGCCGTTGTCCTTTTCCAGTTTCTGGAGGATGCGGCCGCGGCAGAAGGGGTATCCGTACCTGTCCACATAACCTCCTGCTGCTCCGGCGTATTCAAAGGATGTCCTGTCATTGTAGGATACCAGTTTGGGACCGCATGCTCCGCAATCTGGATGGGAATCCATCCAGTCAACAAGAGGGGAGAGCCAGCCTTGGGGAACTTCAATGTCCGAGTTTATAAGAACATAAAACTCTGCTTCCAGGCCGTGGAGCGCACGGTTGTAGCCGCCTGTAAAACCGTAGTTCTTGTCAAACTGCATGTACGGCACATCGGGGAATTCTTCTTTCATCAATGCGGCACTCCCGTCAGTGGATGCATTATCTGCAACTATCACTTGTGCATCCATGCCTTCACATGATGCGATGAGCCCCGGAAGGAACTTCCGCAGATATTCCTTTGTGTTGTAATTCAGTATGACTACCGCGGTTCTCATGCGCTTATGTCAACATTAGCGAACGCTAAGGTAGGAATTAATTTTGACATACAAGGGCGAGCATCCTCAGCCGCAGCAAAAATATTACCCCACAGGGTAATGAAATCTCCTGTCATGAGAGCCTCACGCAGAGGGAACGCAATCTTTCCGTCATGTACAACAAAGCCCTCTACTCCGTATGAGAAGTTTCCTGTTGCGGAGTTAGAATTGCCTCCGTTGAAGCCGGTTACATAGATGCAGTCCCCGGCCTTGTCAAGCACGTCCTGCAGCGTTTTGCAGCCTCCAACAGGCTTCACAATAACCCTTGTAACATCCTCTACAGTGGGTTTCATGCCCATTTTAGCGGCAATATAGGTATTCAGGAAATACTGCCGGACAACGCCTCCGGAAATAATGGGCATTTCCCTTGTGGCAACGCCTTCGCTGTCAAATAGACGTGACCCGGTCTGCCCCTTCGAGCGTGGCATATCCCAGATCTCAAGGCATTCCGGAAAGACTTTTTTGCCGATGCTTCCCTCAAGAAATGAATTCTTCTGCTGCAGGGAAAAGCCTCCCAGAGCATTTAGCACGGGCGTAAGCAGTTTGGAGGCGCATTCGGAGTCAACTACAATAGAGTATTTCCCGCTTTTTATCTTCTTTGGGCCGATTTGCTCCGCTGCGCGCCTCAGTGCAATATCTGAGCAGTCAGCCAGCCCCAGCTCTGCCATCCGTGGCGTTGCATCCCACCAGTAGCTGGAGTAGCGATTGCCCTCAGGATCTTCTACTGTGACCTCGTAACCAATCTCAAAGGAAGTTTCTGTATGACGGGCAAAAAGGCCGTTTGAATCAAGAGTGACGCTGTCAAAGATGCTGTCAGAGTATTCTCCTTCCTCAGAAATCACTTTAAATCCCTTCTCCAGGGACTCTTTTCTGGGCCAGAACATGGAAGACAGCGCCATTGAACGCCGCTCCTCCTGGGAAAGATTCTCATATGTGCTGTCATACAGGTCCAGCTCCAGGCCTGTAACCGCATCATAAGCGACTCTTTCAGGGGCTGGAAGGTCCCGGAAAGCATCAGGCTCAAGCATCTTCACGGTAACTATCGCCTCAAGGATAAACTTCTCCAGGCCCTCCTTGTCCAGGCGGTTGCTGGAGAAGGTGCCGTATCGGCCATCGGCAAAAATGCTAAACTGCATGCTCCTGTCCAGCGCGTGAGCCGTCTTGTCAACCTCTCCGTTCAAAAGCCCGGTAAGGTTGAGCAGACTCTTGGTCAGGGTAATCCTCACCTTGTCCGCCCCATGCTCCAGCGCAAACGCCAGGCAATGCTTTGCGACCTCTATTTCCGTGATATGTAACTTGCTGTCGTTCATTTGTTTATAGAAAGTACCCGGGTACCTTGGTACCTGGGTACCGGAGATAAATGCTTGATATTGAGGTTGTTGGAAAACACGATTATTCACCTCCTACTGTAAGGTTACGGATAAGGACGGTGGGGATGCCGCAGGAGACTGGGACGCTTTGCTCTTTGCCGCAGGTCCAGGCGCCAGGGTCGATGGAAAGGTCATCGGCCACGCCAACGATATCGGCCAGGGCCTGGGGACCGTTGCCGATTATGTTTATATCCTTGACCGGAGCGGTGAGTCGGCCTCCTTCAATGAGGTACCCGGATTTGACGTAAAAGGTGAAATCGCCTTCGCCGATTTTGACCTGGCCGTTGGAGAATTCGTCCACGAAAATGCCTTTGCGCACGCCTGCAATAAGGTCCGATGCCCTGGCGCTGCCGCTTTCCATGTAGGTTGCACGCATGCGTGGCAGGGGGGCGTAGCGGAAACTTTCACGCCGGCCGTTTCCGGTGGGACGTACTCCGTAATGCGCGGCGCTTATGCGGTCGTGAAGGTAGGAGGTGAGGATGCCGTCCTCTACCATATAGGTCTTCTGGCCGGGGACTCCTTCATCGTCATAATTGAGAGATCCGCGGTTTGCGCCGATGGTTCCGTCGTCAATTATGTTGATTCCGTCGGGACACACCCTCTTGCCCATTTTGTCCGAGAAGATGGAGGTGCCCTTGCGGTTGAAATCGGCCTCGAAGGCGTGGCCCATGGCTTCGTGGAGGAGGATTCCGGAGGCGCCGGCGCCCATCACTACAGGCATCTGGCCGCCCTTTGGACGGGTTGCCTGGAAACGGGCGTCGATGCCGCTGACGACATCGGCCGCCATCTCCTCTGCCAGGGCCTCCGTAAGCATTTCCGCTCCGCTGCGGAAACTGCGGGACGTGGATTTGTTCTCCACCATGCCGCTCTGGGAAAAGACTACGGTGACAGAGACGCTTCCCATGGGTCTTGTGTCCCATTTGAGCTCTCCCCAGGAATTGTACATGAGGATGTCGCTGACCTGGAATGCGAGGGAAGCCATGACTTTTACAGCCCTGCTGTCCTTGGCCTTGACCTTGCTCTCAAGCAGGCTCAGGAATGGGAGGAAGTCCTTCATGGAAGACTCTCTCCACGGGCTTTTCATGGGGTAACGGTCTGCGGCCGGGTTGGGCTCCCCGCGGCTGGGATTAGGAGTGCCGTAAGGATTTACTCCGGCAGCGTTTCCATCGGCAATGGCGGCGGCGGAAAGAGCGCAGGCGGCCATGTCGGCGGGGGAGGTGCTTTCCGAGTATGCGTATCCTGTCTTTTTTCCGCAGAGGACACGGATTCCCACGCCAAAGTCTATGTGTGAACCGCCTGAGGTGACTGCACCGTCCCGCAGCAGCAGGCTGCCGTAGGTGGTGTTCTCAAAGAACAGGTCACAATAGTTACCGCCGC
>Ga0310690_10012737_pt1 | contig 10301 bp, 8 predicted proteins | sample AusTroGonzalo_MG_2_FD_207661 | JGI IMG/M metagenome (GOLD analysis project Ga0310690, IMG submission 207661) | Bovine rumen microbial communities from tropical cattle in Woodstock, Queensland, Australia - Gonzalo_04 (v2) (version 2) | ecosystem: Host-associated > Mammals > Digestive system >...
TGGTGGACGACGCGGTGCGCGGCTCGGGCTACGTCTCGCTGGCGGAGGCCCGCCGCGTGAACCCGGACGCGCAGATCGGCGACACGGTCGAGACGGAGGTCAACCCCCGCATCTTCGGGCGCATCGCGGCCCAGACGGCCAAGCAGGCCATCATCCAGGGCATCCACGACTCGGAGCGCGACGTGATGCAGCAGCGCTACGCCGGCCGCATCGGCGAGATCGTGACGGCGACGGTTCGCATGGCCTCGCACAAGGACGCGATCTGCGACATCCAAGGCGGCGGCGAGGCGATCCTCAAGGGCCGCGACCGCCTCAAGAGCGACCGCTTCCAGCCGATGGACTCCTTCCGCGCGGTGATCCGCCACGTGGGGTCCGAGCAGGATCCGCGCCGGACGGACGAGGCGGAGGAGGGCGGCGCGTTCGGCGGCGTCCGCCGCCGGATCAAGCTCATCGACGAGCCGGCCAGCAACCCGTGCGTGAAGCTCTCGCGCACCGACAAGCTCTTCGTGCGCGCCCTCTTCGCGGAGCAGTCCACCGAGATCAAGGACGGCTCCGTGGAGATCGTGGAGATCGCGCGCCAGCCCGGCGTCCGCACCAAGATCGCGGTCCGCTCCCGCAACGCGCAGATCGACCCGGTCGGCGCGTGCGTGGGTTCGCGCGGCGCGCGCATCCGTCAAGTGATCCAGGAGCTCAACGGCGAGAAGATCGACGTCGTGCCGTGGAGCGACGACGTGGCGAAGTTCGCCGTCGCGGCGCTGCAGCCGGCGATGGTCAAGAGCGTCGAGGTCGACCCGGCCTCCCGCGTCGTCACGGCCTATGTCGACGGCGGCGCGCTGACGCCGGCGATCGGCAAGGGCGGCGTGAACTCCAAGCTCGCGGCCGAGCTGATCGGCTGGTCGCTGACGGTCCGGGAGCTCTCCGACAACGGGGAGACCGAAGAGGACCGCGCGGCGCGCGCCGAGGCGTTCCGCCGCAACCTCGAGAACCAGGTTTCCGCGCTTGCGGGCGCGCTCGGCGTCCCCGCCGAGACCGCGGCCGCCGTCGCCTCCCACGGGTTCCTCACGCCCGAGGGCATCATCGAGACCACGCAGGGCGAGTTCGTCGCCCAGCTCGGCAAGTCCGAGGACGGTGGCGAGGAGCTGCCCGTGGTCGACGCCGAGACGGCCAAGGCCGTCTGGCTGGCCGCCGAGCGCCACATGCTCGACCGCGCCGCCGTCGCCGAACCCGAAACCCCCACTTCCGAATCCGCCCAGGACGGATCCGCCGACTAACGCATGAGACTGTTCGAACTCGCCCAGGAACTCAAGACGAGCGACCGCGACCTTTTCCGTCAGGCGAAGGGTCTCGGGCTCGAAGTCACCACCATCGTCTCCGCGCTCGACGAGGACGACGAGGCGGCCTTGCGCAAGGGCTTCCACTCGCGCCTTGCGGCGGACCTCGCCGTGGAGGAGCGCGAGACGGCCGCCGCGCTCGACGCCAAGCGCGCCGAGGCCGCCGCGCAGCTGCGCGCCGCGATCGAGGCGGACGCCGAGGCGCTCGACGCCGCCCGTCTGCGCGCCCAGGCGCTGCTCTCCTTCGCCCGCCCGGCCGATCCGCCGGACGGCGCGCCGGATGCTTCCGCAGCCCCTGCGGCCGCTCCCGCTTCCGCGCCCGTTCCCGCGAAGCCGGCCCTCGCGCCGGCCGCCACGCGCGCCATCGGCGGCATCGCGCCGCTTCCGGTGCGTCCGCGCATGCAGCCGCGGCCCGAGTTCATTCCGCCCAAGCCGCCGCCGAAGCCCGCGCGCAAGCCGCCGGCGCTCCATCCCGCCGACGAGCAGGACGCCCGCGCCCGCAAGGGCGCCGCGCCGACCGGCCTGCAGGGTGCGGGCGGCGTTTCCCGCGCCTCGGTCCGCCTCCGCGAGGATCCGGAGGAGGCGCGCGCCGTGCGCGACGAGCGCAACCGCGCCCAGCGCGACCGCCGCGCCAAGGAGCGCGCGGCCGAAGCCGCCGCCGCGGCCGCGGCGGCGGCCGCGGACAAGACGCTCACGCTGCGCGGCGTGATCGTCGTGAAGGACCTGGCCGAAAAGCTCGGCCTCCGCCCGAACCAGCTCATCACCGAGCTGATGAAGATGGGCGTGCTGGCCTCCATCAACCAGAGCGTCGACGCGGACACCGCCGCGAAGATCGCCGCGAACCACGGCTTCGCGGTCGAGCACGAGAAGAGCCGCCGCAACAGCGCGGCCAAGCCCGTGATGCGCGACGCCGCGGCCGACGACGACATCCCCGAGGACCGTCCCGACCAGCTCGAGCCGCGGCCGCCGGTAGTGACCTTCCTCGGCCACGTCGACCACGGCAAGACGAGCCTCATGGACTACATCCGCGAGGCCCACGTCGCGGCCGGCGAGGCCGGCGGCATCACGCAGGCCATCTCCGCGTACTCGGTGGACGTCCAGGGCCGCCGGATCACCTTCCTCGACACGCCCGGCCACGCCGCCTTCTCTGCAATGCGCAGCCGCGGCGCGCACCTCACGGACATCGCCGTGATCATCATCGCGGCCGACGACGGCATCATGCCGCAGACCAAGGAGGCGATCCAGCAGGCGCGCGACGCGCACGTCGCCATCATGGTGGCGATCAACAAGTGCGACCTGCCCAACGCCAACCCGATGCGCGTGATGCAGCAGTTGCAGGCCGAGAACCTCACGCCCGAGGAATGGGGCGGCACGACGGTCGTCTGCCAGGTCTCCGCCAAGACGGGCGACGGCGTCGGCAACCTGCTCGACATGATCCTGCTGCAGGCCGACGTCCTGGAACTGAGCGCCAACCCGCACCGCCGGGCCGACGGCTCGGTGATCGAGGCGAGCATGGAGCCGGGCTCCGGCCCGATCGTGAGCGTCCTGGTGACGGGCGGCACGCTGAGCGTCGGCGACGTCGTCCTGTGCGGCGAATACTACGGCCGCGTCCGCGCCCTCACCGACAGCACGGGCCGCCGCCTCCGCACGGCGGGCCCCTCCGCGGCGGTCGCCATCATGGGCCTTTCGGGCGTGCCCGAGGCCGGCGCGCGCTTCCGCGTGATGAAAAACGAGAAGCGCGCCCGCGAACTGGCCGCCGAAGAGGCGCAGCGCCGCAAGGAGGAGCTGCTCGGCGGCGTCACGCAGGCCCGCAGCGCCGACGAGATCTTCAAGCAGATGCACGAGGCGGACAAGCTCACGCTCAACCTCATCCTGCGCGCGGACGTCCAGGGCTCGGTCGAGGCGATCGTCGACTCGATCAACCAGATTTCCTCCGAGAAGGTCTCCTGCAACGTCATCCAGAGCGGCACCGGCGCGATCGCGGTCAACGACGTCGAGCGCGCCGACCACGGCAAGGCGCTGATCATCGGCTTCAACGTTTCGCCCGAGAGCGGCGTCAACGCGCTCGCCCGTCACGACGGCGTGCGCCTGCAGACCTTCCGCATCATCTACGAGCTGATCGACTTCGTGAAGCAGGAGATGCTCGCGCTGCTGCCGGTCGAGCTCAAGGAGGTCGTCCGCGGCCACGCGCAGGTCAAGCAGGTCTTCGACCTCGGCAAGGACGGCGTCGTCGCCGGCTCGCTCGTTCTCGACGGCTTCATCACTTCGCAGGGCCAGATTCGCGTCAACCGCCGCGGCAAGCTGCTGCACACCGGCCCGATCGCCTCGATCCGCCACTTCAAGGAGATCGTCGGCGAAGTCAAGCAGGCCCAGGAGTGCGGCATCATGCTCGAGGGCTTCCGCGAGTTCGAGGAGGGCGACATGCTCGAGTGCTTCGCCTTCGAGGAGCTGCCCAAGACGCTCTAGCCCCTCCGGCCCCAAAACCATCCGGACCATCCAAACCATCCGGACCATGAAGATCGACCGCCTTTCCCGCCTCAACGACCGGCTGCGCGAGGAGCTCTCCTCGGCGCTCTACCGCGTCGCGCCCGGGGAGGGCGTCGAGGCGGGGCGCGTCTCGTTCGTCTCGGCGAAGGTCGCACCGGACCTGCACAACGCGGTCGTGGAGGTGTCGATCCTCGGCGACGAGGAGCAGGCGCGCCGCCTGATGTCGTGGCTGCGCTCCCGCCGCGCCGACTTCCAGCGCCACGTGGCGGACCGCATGGCGCTCAAGTACACGCCCGTGCTCTCCTTCCGCCGCACCGAGGCGATCGAGCGCGGCGACCGCGTCCTCTCGATCCTCGACTCACTCGAACCCGCCGCGAAATAGGCGTCAGTCCTCGATCCGGTTGCGGCCGCCCGAGCGGTCGTTGAGGATCTTGACGGAGAGCATCGCGAAGCCGCCGGCGATCACCTCGCGCTGCACGATGACGTGCTCCGGCACGGAGAGCGTGACGTTGGCGAAGTTCCAGATGTAGCGCACGCCGTGACGGACAAGCAGGTCCGTCACCGACTGCGCGACGGCCGCCGGCACGCACAGGATCGCGATTTCGGGCGGGTTCTGGCGGAAGACCTCCGGGAGCTTCGAAAGCGAGAGCACCGGGTGGTCGTGGATGGTCTTGCCGATCTTGATCGAGTCCGTGTCGAACACCGACTCGATCCGCAGCCCGTACTGCGCGAACTCGTCGTAGCCGAGAATCGCCGAGCCAAGCGCGCCCGCGCCGAGCAGTGTGGCGGAGTGCGGCCTCCGCCACCCGAGGTACGCGCGAATGGCGTCGATCAGCTTGTCGATGTCGTACCCGATGCGCGGGCGGCCGGAAATGCCCGTGAGGGCGATGTCCTTGCGCACGACGATCCAGCCGATCTTCATGTAGTCGGCCAGCTCGGTGGTCGACACCGTGCGCTTGCCGATCTGGCGCATCCTCAGCAGCCAGTGCAGGTACGACGGCATGCGCCGGATGGTGGGCGAATTGAGAACCTTGTGTTGCTTGGCGTTCGTCATGGACGGCCTCGTTTCTTGCGCGGTTTTCGAAAGCTGGCGCGCGTCAATACAACTCCACCACGGTTTCGCGCACGCCGTCCCAATCCGCTTTGATGGAAGGCAGATCGCCCGTGAAGGTATACGATTCGGTCTCCAGCGTCACGGTTCCCGGTCCGACCGTCGCGCCGCGGATCAGCGACAGGTCGGCCGGAAGCGTCCATTTGCGCCCGTCGATTTCAAGCGTAGCCCCGTTCTCCAAAATGCCGTCCCTTGCCGCCACAATTCTCCACACGGGCATGGCCGGGGCCGTTGAGGAGGCCGTTGCGACCGGAACCGCGACCGTCACCGCCTCCGCCGGGCGCGGATCGTCCGCCGGATCGTGCGTCAGGGCAAGCCGAAGGTGCTCAAGATGAAGGGAATGTCCATGTCTGGTCAAATCGCTTGCCAGATCCTGCACCCCCCAAGAATTCAAGGATTCCCGGGCGATGGGATAGGACTGAAAGTTCTGAATGTCTTGAAAATCGTTGCAGGACGCCCCCACATAGGCGATTTCCTCCGCCGTTGCGAAACGGAACCGAAGCCCCGTCCGTTCGTACAAATGGTCAAGAATCAAGTTGCGACCAAAAGTATTATTGGCTGAAATCGCCGAGTCCGATTCAGACCGGCCGATCAGCTTGTATGAGCACGGCGTCTCTCCCATCCAAAAGCCGTGTTCGACTCGAGCTCGCTTGCCAAAATAGTTTTCATTTCCCGTGAAAAAACGGGCCCTTTCTCCAAAAAACACCGATCCGGCCGGAATCCATCGGAGGGAGAAGGAGTGGCCGTCGCCGAGATCGATGGTCCGGCGCTCGCCGGCGAAATGGACGGGATCGGGGATTTCCTCGCGAGGGCCTTCCTCCATCCATACCGGAACACAGACGGCGAGGCGCCAACCGACGATGCCCAAAACGATCAGACACAGAACGGACACCAAGAATTTGCGGACATTGCGCAAGGTCTTGACGGATGGACCCTTCCAAAGAGACGGTTGCTTGTTCATGATGCGAAGCATACGAGAAGCGCTCGCCCGTGTCAAGCCGGGCCCATGCGTTTGTTTTCCCTTTTCTCGCGTCCGCGCGTGTGCTACAATCCGCGCAACGAAAGGAAAACCGCCATGACCCTGCACCAGATCTCCCTTTTCCTCGAAAACCGCCCCGGCCGCCTCGCCGCCATCTGCCACACGCTGACCGACAACGGCGTGAACATCGGCTCGCTGTCGCTGGCCGACACCAGCGAATTCGGCATCGTCCGCCTCCTTGTCGACAACTGGGAGAAGGCTCGCGACGTGCTCAAGGCCGCCGGCTTCGGCGTCAACGTCCGCGAAGTCGTCGCCATTTCCGCCGCCGACGAGCCCGGCGCGCTCGCCCGCGTCCTCGACGCGGTCGACGCCTCCGGCGTCAACGTCGAGTACATGTACGCCTTCGCCGTCCGCCGCGGCGACCGCGCGGTGCTGGTCTTCCGCTTCGACGATCCGGACCGCGCCGGAGCCGCCCTTTCCGCCGCCGGCTTCTCCCTGCTCGACGAGGCCGCCCTCTTCGCCTGACCCCTCGCGCCGACGCCCCGCCTTTTCCCCTCCCACCGCACGATGAAACCGATTCCTGAAATCCTCGCCGACAACGCGAGGCTCTACCCCAACGAGACCGCCCTCGTCGAAATCAACCCCCAGGAGCTCGAGGTCCGCCACGCCACGTGGAAGGAGTACTCCCTCATCGAACCGTCCGCGCGCGACGCCTTCCGCTCCGAAATCACCTGGGCGCAGTTCGAGGAGAAGGCCAACCGCTTCGCGAACTTCCTCCTCACGCGCGGCGTGAAGAAAGGCGACAAGGTCGCGATCCTCCTCATGAACGGCCTCGAGTGGCTCCCGATCTACTTCGGCGCGCTGCGCACCGGCGCCCTCGCCGTGCCGCTCAACTTCCGCTACGCCGCCGACGAGATCAAGTACTGCGTCGACCTGGCGGACGCGTCGGTCCTCGTCTTCGGGCCCGAGTTCACGGGACGCGTCGAGCAGGTCGCCGACCAGATGCCGAAGGTGAAGACGCTGCTCTACGTGGGCGACGACTGCCCGACGTTCGCCGAGAGCTACCGCGACCTGGTCTCCTACTGCTCCTCGCGCCGTCCGGAGATCCCGCTCGCGCTCGACGACGACGCGGCGATCTACTACTCGTCCGGCACGACCGGCTTCCCGAAGGCGATCGTCCTGCGGCACCGCGCGCTCGCGCAGAGCTGCGAGGTGGAGCAGGCGCACCACGGCCAGACGCACGACGACGTCTTCCTCTGCATCCCGCCGCTCTACCACACCGGCGCGAAGATGCACTGGTTCGGCAGTTTCCTCGTCGGCGGAAAGGCGGTCCTCCTGCGCGGCGTGAAGCCCGAGTGGATCCTGCGCGCCGCGTCCGAGGAGAAGTGCTCGATCGTGTGGCTGCTCGTCCCGTGGGCGCAGGACATCCTCGACGCGATCGACCGCGGCGAGATCGACCTCGCGGACTACGACCTCTCGCGCTGGCGCCTCATGCACATCGGCGCGCAGCCCGTCCCGCCCTCGCTCATCCAGCGCTGGAAGAAGGTCTTCCCGGCGCACCAGTACGACACCAACTACGGCCTTTCCGAGTCGACCGGCCCGGGATGCGTCCACCTCGGAGTCGAGAACGTCGCGCACGTCGGCGCGATCGGCGTTCCCGGGCACGGCTGGGAGACGAAGATCGTCGGTCCCGCGCCCGAGCGCGCGCCCGTCGCGAAGGGCGACGTCGGCGAACTGGCCGTCCGCGGCCCCGGCGTGATGAAGGAGTACTACAAGGACCCGAAGGCGACGGCCGAGGTGCTCGACGCCGAAGGCTGGCTCTACACCGGCGACATGGCGATGCAGGATCCGGAGGGCTTCATCTACCTGGTGGACCGCAAGAAGGACGTCATCATCACCGGCGGCGAGAACCTCTACCCGGTGCAGATCGAAGACTTCCTTCGCGCCAACCCCGCGATCAAGGACGTCGCCGTGATCGGCCTGCCCGACCCGCGCCTCGGCGAGATTGCCGCCGCGGTGATCGAGGTCAAGCCCGGCGCGACCCTGACCGAGGAGGACGTCGACGCCTTCTGCAAGGGTCTCCCGCGCTACAAGCGCCCGCGCAAGGTCATCTTCGCCCCCGTCCCGCGCAACCCCACGGGCAAGATCGAGAAGCCGGTCCTGCGCAAGCGCTACTGCGGAGAGGCGCTCGTCGCCCAGCAGGTCGGCCTCGCCTGACGCCGGAACGCGCTTCTCCCCATTCGAATTTGGATACCGCATTCTTGACGGGAGAGGCCCTTTCGGCTATCATTCCCGCATTCGTTTCGGCGCGGCGGGAAGGGTTCCGCCGCCCCGCCACAGCAACCCGCAACAGGACGTTTCCATGCCGTACTCCGCCTCCGATCTCCGCAAGGGCCTCAAGCTCCGCTACGAGGGCCAGCCCTACGTCATCACCGAGTATTCCTTCACGAAGCCCGGGAAGGGCCAGTCGATCTACACGTGCCGCCTCAAGCACATGCTCACGGGCAACACGTTCGTGAAGAACTTCCGCGAAATCGACACGTTCGACGAGCTGGACCTCGAGGAGAAGACGGTGAACTTCTCGTACGAGGACGGGGACATGTTCGTGTTTCTCGACGCGGACAGCGAGCAGATCAGCGTGCCGGCCGACGTGCTGGGCGACAAGAAGTACTTCCTGGAGGACGACCTCGAGTGCCGCATCCTGTTCCTCGACGGCAGCCCCGTCGAAGTCACCTTCCCGACGTTCGTCGAGCGCAAGGTCGAGTGGTGCGACGCGGGGGCCAAGGGCAACACCGCGGCCGGCAAGGTCACCAAGAACGCCCGCGTGGCGGGCGGCTACGAGCTCAAGGTGCCGATCTTCGTCAACGAAGGCGACTGGATCCGCATCGACACGCGGTCCGGCGAGTACGCCGACCGCATCATGGGGCGCCGCTAGTCCCATGACCGGTCCGGGGCGCGGGTTCCGGGCGCGGATCCGGGGATGGGTCGCGGCGGCGCTGGCGCTGGCCGCGCTGCCGGCCTTTCGCGCCTCCGCGCTCGGGCCGCACGAGGTGCTGCTGCTGGTGAACGGCGAGTCCGCGGACTCGCTGGTCCTGGGCTCCGCCTATGCGCGGATGCGCGGCATTCCGCAGAACAACGTCGTGCGGGTTTCGGTTCCGTGCGACAAGGACGGCGTGCCGCCGTACGCGATCACGAAGGAGGACTTCGAGCGTCTCGTCTGGAAGCCCGCGCGCGAAGCGGTCGCGGAACGGGGCCTGGACGGGCGGATTCTGGCGTGGGTCTATTCGTGCGGGTTCCCCGCGCGCGTGGCGGACGCGCCCGACACGGTGGGGCGGCAGGGGCCGTCCGACCTGTCGATCACGGGGGCGACAATCGTCGGCTGCCAGTGGCCGGACGCGGACGTGGTCCGCGCGGGCGCCTGGGTTTCACCGCTCTTCGAGGGGCCGGCGGAGCAGGACGGCGAGCCTTCGGGCGAAAACGCGTCGTTTGACCGGGCGCGCAACGTGCTGCTGGACCGGATGCCGGTTCCGGCGGCGATGCTGGCGTGGACCGGACCGCGCGGGCTCACGCAAGCCGAGGCGCGCGCGGCGTTGAAGCGATCGGTCGCGGCGGACCGCACGGCGCCGGTCGGAACGGTCTGGTTCGCGGTGCGCAACGACGTCCGCTCCGAAACGCGCGCCTGGCAGTACGGGGCGGCGGCCGAGGCGGTACGCGCGCACGCGGGCTTTTCGGCCGCGGTGCTGTCGGACGAGCCGAGCGAAACGAACGGGCCGGTCGTCGGGTACATGACGGGCGCGCGCTCTGTGTCGCCGCTTCCCGCGACGCTTGCGCCGGGCGCGTACGCGGACCATTTCACGAGCTGGGCGGCCGCCTTCGACCAGGGCGGGCAGATGAAGGAGACGGCGTGGCTCAAGGGCGGCGCGGCGTTTTCGTCCGGCACGGTGACCGAGCCGTTCGCGATCTGGCAGAAGTTTCCGAACGCGTGGCTGTTCCCGCGCATGCTGGACGGGGCGACGGCGATGGAGGCGTTCTACGCGTCGGTGAAGTGCCCGCTGCAGCAGCTTCCGATGGGTGATCCGCTTTCGTGTCCGTGGGCGCCCGAGGTGAAGCCCGCAATCGAGGGCGCGGATGCCGCCGCGCCGGTGTCCGGCGCCGTCACGCTGCGGGCGTCCCTGCCCGACGGCGCGCGGGCGCGGTTCACCTGGCTGGTGGACGGCCGTCCGGCGGGCGACGGCCCGACCCTGTTCTGGAACACGCGCTCGTGGGAGGACGGCCGGCACACGGTGCGTCTCGCGGCGCGGTTGCTGGATGCGCCGTTCCGCCCGCAGGGATTCGTGGAGACCGCGTTCACCGTCCGCAACGGGGTCCGTGCTCCATGAGGCTCCGCCTGTTT
>Ga0310690_10012740_pt1 | contig 10299 bp, 5 predicted proteins | sample AusTroGonzalo_MG_2_FD_207661 | JGI IMG/M metagenome (GOLD analysis project Ga0310690, IMG submission 207661) | Bovine rumen microbial communities from tropical cattle in Woodstock, Queensland, Australia - Gonzalo_04 (v2) (version 2) | ecosystem: Host-associated > Mammals > Digestive system >...
GGCGTACTCCCCTGCGGCGCTGTAGATGCCGCGCCGCTGGAAATCCACCTTCCTTGCGGCGCAGTCCAGCCGCCCCGGATCGAGCATCTCCCCGTCGAAGAGATACTTCCTGTTCTCGCGGTAGAACCTCGCCGCGTCTATCATGAACCTGTACGACGCGGCGTATTTTGGGTTCGTGACGTGCTCCATGCGCAGAGCATGCGCCGTCGGCTGATTGCCCCATGCGACGGTCCTCGCGAACTCCACCGCGAACTGGTCGGGGAAGAGCGCGTTCCAGTCAAGCTCCTGCTCGGGCTTCCACTTCCTCTCCGCCGGCCAGCGGTCTTCGTCCCACGGAGGGATGCCGTCGATGAGGAGGTACGAGCCGAAGACCGCACACAGTCCGTGGTACACCGCGTTCCACACCGGCACGGCCTCGAACTCGGGCAGCACGCCAAGTCCGCAGCGCTCGTAGCTTGTGCCGAAAAGCGAGATGAAAAGGTCGAAGTCCGAGAGGAACGCCTCCGACACCTCTTCGCTTCCGAGGTGGAGCCCCGGATTCCGGCCACGCACGTCGGAAAGATAGCGGTGGTAGCCAAGCAGAGGCCCGACGACGTCGCCCTTCGGATGGCGGTGGTACGGGCTCCAGCAGCGGTTTGCCGCCGCGCAACTTATCTGGTCGAGGTAAACTGCGTCCAGCCCGACTTCGCGAAGCTTCCCCACCACGTCCCCTATCATGCGCTGGAAGCGCTCTCCTTCCCCGCAGACGGTCGTGAGGCGGTGTGGCTCCGCCGTGTGCGGGTTCCAGTGGTGGCCGTGTATCGTTCCGTCGTGCTCGAACTGCGCCTCGCGCTCTCCGCCGTCCGCCCAGGAGGGGGCATCGCGGTCGCGGCTCATTCCGTTCACGTAAACCATCGTGTAGCATCCGGCCTTCTTCAACGAGGCGATCGTGTCGGAGAACTTCTCCACGCCCTCGTACGGCGGCCAGTACGTCGGATAGCCGACGTCCTTCGGATAGAGGTGCCACCAGTCCCAGTGCAGGGCGCAAGGCACGCCCGAGTCCGCCGCGAACTTCTCGAGCGGACGCGCAACCGCGTCGCATCCGCCGCGATTCCACGCCCAGAAGCAGATTTCGCGGAGCTTCTGGAAGCCGGGGGCCTCCCGGCGTTCCGCCGCCGCCTTCGCCCAGCCCTGCTCCAGCGCCCAGGGGCGGTATATCCGCGCGGCATCCCACCATCCGCCCCGGAACGGGCGTATCAGCCCCTTCCACGGAAGAACATAATGCGTTGTCTGCTCTCGGGCCGACGGCACGAACGAGAGTATTCCTATTCGCGCATGCGGGTCGGCAAGACCGACGCGGCAGTAGGCGTACGACCTCTTGAAGCGCGCCAGCGGATCGCGCGCATCGACATACCAGCACCCCCTGTCGTCGTCCAGAAGCGCCGTGAACTGGAATTCGCGCATTCCGTCGTCCACGAACGGCTCGCGCTCCCAGCCCCAGTCGGACCACTTCGGGCGGCGGACCATCCCCATGCCGTGGTTGCGCGAGTAGAGGACGCCGCTCTTGTCCGTGCGCGGCACCACGACGTCCGGGAACGACACGGACTCCACGAAGAACTTCCAGCCGTCCAGGTTCTTCCATTCGAACCCGTACTCCCAGCCGCCGTCACTCTCGGTGAACGTCGCCGTCGCGGTGAAGCCGTCGCCGAACAGCGGATGTCCCTTCCACACGCCGGTGATGGTCGCGCCGTTCGTCGCGACCGACAACTCCGCCATCTCGTCGTTCGAGATGTCGGCGCCAGAGAGCTTCATCCCGCCAAGGTGCATCCTGAAGCCCACCTCGGCCTCGCCAAGCCTCACCCCCGGCGCGGCCATGGCCGTCACGGAGCAGCATGCCGCCGCAAAGGCCAGTGACGCACTGCCAAGCCTGATGAATTCTCCTCGGTTCACAATCACTTAGCTACTTGAAAATTATGGTAAATCCCTCTCGCGGCTTGACCGTAAGGACAAGCGAATTGCCGACTTGTTCCAGCGAGCCTTTGCAATCGGCGGCCTCCAGCTGGGCGGTGACGCTTGCCTGCGCGGCGGCGAGCTGTGCGAGCGTCAGTGTGCCGCCCGACTGGACAAGCGTTGACTGGAACGCACTGCACTTGCCACGGGCAAGGCATTCCGAAAGATCGATGTCGAGCGCAATACCGGCCCTGAAATTCGCACTGCCCGTGAAACTGAACGGCGTCGAGGTGTAGCCACCCGCAGGCACCCTGAAGATCACCGTTCCTGTAGAAGCGGTGTTGCCATAAGAAATGACACCGTTCGAGCCGTCCGAGCCGTTCACGACAATGGCCGGTGATTTCCCGCCAAGCACTACTGTCGCATTTGTCGTGGCTCCGCCGGAGCCGAAATAAAGGCTTTCACAAGTCAGCGTGGCACTCGTTCCGCACATATGCAACGTGTTAGATTCGCTTGGCATAAACCTGAAAGTCCTGCACGAAACGTTCGCGTTGGAGATAATCACACTGTTTTCATATGAGCCGGCGGCACCCAGATAGATCATATCGCTGCAAGTAAGCGTACCGCAGTCCGCCACGGTCAGGCAGTGGCCATGCGAATTGGCCGCATTCGCCACATAAACCCCATAGACACTTGCCGTGGCATTATTTGTGACAAACACACAGCAGTCGCTGGAGAATTCATTCTCTCCAATATACACACTGCTGGTCAATTGCAATGACGCCATATTGCCAATAGACGCCGTAGCACCGGCGCGATATTTTCCTCCGAGGTTCAACTTTGACCCGCTTAGGAGCGAACCGACGCCGCTCACAATGACAGAGCTGTCAATATGGGACACAGCCGTAGCTGAGGCACCGCCGTCATCAGTATATAAAACCCTGCCGGGATAAAGAAGACTCGCCCCGTCAAGAATCTGAAGCGATGCTTTTATGCCGTCAGCATTTCCAGCGTATTGGCTTACTCTTACAGGGGCGCTCGAAACGTGTACTGTCGTGCCAACCCCCGTCAGAATCAGCTGATTGTCGCAAGACCCGGCGCAATATACAACTTTGACGTCATAGCAGTTGGTTATCACCGCGCCGTCAGAAACCGTCAGACTCGCGTATTTCGCATTGCCAGTAGTCGTCGATCTTTTTGTAATTCCGAATGACGCTTTCTTGGAAAAGTCCCATACTCCGCCCTTTATGTGGTTCGTCGTGTAGTTGCCGGCATTCGAAATATAGAAACCGTCTTTGTTGCCGTCTCCGGCAATGGTGACTTTGCCGCTTGAAGGGGCGGTAAGGTCGAACGTGACATCGCCGCCCGCCAGGATCATCTGCGTCAACGTGATGTCGCTGCCGACGGTGTATGTGCCCATCTGGCTCAAGGTCACGACGGACGGAACTGCACCGTTCCATCCCTCCGAGCTTGTATCGGCGATATCGCCCCCTGCGTTGGGGAACGTGTCGGCGTTTGAAACGACGACCGCCATCGCGCCAAGCGCGAGGCAGGCGAACTTCCTGATTGTGTCATTTCTCATTGTTTTGTTCTTTCCTTTCGGGTTGAAACCTTTTTACTTGTAAACGCCAAGCGGCTCTGTTGACTTCTCGACCTTGTTCTTGGCCTCGTAGTCAGCATCCCACGCGGCGGCTTTCGCAAGTTCCGGCTTGCGCCGCGCATACAGCGCGGTAATGTCGCTTACCGTAAAGACGGATGTCGGCGCGATCGCTTCCGCAGCGGGGACGATCTCGAATACGCGCGTCCTCAGGGACGGAACGACGAGATCGACGCCTGTGGCCAGCTCCTCGGCCGTCCACGTGTCCTTCTTCCGGTTGGGCGCCCACAGGACCCCAAGCTCGTCCACGATCCGGTAGTCCCCGGCGGCAAGGCACTTCGCCTGCAGCCTGAAGAACGCGTCCCCAAAGTCCCAGAAGTTGAGGACGCCCACAATGCGCCGGCCGTTCCTGTCGTACGCCACGTGCTGCAGCAAGGATACGTTGTCGAACTGCGGAAAGCGCCCACCCATCACGGGGATGTTCTTCGCATACTCCCTGACCGGCGTCAGCACATTCTGCGCGTCTGTGCGTACACCCTTGAACACAAAATCCTCGTACATCGCCGCGCGCGTCGTATGCTCGGCGAATACCCGCCACCAGCGCGCGTCGTAGCCCTGCGGAAAGAAATAGACGACCGTGGATTCCCAGCCGTTCAGGAAGAAGGAGTCCATGTTTATCCGCATCCACTCCGGCTGCGTGATCCAGGTATGCATCTGCTGCCCTTGCGGAAACGCCTGCAGCCTCGGGCGGCGGTCTGCGGGAATCCTGTCCACCGTCTCGCGGATGTCCTTCGCCGCGCACCATCCTCGTATGACGTCCGACTTCAGGTAAACATAAGACTCGGCGTAGCTCCAGTGCGGATACGGTCCCCACGGCTCCATCCACTTCATGCCTTCCTGGTAGTCCTTGGGGCTATACCAGTCGGCGCCGACACCACGTCCGACGCTCATCATCTGGTCGAAGCCGACTCCGGGCATGAATCCGACGGACTTCTCCGGTCCGCCCGTGTACTCGGTGACGTACTTGTCGATCGTGTGCACCAGCTTGGCGTGCTCCAGGGAGCGGAAGCGCGGGAACTTCGACGCAAGCCGACCCTCGAACGACGACGTCTTGATGACGCACTTTGGCCAGTCTTTCGTCACCTCCTCTTCGGGCACTCCAAGGTACTTCGCGAAGGCGCGTGCGCACTTCAAGCAGAAGCACCCCTTGCCGTCGAATCCGTACGGCTCCCAGTTCGCCCAGTCGCCGTCAAATCCATCCATCGCCTCTTTGAGCCACGGTAGGAACACGTTCCTGAAGTGCGGCATCTCCTCGTAAACGGCGACCGGACACACCGCCAGTTCGACTTCGCGCCTCAAGGACGCATCTTCGCCGCGTCGGAAGGTGCCCGGATCGACGCCAAGCCTCTCAAGCTCCTCCCTGCCGAGGGTCACGTACCTCTCGTCTGCGGGACGGTTCTTGCGCATCTCCAGCGGCCCGAGCCGATAGCCGTTTGCCCCCACCTGACACGAGACGACGAACTTGGCACCGGCCTTGCGCCAGTCGGCGGCCATCGTCTTGTCGTTTGTCACGACCCAGTCGAGCCCGCACTCCGTACAACTTTCCATGAACGCCTTGCGCGTTTCTGGAAGCCGCATCTTTATGTAGCGTCCCCCGCTTATGAAGCCGGTCGTGTAGTATCTAGGATGCTTGGCGACAATCCTCGACACACTCACCAGTTCAATAACGTCCGTGTTGGATATCCTGCGGCCGTCGTAGAACGCCGTGGCGGACAGGGTGCCGCGAGACACCGGCTTCGCGTTGCACTTCACGACCACGCCGTGGGTGTTCCATCCGGAACCGGGGTTCGTTGGAACGCTGTGCGGAGTTGGCGTCTCCAGCACCTCGAACCCGCCGGTGGTCTTGAAGTCGAACGACAGCTTGCGCAGGTCGTATTTCGCCGCAGGGTCCTTGGCCTTCCACATATACACGACCATGGACGCATGCCCCTCGGAGATGTAGAACGTCCTGTCTAGACTGTTGACAGGCTCGGCGTGCAGATAGACCTCGTCGGCCATCTCGATGCAGCGGCGGAAGGAGACGTCCTTGAACTCGAACTCGCCGATCCCGTCTATGCGAAACAGCATGTTCGCGGCGACCGAACCTTCAGGCACGGAGATGTCCCTTGAGGCGAGCGTCCACTCGGCGGCGGAATCGACAAGCCTCCAAGTATCGAGCTTCCCGACCGGGACCTCGGCCACGCGCTTGTTCCCCGGCTCCGACTGATTGAACGACGTCAGTACAAATCCGTCGCCCTTCTTGCCTCCGAGCGACTGATGCCGCATCTTGTACTTGAACGACAGGCGGTAGAGCCCTCCCTTGGCGTCGGGGAGCTTCACATACTTAGTCCACGCGCCAGAGGTCGCAAGCGCAAAGTCCTCCCTGCCGCCAACTATCTCCAGTATCTTCGGCAGCTTCACGATCTTCGCGACGCCGTCCTTGATCGACCACACGACGCAAGCCTTCACGTCTTTTATCATCGAGCCCTTGCGATCCACGTTCCGGTGGTGAATGTAACAATACTCGCCGCCGCGCCAGCGGTATGGATCGCCGGGATCTTCCGCGGAAAAGTCGGCGTGCGTCACGAGGTTCTCGCCCTCGACGCCAGAGGCCATCCGCCTTTCGCCGATGGCCTTGAAGTCGAACGTCGCCCCGCCGCGCTCTATCGTCGCGGTCGGAAGTGCAAGGGCACTCGAAACGAGGACTGCGATTGCGCCAAACACGAGCAACTTTCTCATGGATTGCATGACATCATTCCTTCTTTCTTTCTTGCGGCAGCACTACATCGGCATTCTTGTGTGAATATTTTACAATGATCCTACGACAAGTACAACACCCTAAAAATAGGGGGTAAATTGCAAGTCAGGTGAGTCAATTTTCTGAAGAAGGGCCCGAGGGGTCTCGGCAGCAGTTCGAACATTTTCAGGGGGAGGGCTCTTCGTCCTTTGACCAGTCCTGAGAGGCAATCCATTCCTCCGCCGCGAAGATCGCCTCCGCCGCAGTGGTGTAGTCGATGCGGCCAAGTTCCACGAGGAGCCTGATGCAACGGTCGATGCGAAAACGAGACAACAAGGATACTGATGTTTTTCAGATTCTCCGCCTTCATTTGCGACAACTCTCTCTTGGTGCGACAGCCTTCCTTTTTGGAAGATATTGTACCAAATCCTCCGCTGCCACATTGCATATTTCACGCAGAAATATTCGCATAATTTGCGCAAAGAAAAGACAGCCAGATAAGCGGTAAGACAATCTCTTTGTAAAATGGAGAGGCAACTAAGACACCACAGAATTCACATGGCTCTCGACAACGGAGACAATTTTTGAGTACACCTCGCTGGGCCATTCAACATTCATTTCGGAAGCAAGCGTCCGGGCGGCCGGGACTATGCGTTTAACCATCTTGTCGAGCCTCTCCAGCACAAGCTGCGGTCGCATCCCGACCTCTTCAGCCATGCGCGAGAAGCTTTGGCGGGTGACATCTGCAAAAGCCTTGGCACCGCCGATGGACATCGCATTGACACGGGAAAGGTTTTTATAAACGCAAGTGCACATTACATCGTAGATTGGCGCAAGCGACTTGCGGTTCCGGTTTCGGTAGAGCACGGACGAGTTCTTGCCATGTGCGTCGGCATTGCCAATCAGATAGTTGAAGATCATCCGATCGATGAAGGCGAACCTGTCCGAAAGGGAGATGCCCATTTCGCCCATCGCAGCCATGCAGCCGGCGAAAGACGGCCCACCCTCGCTCTCGTACTTAAGTTCGCCCGACGTGCCGGTGACCTGGCAGAAGTCCTCCTGGTGAAGCCGACGAATCTTGCCGTCGACAGATTCACGGTCGAACCGTTCAGTCCAGTAGTACACCTTGTCCTTGACTGAAATGAGTCCGCTTCCTGCTGCAGACAGTCCAACCCGCCCGGCAAGGCGCATCGAATAAGCTTCATTGTAAACGGAATCAGGATAGTCTGCGACAGCAGGCTTTAGAATATGCGTTGACGGTGTGCCGAACAGCGGAAGCAGAATCTTTCCAGCTTCAAGCCGCACGATGAGCTTGTTCTGTGCGCCGGCACCGGAAATCCGGTATCCATCAACTCCATTGACGTAAAGCGGACGCTTCTTGAGCGCGCAGAGGATGTCGTCTGCCTCATCTTCCGTCAGCAGACGCAATCTCTCTTCAGACTCGTCGGGCTTCGCTCCATCAGGCCATAGCGAGATAGCTCCGGCGCAGTCGCCGCCCAACGCCTCGAGGAAGCCAAACACGTTGTGTCGAGAAAGATGCAGCACAGGGCCGAGCTTGCGCCGCACCTGATCTGGGGGAAGCAGATTCTCGAAGAAAACCGTCGTGCGGTCTGAATCGAATGTCTCCGGCTGGAGCGGCATGGAAAATGACAACGGCACGGCGTCGGCACGGGCAAGATACTCAGCGTCGTATGTGAAATGCATCTCGTTATGGTGCGATGTGTAGTCAATGCGTCCGATGCGGACACCAAGCAAATACACGCCGATATTGCCTCTTCTTTCATGCGGCATCATCTTGTCAGACTCCTTGTGGCTCGGTGAACGAGATTCCAATGCCGAGCATGGACACGACCTTGAGCATCTTGCCCGCCTGAAGCGTTTCCTTGCCGCTTTCAAGTTCAACGACAAAACGTCGCCCGACGTCAGCCGCCTGCGACAACTCAAGTTGGCTGATTCCCTGCGCCTTTCGCACTTTGGCCACCAACGCACCCAATTCTTTCATGCTCGTCATAATAAATAACAATGCCTTTTGTGATACCGAGCGGTATCATACCATAGACAACCCCCTCTTGTCAACCGTAAATGTTCCCGTTCGGGAACCTGTCTCGTCAACGCTTGGCGGTGGAGCGGTGAGTCCGATTATCCACCTTCATTTGCAACAACTCTCTCTTCACGCAAAAATCTTCACGTAATTTGCGCAAGAACAATTGACGCGAGATTAGAGCAAGTGATATACTACTCCGCATAGATGGACACGGTATTCTACTTCAAGAACATCGACAACCAGCCGGCGCGGCGCAAGTTGAACGGATTCCTCGAATTCGCCCGCCAGGCGCGGTGGAACATACAGACCATTTCCCCTGACACGAGGAAGATTGACGAACTGCTGGACTTCTGGAAGCCTATCGGCTGCGTCGTCAACTCCGCATCAGGATGGAACAACTTCGACGGAAGCGCCTTCGGCAAGATACCAGTCGTCTTCATCGACAGGCCGCCGATGAAACTAAGAGAAGCCGACTCCTACATCTACCACGACTCCGCCGCGACTGTCCAGATTGCCATGCGGGAGCTTCTCGCCGCGAAGCCGAAGTCGTGCGCATACGTCCGCTGGCCAATCAGGCACGAATGGGACGACGAGCGACTTGCGGAGTTCACGCGCATCGCCAGGCTGAACGGATGCCCCGACGCCGTCTTCTCGACGCGGCGTCCCGTCACCGACGACAGGCACATACCCGCCGAACTCGCCGAATGGCTCAAGTCCCTTCCCCGCCCAATAGCCGTTCTGGCATCTGCCGACCCGATGGGTGCGCACGTGATCAACGCCTGCAGAATATCCGGGCTGAACATACCGGACGATGTAGCGGTATGCGGAATCGACGATGACGACGACATCTGCGAGTCCACCTCACCGACTATGACAAGCGCCGCACCAGACCACAGGCTCGCCGGCTACCGCGCAGGAGAGATGCTTCAGGAACTCATCAAGTCACGGCGCCATCATTCGCTCAGATGCACATATTCGGACGCACGGCTTCAGCGACGCGGATCGACGTCCCGCCTTCTCCGCGCCGACAAGGGCTGCGCCGCCGCATGCGACCTCATACGCCGCAAGGCCTGCGACGGCATCGCCGCGTCGGAGGTGGCAAAACTGTTCGACTGCTCGCGGCGCAACGCCGAGTACAGGTTCCGCGCCGCGACCGGCAAGTCGATTCTTCAGGCAATACGCGAGGTCAGGCTTGAAAAGGCCAAGACGCTGCTTTCATCAAGCCACACGCGGCTGGATGCCGTCGCCAACGCCTGCGGCTACAAGTCAACCGCAGTGTTCTCGGCCTTCTTCAAGTCCGAGACCGGATACTCCCCAAGGACCTGGAAAGCAAAAAAGTAACCCCGACGGATTTTTCAGCCGTCGGCCTCTGCGACCCTCTTCTTCCGGTCGTCGAGAAAACAGCAAAGACACTTGAATGATGCGGGACTTTAGTTAGTCTCCTTAGAAAGGAGGTGATCCAACCGCTGGTTCCCCAACGGTTACCTTGTTACGACTTCATCCCAATCACCACCCACACCTTAGGCCGACGAATGCCGGACTTCGGGTGCAGACGGCTTTCATGATGTGACGGGCGGTGTGTACAAGGCCCGGGAACGCATTCACGGCACCAAATGCTGATGCGCCGTTACTAGCAAATCCGACTTCATGGGGTCGGGTTGCAGACCCCAATCCGAACTGAGGCGCACTCTAATGCGATTTGCTCCGCCTCGCGGCATCGCGTCGCTCTGTATGCGCCATTGTAGCACGTGTGCAGCCCTGGGCGTAAGGGCCATACTGACTTGACGTCATCCCCACCTTCCTCTCGCGTGAACGAGCAGTGTGACGCGAGTGCCCGGCATTACCCGCTGGCAACACGTCAAAGGGGTTGCGTTCGTTGGTGGACTTAACCAAACACCTCACGGCACGAACTGACGACAGCCATGCAGCACCTGTGAAGCACCCTCGAAGGAA
>Ga0310690_10012741_pt1 | contig 10299 bp, 7 predicted proteins | sample AusTroGonzalo_MG_2_FD_207661 | JGI IMG/M metagenome (GOLD analysis project Ga0310690, IMG submission 207661) | Bovine rumen microbial communities from tropical cattle in Woodstock, Queensland, Australia - Gonzalo_04 (v2) (version 2) | ecosystem: Host-associated > Mammals > Digestive system >...
AGCCCGCTTAACAGGCCCTCTCTTCCCATTCCGCTTTTGCTAACTACAGCTGTCCGCTTTTGCTTTCACCGCGACACGTGACGAAACAGCCCGAGGCGAAATTTAACCAAAAAAACGATCAAAGCGGACAGTACAAGCGGTTAGAACACGGCCCGGCAGAATATTCCGCTCGGACATGGAAGGCTGCGGCCTTCGAGAAGCATCTCTCCGCTTTCTAGGTGCGCGGACGGATAAAGCTGAGAAAGAATGTTCTCAGCGACACGACATGAAAGGCCGGGCGTATGCGAAGAAAAGAGCACGAACAGCGGAGAGTTGGAGAGAAGCTCCCCGACGAGCGCAAACGTGTCGCGCAGATCACGCTCTATCTTGTACATCTCGCCGCCTGCACCTCGTCCGAAGGTCGGCGGATCGAGAATAACCGCATCGTAGCGCCGACCACGGCGTATCTCGCGCTTCATGAACTTGTGCGCATCATCCACAATCCAGCGTATCGGCGAATCAGAAAGGCCGTTCAGGGCGGCATTTGCGCGCGCCCACTCTACCATGCCCTTCGACGCGTCCAGATGACACACCTCGGCGCCACCCTGCGCAGCCGCCATCGTCGAACCGCCTGAATACGCAAACAGGTTCAGAACCTGAAGACGCGCGGATCCGCCGCCCCGTCCGGCCGAGTCGGACACGGACTGCCTTATCCACTTCCACTGCGCACGCTGTTCGGGGAATATCCCGAGATGCCCGAAATCCGTCCCACCTAACCTGAACTTCACCCCGGCCGTCTCCACGCACCACTCCTTGGGCAGGTTGGAGCGCCCATGCCATCTGTTGCCGTCCTCGCGGTCAAAGGAGGCGTCTGCGGCCAGCCAGTCGGCATTTGAAAGCGACGGACGCCACATTGCCTGCGAGCAGGGACGGGCGAGGACATACCGCCCGAAGCGTTCGAGCTTCCGCCCGCCGCCCGAGTCGAGGAGTTCGTAGTCGTCCCTCATTTACGGTCTTTCATGACCTTGTCGAAGTCCACTTCGACCGGGACCGCAGGCAGGAACGAGCCGGAGGACATCGCCTCGTCGAGCTCGCGCACCTTGTCCTCGTCGTACCACCAGTACGTGAGAACGCCCTCCTCTTTGTCATAGCGCCCGAGCACGGTGTCGGGCATACCGAACTTGTTCCAATAGAAAAGGCGTTTCGCGGATATGTTCCAGAGGAACGCATACGGACACTGCGCGGCTACGATCCTGTCGATCTCACGGTACGCATCCTCGCGCTCCGCAAACGTCTTCATTGATTTCTCGGCCGCGATTATCCGGTCAACCTCTTCAGACTTGAACCCGACCGTGTTGTTGCTCTGCTTCCGGTCGGCTTCGCTGGAAAGCCACGTGGTCTCGGGATTCCTGAACACGTCCGCCCCCCACGACTGCCACGTCATGTCGAAGTCGAACGAGTCCATGTCGCGCATCCAGTTCGCGAAATCCTTGCGGATGATCGACATCTTGATGCCCAGCTCTTCCAGCGCCGCGTGGAAGTGCGCCAGGAACTTGTCCTCGCTCGCATTGCGCGAGAGGAACTTGAACTCGAACGGCCTGCCGTCCTTCTCCAGCCTCCCGGTCGCCGGATTCCTCACGAAGCCGGCCTCCTCAAGCAGCTTCCTGGCGCCATCCATGTCGAAGAGGATCAATTCGTTGCGGCAGGGATGGTCGTCGTCGTACAAGTCGTGGTAGAAGGAGTCCTGCAGGAAGTACTCGTTGAACATCATCGTGCGGTTCATCTTCTCGCGGTCGATGAGCTTTGCCATCGCCTTTCGCACCCTCAGGTCGTCGAACGGCCAGCGCCGCATGTTCATCGCGAAACCCTGGTATCCGACCGGCTCGTGGTTCGAGACGCGGCGCTTGAGCAGCCAGTTCTTGTCGAACCGCACGCCTTTGGACTCCTGCGCCCAGATTCGCGCGGTGTAGACGGGATACACGTCGATTGCGCGCTTCTTGAGCGCGTCGAACGCGTTCTCGTTGTCGACGTAGTACCTGATCAGAATCCGGTCGAAGTTGCAGGTGTTGCGGCAGGAGGGGGTGTCGGCGCGCCACCACTGCGGGACGCGGGAGTATTCCGTCTCGACCTGCTCAGCGACGCGGCTTATCCGGTACGGTCCGCCGACGACAGCGTCAAGAAGGTCGAGCTTGTTGAAGTCCTTGTCGCCGAAGGCGTGCTTCGGCATGACCCAGAACGTGCCGCAGTACATGACGTCGCGCCAGTTCGGCGGAGCGTAGCCCTTCTTGCGGAACTTCAGCGTAAGCGGCCTTTTCGAATCCGCGTCAAGGATGTCCGGACTCTCAAACGCGCCGAGAATCACCTTCCAGACGCCCGTCTCGTTCTTGGGGTCGACGACCGCATCGAACGTCCACTTGACGTCTTCGGCGGAAACTGGCGTTCCGTCCGACCACGTCGCGCGCTCGTCAATCACGAACGTGAACTCGCGTCCGTCTTCGGATACGCACCATCTGCGCGCCAGCGCCGGGACGAATTCCAGCGTCTCCGTGTCCGTCGATATGAGCTTGTCGTACATCAGCGAGAACATCATCATAGTATATGTGTTGTTGTCGACGTACGCGTTCAGGCTCTTCGGCGCCTGCGATCCGTTGAAGCGGACTATCCCGCCCTTCTTCGCGCGCGGGGACGCAACTGGATCGGGGGCCTCCTTCCAGTTCTCGGCGGGGTACCAGACAGCCGCCGCCAGCACAAATGCGGACAAGACGCTCACAGCACCCTCTTCAGTCTTTCGACCGCTTCTACCACGTTTTCGCGGGTGTTGAACGACGAGATGCGGAGGTATCCCTCTCCGGCCCTTCCGAAGCCTGCGCCAGGCGTTGTCACGACGTTGGCGTCGCGAAGCAGCCTGTCGAACGCCTCCCAGCTGTCGCCTTTGACATCAACCCAGAGATACGGAGAGTCGCCGCCGCCTGACACTGTGTAGCCAAGCGCGGAGATGGCCTCTTTCATGATGCGGCCGTTCTCAAGGTAGAAGTCGACGATGGCGCGGCACTGCGCGGCGCCTTCGGGCGAATAGACGGCTTCCGCGCCGCGCTGAGTGATGTAGCTCGCGCCGTTGAACTTCGTGGTCTGACGACGGGTCCACATCGGCCTGAGCTCGACGGGCGAACCGTCTGCCGCGTATGCGACGAGGCCCTTAGGGACGACGGTGTATCCACACCTCACGCCCGTGAAGCCAGCGGTCTTTGAAAAGCTCCTGAACTCGATTGCGCACGTCCGCGCGCCCTTGCATTCGTAGATGGAATGCGGTATCCCGGGCGTGCGGATGAACGCTTCGTACGCCGCATCGAACAGGATCAACGCCTTGTTGGCATTCGCCCAGTCCACCCATTTCTGCAGCTGGTCCAGCCGCGCCACCGCGCCTGTCGGGTTGTTTGGATAGCACAGGTACACGATGTCGCAGCCCTCGGCCGCCTCCGGTCCGGGGACGAATCCGTTGGACGCGTCACAGGTCAGGTACACAAGCCCGCCGTACCGCCCGCCGTCGTTCGCGCCGGTCCTGCCGGCCATCACGTTAGTATCGACGTACACGGGGTAAACCGGGTCGCCGACCGCGATCCTGACGTCTCCGCCGAAGAGCTCCTGTATGTTGCCGCAGTCGCACTTGGCGCCGTCGGATACGAATATCTCGTCCGCCGACACGTCCACCCCGCGGCTCTGGAAGTCGCGTTCCGCCGCCTTCTCGCGCAGAAACGCATAGCCCTGCTCTGGGCCGTATCCGTGGAAGCGCTCGCGCGTCGCCTCGTCGTCCACGGCCCTGTGCATGGCTTCGACGACGGCCGGCGCCAGCGGCTCGGTCACGTCGCCTATGCCGAGGCGTATGACCTTGGCGTCCGGGTTGCGCGTCTGGTGGTCCGCGACGCGGTGCGCGATCTCCGTGAACAGGTAGCTCGCGCGTATCTTGGAGTAGTTTTCGTTTACATGCAGCATTGTGTCCTCCCTGCTTCCTTGTGCGTCCTATCCTCCTGCCCTCAATCGTCGTGTTTCTTGAGTCGCGGCAGGAACCCGTCCATGGCCGCAAGAGACACGAAGAAAAGCGAAAGCACGGCCGGGCTCCTAAGCGGACAGTCGGCGAAGCTGTGTATCATGGTCGCCACCGTCGTCCCCAAGATGCAGAAGACAGGCGCGGGAAGCGCGAAAATGGCAATCGGCTTCGGCGGCTGGTCCTTCGGCTTTGTGAAGCGCACGGAGTCGATCAGGGCCTTCCAAATGCGCCCGAGGGGCCATATCAGCATCAAGAACACGGCGACGATCAGCGAGAACCCGACAAGGCCGTGCTCGGCAAGGAACTGCATGTAGTCGTTGTGGACGTTTATGCCGCCGACCTTCTGGATGTTGGCGAAGTCCTCCTCCGTCATCTTAGGCAGGCAGAAGTGCTTGTAGCCCCAGCCGCCGCAGCCGAAGAGCAGATTGTCCCTCCATACCTGGAACGCCACCCGCACGTGGTACTGCCCCTTGCCGGTCACGCGGTCGAGGATTCCGCGCCCGTCCAGAGTGGACACCTCGTTGACGAACCCGGCGCGCAAGTCCCCGTCCTCCAGCATCTTGTCGCTGTTAGAGAGGAACACAAGGAAGAACGTCGCTATCAAGACCAGCAGCATGAGGTTTATCGCGGCAACCTTGACCCGCTTCGCCTTGCTCATCCTCGCAAGGAAGCTAGTGAGCGTGTGTACGAAGTACAGAATCGCAAGCGCCGCGACGAGCATTATGGACGCGCGTGAAAGCGTCATCATCGCCGAGAAGAAGAACACAACCGCCGGCACAATCATGAGGTGCTTGCGCCAAAATTCCCCGTAGGTGGCCTTCGCGCGGTGACCGCTTTCGCTCGCGCGCTTGCGCTCGGTCTCGACGTCCCAGCGCCAAAGCGCGATGGCCAGTCCGAACAGCGTCGTGAAGTAGTCGCCGCCCATGTTCGGATAGCCGAAGGTGGAGAAGAAGTAGGCCTTGCAGTCCCATCCGCCGCTCCAAAGCGGACTCTCCGCGCCCGTCACATGCTGAACCATGCCGAGCGCGCTCAGCGCCAGCCCGTTCCAGACTATCATCTCCAGGACAAGCCTCTTGCCGCGCTTCAGCAGGGAGTGCTTGACAGCCAGCATCGCAATAAACGCCGAGAAGAACCACACTGTCACGTTCAGATGCTCCATCCTGTCCACGCAGTATGGGGCGAACGGAACCGGCGGCGCCTGCCGCGCTCCGTCGAAATTGATCGCCGGGTAGTCGCAGCACGGACAGAGCCCCTTGTTGACGAACGGAATGAGCAGAAGAAGGAGGAATATCACCACGACCCAGGCCAGCGGATCGTGCTTCAGATGGCGCCATACTCGCTTGCGCGCGTCGTAAGTCGTCTCGCCCGCATGCCTCTGCGGAAAGCACAGCATCATCTCGAACAATATCGCAAGCAGCCACGGCATCGTCGGCAACAGCGCGGACGCCACAATCCCGCCAAACAGCCACGCCAAGGCGCAGCACACCGCAGCCACCAGAACCACCACTATATTGTCATAGAGAAACAACATGCTTTATCACCTCTCTTGCTGCGTCGGATCCGGCAACCCGGCCGACAGGCTCTCCTTTGATGTACAGTACGAAATCTCCGTCCCCGCCGCAGAGCGCGACGTCCGCGCCCTTGGCCTCGCCCGGGCCGTTCACGGCGCAGCCCATCACAGCGACCCGTGGGAAGTCCCCGGTCTCGCCCTTCGCGCGCCTCTCCGCATACAGCCGCTCCAAGGCGTCCTCGACCTCCGCCGCCACCGACATCAGGTCAACCTTGGTGCGTCCGCACGTCGGGCACGACGTTATCGACGGCCCCGCCGCCCTGAGGCCCAGCGACCGCAGTATCTCCACCCCGACCCTGACCTCTCTCTCCGGCTTGTCGGTGAGCGAAACACGCAAGGTGTCGCCGATCCCCTCCGAAAGCAAAACGCCCAACGCGACCGAACTGCGCACCGTGCCGGGAAGGAACGTCCCCGCCTCCGTCACGCCGAGGTGCAGCGGACAGTCCGTCCGCTCGGCAAGCAGCCTGTACGCCTCCAGCATGACCGGGACGCCCGAAGCCTTCGCGGAGATCACCACGTCCCTGAACCCCTCGCCCTCCAGTATCGCCAGCTGCCTCAGCGCAGACTCGCACAGCGCCTCCGCAGGGCTCGTCTTCCCGGATTGCACCATCTCCGAGAGGTCCTTCTGGAGACTTCCCATGTTCACGCCGATCCTTATCGGCACGCCCTTCTCCTTGGCTGCGCGCGCAACGGCCTGGACACGGTCTCTGGCGCCGATGTTCCCCGGGTTCAGCCTAAGCGCGTCCGCTCCATGTTCGAGCGCGGCCAAGGCGCAGCGATAGTCGAAATGTATGTCGGCGACAAGCGGCGCCGGAGTCAGCCTCTTGACCTCTCCGAGCGTTTTGGCTGCCTCGACGTCCGGAACCGTCAGCCGGAAGATGTCGCATCCGAGCGCGGCGGACGCGTTCGCCTGCGCAGCAATCGCCTCCGCGTCGTGCGGATCGAGGTTGCACATCGTCTGGACGCTCACCGGAGCGCCCCCGCCGACTGCCGTGCAGCCGACCTTAACGCATCTGGTCTCGCCTCTAAGGTGCATCGCCGGTCTCCGCCGCTGCGCCTCCTCCGTCGCCTGACGGGGCCGGCGCTTCCGCCGCGCCGGGCGCCTCTCTCAATTCCCCGATTTCAATGGGCTTGGACACTGCTTTCCAACGCCACAAGTCGCGCCCGACCAACAGCAGCATCAAGCCGATGATAAGGTACATGAACGCCGTGGTGAGCGGCGCCGTGATCTTCTCGGGGATGCGCCTGCGGAACACGATGGCGATGAGCGAAAAGAGTATGAGTCCGCCGTCCAGCACCGGAATCGGCAGCAGGTTCACGACCGCAAGGTTCGTGTTTATCATACGAAGGAACCCGAGTCCGTCGTAGGTGTCGCGCCGGATCGACGCGTAAGTGCCCTTCGCTATCAGGATCGGCCCGCCGAGCGCCTTGCCCGTCGCCTTCATCTCCTTCGGCGTGACGAGCCCCTTCAGCGCGCGGAACACGGCCCCGGCGTCCCATGCGACCTGATCCAGGATGCCGCGCTTCGGCATCCACATAGCGTACGCCGCCGCATCGTCCGTGACGCTGGCCGCGTCGATGTAGGCCAGACCGTTCTCCCTTTCGACTGGCGTCATCTTGAGAGTGAGAGTCTCGTCGCCGCGCCTGACGACGAAGTCCGTCTCGCGCCCGGCCGAGAACTGCACCTCGGTCTTCATGTCGGACCAGTTGCTCACCTCGTGTCCGCCGACGGAAAGTATCACGTCGCCTTCCATGAGCCCGCTTTTCTCCGCAATGCCACCGGCGATGATTCCGCCGACCTTCGCCGGCACCGTCCCGAAGCGCGCGTTCGGCGAGAAGCTGAGGAACACGGCTAGGGCGAACGCCAAGACGACGTTCATCGCAGGGCCCGCGAAAGCGACGAGAAGGTCCTTCCAGGGCGGCATCTGCACTTTCGGCGCGGCGGCGTCCGTCCCGCCCTCAAGCGCCTTGGTGCCCTCGGGATCGACATCGGGTATCGCGACGTATCCGCCGAAGGGAATCCAGCTAAACCTGTATTCGACGCCGCGCCAGGTCTTCTTCCATATCGCCGGGCCGAAGCCTATCGAGAAGCGCTCAACCCTGTAGCCAAGCTTCAGCGCCACGATGAAGTGCCCGAATTCGTGTATGGCTATCGAGATGGAAAACAGCAGCACGCAGAGCAGGATGTAGCCCGTCGTGACGAGAATCGAAATCAACGTTGACATAAGGTCCTCCACGTCCATTCACCCGCCTCGGACACCGCCTCCAGCGAGTCGCAATCAACTCTGGGCGCGTCCTCAAGGCACCGCTCGACCGTCTTCGCGATGTCCAGGTACCCGATGCGCCCTTCGAGAAACGCCTTGACCGCCCATTCGTCGGCCACTGCAAGAACCGCCGGCGCACAGCCCCCGATTCTGCACGCCTCCCTGACCAGGCCAAGGCACGGGAAGCGCTTCGGATCCGGCCTGCGGAACGTTAGCGCGCCTATTCCCGCAAGATCCAACTGCGCGCGGCTGGCCGGCAGTCTCTTCGGCCAAGTCAGCGCATACTGTATCGCGACGCGCATGTCCGGCGGAGACAGCTGCGCAAGCGTCGCCCCGTCCGAGAAAGTGACCAGGCTGTGGACGATGGACTCCGGATGCACCACGACGTCGATCTTCTCGACCGGAACTCCGAAGAGCCATCGCGCCTCAAGTATCTCAAAGCCCTTGTTCATCATCGTCGCGGAATCCACCGTGACCTTCGGGCCCATCTTCCAGCGCGGATGGTTCAGCGCCGCCTCTACCGTCACGCCGGAAAGGTCAGCCGGTCCGTCAAGGAACGGCCCTCCGGAAGCGGTCAGCACAAGCCGGTCGACCGAAGCCTCTATGTCGTCGCATCCCGCAAGACACTGGAATATCGCGCTGTGCTCGCTGTCCACCGGCAGAAGCCTCACGCCATGCCGTCTGGCCTCAGCCGTCACGAACTCGCCCGCCATCACCATTACTTCCTTCGTGGCCAGCGCAACGTCCATGCCCTTCCTTATCGCGGCAAGCGTCGGCTTGAGTCCGCTGACGCCCACGGTCGCGACGAGGCAGATGTCCGCATCGTTTTCCTCGACGGCGCGGACAGCGGCGTCCTCGCCCACATACGCCCTCGCGCCAAGCTTCTCTGCAACCGACTCGCATTTTTCCTTGGAGCGGAGCGCTGCAACAGCAGTCACGGCGAATTCGTCTGGATGTGACATGACCACATCGACGGCATTCATGCCTATCGAACCAGTCACGCCTAGAATCATCACTTTTTTCGCCATTTGGGATATTATATCAAATTCCTCGGCAGAGCGCACGGCACACATCCAATATTTCCCAAATTTGCGATACGGACACTACGGACAGCGGATGAGCGTGTTAGTGGGTATCACAATTCAGAATCGGCACGGGGAATGCGCGGGATGGAATTCGATAACTGCGAGAAATGGTTTTTAGCGATTATCGCAGTTATAAAATGGCGAGTGCGACGCGGCGCGGCGAAAACGCGCTGGTGCGCGTAATCGACGCGGCGGTGCGCGTTTCGGACGCGCCGTTGCGCGTGATGGCGATAAATCATCTCCAAAACGGCATTTCAGCCGACCCGACCAAAAACAGGCCGAATTTGGGGGTGTTTCCGGTGCGATCATGCAGTATTCGCCGTATAATGGAGTTTTTGGGCAAATATGGATTCCGGCGAATTGCTATTTTGAGGCAGCCGTCGGACCAATTCTATAACTGCGCAAAATGGATTTTGGTCCCAAAACCATTTTGCGCAGTTATCGTATTCTGGCGCACACTCCGAGCGCGGGAAAGCCCGCGTTGACCTCGCCTTACCTGACGATCATTACCGTGCCGCTAGGTTTGACGTTGAGAACAATATTGCCGTCCACGACCAAAACGTCCTTCACCCACTTCGGCGCACCATCGGCAAGCGAGACCGTTGCGTCAGCGAACTTTCCGCCGGAGGTAAGGACATGCGTTCCGCTCAAAGGACGCGTATTGTCCTTGGATGAAAGTTTGACAACGACGTTTGTGGTCGCTCCCTCGTCAAACGCCACGGCTTTGCTCGAAACGTCGAGAACAGGTGCATTCACTCTCTCCGTGAAGTTGAACCCAAGCGCCGCGCCGTCCTTGAGCGTCAGGTTGCTAACGGTGTTCGTTCCCGACTCCGCAACCTGAAACGTCGCACCTGCATTCACTGTGATGTTGCTCGTCGTGAGCGACGCGCCAGGCGCGAACGCCAACGTCGCCGTGTTCGTCACCGTAACCGGCGGCTGGGCTGTGTTGCTCGCAACGCTGTTCACGAGAACCTTGCCGGAGCCGGACACCGTGAATGTCGGCGTGCTGTTGAACCTCGGCCTGGCATTCAACGTGATCGTGCGGCCAATGCCGTTCTCGTCGTCGGTGTTGAACGTAACGTTGCGGTAGAAGTAGATGTCATACCCGGCGGTGTTCCCGGAGCCCTCCTCAATCGTGAAGTCTCCATACCAAGGGCGGATCATCTGCTCGTCGTTATCTTTGTTCTTGCCAAAGCCGAAGTAGCCCTTGCCAGTTCCGAAATTGATGCCGCCCTTACCGAAGTAGTAGGTTCCATGGCTTGCGCCATTGCCCTCCGCGAAGTAGAATGTGTAGCCGTCCGTCTTGTTGCACGTGGCCTTTTCGATCTTGAACACGTTCGCCGCGTCCGTTCCGGC
>Ga0310690_10012742_pt1 | contig 10298 bp, 15 predicted proteins | sample AusTroGonzalo_MG_2_FD_207661 | JGI IMG/M metagenome (GOLD analysis project Ga0310690, IMG submission 207661) | Bovine rumen microbial communities from tropical cattle in Woodstock, Queensland, Australia - Gonzalo_04 (v2) (version 2) | ecosystem: Host-associated > Mammals > Digestive system >...
CCTTGCGGGTGAGCTCCTTTGCGGTCGCGCATGCGAGATGCGTTTTACCCGTGCCTGGACGGCCAAGGAAGACAACGCATGTGCCGAGGCTGATCGACCTTTCGGCGTTGTGCACATACTCGAGCATGAAGTCCAGAACTTCGCTGTTCTGAGGCGTGCGCTCGAAGTCTGCGAAGCTCTTCGCGGCAAACCGCTGCGGGATTGCCACGTTGCCGAATCTTTCGCGCTCTGCACGCTCGCGGGCGCACTTGGAGCAACCGCCGGTGAAGCCAGCGTAACCAATCTTGTCGTTGAAGATTGTGATCGGGTAGTAGCCGTGTTTCTCGCAGAAACCTGCCTGGGTGACGGTGAAAACGGCGTTTCGGAACTTGATTCTTTCGAGCATTGCTAGAAGCTCCCATCGGGGTTGATGCCTTCGTGGTAGTCGATTGCGGCGAACTCTTCAGCCGTCCGAAGGATCGGATTGCTGCGTTTCGGCATGGGTGCGGGCTTGTAGGTCTGCCTGGGCTCATCCTGACGTCTGATCCAGGTTTGCCAGGTAGAACTCCAACCCTTAACGGTTCTGCGCTTGTCCTTGCCCTTGCCGACAGTCCAATAGAACGAGAACTCAGCGAAGATCTTTTCCGGATCGAGGTCGGGTCTTACATCTGCGATGTAGCTTCTCCACTCATCAGGGAAAGACTTGATGGCCTCACAGAAAAGAAGCGCAGCCGATTCGCCTCCACGGCGTTTTTTTGTCTTAGGGGGATCAACAGGTACTCCGTCATTGTCGAGTTCAACAATGTCCGAAGTTTCGGAAGAGTCCTGCTCAAAAAGCTCGGGCGAGTGGAGCGCGTCAAGCGCGGGTGGGGTAACAACATCTTTAGATGTTGTATTAATAGTATTAGTTAATAGTTCATGTTTATTAGTTAGCACATCGTCTGCATTGCATTCGCTCTGCGTTTGCTCTGCGTCCGCATTGCAGTCGCTTTGCGTCTGCTCAACGTTTGCTTTGCGTTTGTGTCGGCAGTTCGCGTTTTTCCGGGCTTGATCGCTCTTTTCCGCGATTTTTTTGATTTCCTGAAGGGCTCGATGGTTGACATAGCCCTCATCAACCTTCTGGAAAAAAGTTTCCAGGATGTAATCAATCGCGTCGTTCCAGATTGGTTGCAAGCCATTTGCATTGCGTTCGCTCTGCGTCCGCTCTGCGTCTGCATTGCGTCCGCTACGCGACTGCATAGCTTTTGCAATGCGCTCGATTTGTATTCTGGTCAGGGGTACTCCACCGTCTCGATAGAACTGCATGAGCATGCGGTGGTACAGGGCGTACTCCTCGGAGGACAGATCGCACGTGTCCGCGATCCAGTCAGTGATGTTCCACGGAATAAAGTTGCACTTCACTCTTGCCATGACTCTCTCCATCTACCGGTCACGCCAAGGATGAAAGTCGAGTGTTTCTGCAACGGCGGGGATCTTCTTAAATTGCACTTGAATAAATTGCAGTCGAGCCTCTGGGATGCCGTTCTTGCCCCACAGGCTGACGCTTGCGTGCGAGATTCCGAACAACTCAGCGACCCGGCAAGTGCCTCCGAGCGCCTGAATTACCTTCTTGGATCGTTCGGTATCAAGCCTTCTGGCTACTGTTTGCATTCCTTCTCCGGAAATGTAGTGATTGCTAACGGCTGTCAGTATGCCTACATTTTTGAAGGTTTGCAAGTTGAGAGCGCGAATATTCTTGATGTAAGATTGCTTACCTCAAGGAGTCTGCAATGTCAGAACTAAAAGAAAGACTCGCTGTTGCCCTGAAAAACAGCGGAAAAACAAAACTTGCACTTGCCCAGGCGTGCGGAGTCGCACATCCGAGCGTGAGCGCCTGGTTCAGCGGCAGAACTAAAACTCTTGAAGCGTCCAATGCCCTGAAGGCAGCTCAATTCCTTGGCGTCAGCGCGACGTGGCTTACAACCGGCGCAGGGGAAATGAACGCCTCAGTCGGTTCGATTGCTCAAGGCGAAGGCGTACCTGCTGGATTTGTATCCATCCCGGAGTTCTCAATTGACTGCGGCGCGGGATCATGCTGCGCACCGACTTTTGAAGAGTGCACAGAATCAAAACCGGCCTACTATCGCGAAGAGTTCTTTATTGAGCACAGAACAAAACCGGAGAACTGCAAGCGTCTCAAAGTGCACGGGGATAGCATGATCCCCATTCTTTATGACGGCGACACGATTCTGATTGATTGCGCACAAACCCGCATTGTGTCCGGCAAGATTTATGCGTTCTGTTTCGGTGATGAAGTCCGTGTCAAGCGTCTTTTCACAAGGCTGGATGGCGGTATCTTGGTTCGCTCTGAGAATCCGGACGTGCCGGAAGAGACAATTGCGGCAGAGGATCTGGACAGATTCTTTCTTATCGGTCGAGTGATTGACCGATCCGGCTCTGCGCCCTTCTAAAAGCTCTACTCCCCTATCATCTTTTATGTCAAAAGGTCGCTTTTTGCGGCCTTTTGTTGCTTTTCGTCAAATTTTCTCTTTGTAGTCTCGCCTACATAGAGATTAGGCATTGACAGTTTCCGCTTGTTAGGTAAACTTACAGCGTGTAAGGCAAGCCGACAATGGTTTTGAAGGCAAGCCAACAAGACGGAGACACCAAATGACGATCAAAACCCCCGCGATTTTCAAGGCTCTTGAAAAAGAAGTCCAACGCGTAATCAAGTCTGGCAAGACCTGGCGCGAACGCTACACGTCCAGCGAGAAATTCCGGCGTTTCTTCTCAATCGGCCGCGAGGGTTACGCGCTCACTTTCCACACCGTCACGATTGATGACGACTGCGAGATTTACAGGATCAAGGTCGCGTACCAAGACCTCAGCGACGTCGAGTTCGAGACCTCCAAAGCCACGTTCAACGAGCTCTGCAAGAGCGTCCAAAGCCTCGTTGCCTAACAAAGGATAAGGAGAAAGCCATGACACTGCGCGACCCCGTTTACCTGATCCATCACGCCCATGTTCTTGACCGCGTGTCGGTTGAGGCCGTCGAGGCCGACGAAATCCGCAAGCGTGCAGGCGTTCCCGCCGGTACGCCGTGGGATGACCCCCGGATCATCGACGCACTCGAAGGTGCTTGGGACTACGCCTCGCTTGAGTCCGCAAAGGATCGCCTGATCGACGAATACGGCAACGAGATGGCCGAGTACATCGCCGCCTACATCAAGGAAGAGTGCGAAGACTACGACCAGACCAAGGATTGCGACACGCCCTATCCGCTCTGCGCCCCCTGGTTCGACAACTCCGAATGGATTACCGAAGACGATTTCATTGATGGACGTTTCCTGACTGATGTCCTGGACGATCTGGCAGATGAAGCCGTCGAGACCTTCAACGAATCTAAGGAATGGGAGGAATAGACATGTCCGCACGCTCGATCATCAAGATTCTCGCCCTCGCAATTTTCTGCGGTGTTCTGGTTTCGGCAGTCGCTACCGCTCCCGCCCTCTGGTGGCTGAGTGAGGCCGACCGCGCTGAGCTGATCGCTCAGACGGCGCAGACGCACGGCGCGGACGCAGCCGAATTCATCCTCGCGGTCACGCGATAGGGAGCGGAAACGAGCAAAGGATGAATGAAATGATTACCGAAAAGCAAGCAAAAGACATTTGGCAAAACATCCTTGAGCGCAGTTACTGCATTGTCAAGGATGAAGGAACAAAAGGCCTGAGAGAAGGCGTAAAGGAGTTTACGGATTCGCTCATTGCTTCAGCCGAAGAGATCAATCGCCATCTAGATCCAAAGCTCGGTCAAGTTCCTTCTGAAGATCGTAGACGTCTTGATGCGGATCGCCCTGAACAAGCGTGTCAAGAAACTCGCGGAACAAAAGAGCATCAATCTGGAGAGCGACAGGCAGCGAGCGAGACACCTTGCGATAAATCCGACCTTGCGTTAGCGCATTCGCGTCAGAGCGAAGAGTCGCAGAAGTCTCCAGAAGATCCTTCAGGCGAGACGGGTAGCCAGAACTCTGAATTAAAGCAATGAGGATGTCAGCAGCTTTGTCATATGAAAGTTTTTCCTGAGTCATAAGTGATTCCTCGTGAGGTGATTGGAAGAAGGAGTTTGCGGATTCTCCAAATCCAATCATCCCACAGCGGCGAGTCCTTCTCAAAGCCAAAGAGGCTTTGACAAGGGTTTGCAAAAACGCTTGAAAAGACCCCGATAGGGGCGCGGTGGCTAGGTTTTGTAGCGGTGTCTGAGACCTAGAGCGCGTATGGACGATGCCGCGTTGCTTATGCGATCAAATGCAGATGCAATGTCCTGATCCTGCCCGAAGTTCGGCTTGCTGTCCGGGGGTGAAGCCAGAGAAGATAACCAGCACAGACCGAAATTTCAATTTCAGCCTCTTGTTCTTCAGGGGGCTGATGTGGAAATTTTGGAGATGTTAAAATCGCCCGACGATCAGGAGTTAACGATGTCAAAGATTGATGTCCCATCTAAAAATCTGGTCAGACAGGCCGGTAACGCCCTGATTGAACGCAAAAGTTCACTAACCGAGAGTGAAGCCAGAGACGTTCTGTCTCGCTGGAGAGCGGCTCACGTTTATCCGATCAATACGTTGCAAGCGTATCTGCGATCTACGCTCAAAAGAAACAAATTCAAGGATGCAATCGTAGCGCAGCGTCTGAAAAGATCGCCGTCCATTATCGAAAAGCTCAAGCGTTTTGAAAGCATGGCACTTGACCGGATGCAGGATATCGGCGGGTTGCGTGTGATCGTCTGGAGCATTGAGGACGTGTACCGTCTGCATTCTCTGATGACCTCATCCGAGCGTTTCATTCATCAATTGAAACTGCCGCCGAATGACTACATAGCGCAGCCGAAAAAGGACGGATACCGCAGTCTGCATCAAGTCCTGAGTTATCGAAACGATACACATGAGGAACTGAATAATCTGAATCTTGAAATTCAGATCAGAACGAGGTTGCAGCATTCCTGGGCGACAGCAGTTGAAACACTGGGAATGATCCAGAAGTCCTCCATCAAAACCGGACAGGGTGATGAACTTACAAAAGAGTTCTTCCGAACAGTCAGCGCCCTGTTCGCTCAGGAAGAAGGGTCACCTCTTCCACCTGGCCTGGAAAACATGAGCAAAGAGGATTTGATCAAGCGTCTGAAAGAGATAGATGCCGAAAAGCGAATCCTTGCGCAATTGGAGGGAGTTGCAGTCTCAGCGCATCATATTGAAACAGTGATGAAGAACTACAAGGGTTTCCATGTGTTGCAGCTGTTCATTGCCGAAAGGCAAGTGCGCCTGACACCGTTCTTCGAGCCGCAAGATGCGGAAATCTTCTACAAGGCAAAGGAAATCGAAACAAAGGACAACCCGAACAGCGCTGTAGTTCTGATGTCTGCGGGCGCACTCAAGGACATCAAAAAGGCTTATCCGAACTACTTCTTGGATACCAAAGCGTTCTTGCAAAACATTCAGGCGATCATTGCGCCATAGACAAAGCGGCTTGTTCCGCTCCGATTTACGCCCCGAAGGTCATGCCTCCGGGGCTTTTTTCATATGCCCTCGATAAAAGAGCGTGCGAATCAAGCAGCCTATCCACCCCCACGGACTAACCGAGGGCATATGAAAGGGATCGCGTGCAGTGCCTCGATCCGGGCGGCGCGTCAGCGAAACCTCGATGCGTTCTAAAGGATGTCTGTCACCCTATCTATCCATGCACACAGCATCCTGCGCGATCCCTTTAGTTCAAAGGTGTTGAGCGGTAATTTGAATCAGTCCTAACTGAAATAGGAACATCCTCTTGTCGAGCTATGCAAATCTGCTCTAGCGCATATGTATCACTGAGTTTTCTTCTGACTCGAAAGAGTTTGATGCAAACAACCAGGAGCCATACAGCACTTACAAAGCAAATTAAGGGATAGATCGTTTCCCATCTCTGACCGGAAACTAGAAAATCGTTATAGCCGTTGCTTGTTAAAACGACAGCAAGAGAAGACAAAAAGAAACTGAGCGATGAAGCTGCCTGAACGACCAACATGATCCTCTCTCGGTAGTCCTTGAGGGCGAGATGAATAGTGTCGCGGCCAACCAAAATCAAGGGCGGGATATTTGTTTGCATGGCTATGTTTTCAGATCCCGCACGAATCGAGTATTGAGCGCTCGGTTTATTTGTCATCTGTCATCCTCTGCATGATATCCGGAGCCAGTACGCCTATTGCATGCTGACTTACGAAACCGCATTGATTGCAGATGATTGAAATCGTCGGGATCGACTGACCTCCAAATTGAAACTCACCTGGTTTTTTCTGTATGGAGTTAATGAAAAAGCCGTCAACTAAAGAAAACTGATTTGCGCCACACATGGGGCACTTCATTGTTTGACTCAGCTTCTCCTTTAACCGAGAAATAACCTCTTCTGTCTTCATGCTCGCTCCTATCGAGTGTGTTGACCGAGCGTGGCACGGTGGCTCGTGTCACGCTCACCTCTATTTTAAGTCGCCAAGGCCTCCGAACAGTTGGAGGCATTTTTTCCTTCCCCTCATTTTTCACTCATAAACGGAGAAAACTATGACTGAATACGCACCCGCTACGTTGCGCTCGCGTGAATTGCTCCCTGCGCCGAAGACGCTTGAAGAAGCGATGCAGCTTGCCACGGCACTTTCCGCGTCGAACATGCTCCCGAAGCAGTTTCAGGAAAAGCCTGAGAACGTGCTTGTGGCAATGATGTGGTCGCACAACCTCAACATCCCCGCGATCCAGGGCATGCAGTACATTGCCGTTGTCAATGGTCGCCCGAGCCTGTACGGCGACGGCCTTCTTGCTGTCTGCATGAACTCCGGCCTCCTGCTGGACATCAAGGAAGAGTTCAAGCAGGACGGCGAGAACTTTGTCGCAATCTGCACCGTGACGCGGCAAGGCAAGCCCACTCCGGTCGTTGCGTCGTTCAGTGTCAACGATGCCAAGCGTGCAGGCCTTTGGGGCAAGGCTGGCCCGTGGAGCGCATATCCGAAACGGATGCTGAAGATGCGCGCCCGCTCATTCGCGCTGCGTGATGCCTTCCCGGACGTGCTTTCCGGCATGGCCAGCGCAGAGGAAATGGAAGACGTGATCGACGTTCGCCCATCCGCTCCCGCCGCAGCTGAACCTCAGCCGGTTGAAGTGACCGAACCGCGCAAGATGCCTCGCAGGCGCACGCGCAAGGCCGCTGAAGAGCCGGTTGCAGAGGTCGCGGAAGTGCCCGCCGCACAGGAACAGCCCGAAGCTGAACCCGTAGCTGAACCCGCCCAGGATGAAGCACCCGCACCCGAAGTTGAGACCGTCGAGCCTGAGGCCACGGAGAGCGTGCAGGACGTTCTCGCCAAGCTCTCACAGGTCAAGACCGAGAATGAGCGCAAGAAGCTCTGGTTTGAAACGCCCGCCGAATTGCGTGCAATGGCAAGCGTCCGTCAGGCGTTCAGCGATGCCTATAAGCGATTTGCGGAGTGACACCTATGAGCCTCATCCCGAATCTTGGAAGCGTCACAACGCCCGAGTTCGATGAGTCGAGACACATGTACACGGTTGCCGGACGGATCGTTCCTTCAGTCAGCTCCATTATTCGCCCACTGACTGAGGCCGCCTACGGAATGATTGATCCGGCAACTCTGCGCAGGGCAGCTGACTTCGGTACGGCTGTTCACGCATGTACAGAGCTTTTCGACCAAGGCGAATTGGACGATGACTCGGTGCTCCCCGAGTGGATGCCCTATCTCGATTCTTACAAGAAGTGGCTTGACGATGTTCAGCCTCAGATTGCTGAGATCGAATGGAGGCGTGGCTGCGCACGCTACGCGGGCACGATAGACCGAGTGGTTGAGATCAACGCCGAAAATTGGATTGTTGACCTCAAAACAACCTCGACCATCCACCCCCATGTCGGCGTGCAGCTTGCGGCCTATGTCGCTCTGGCTGAACAGTCCTACGGCGCGAATCTTCGCAGAGCCGCGCTACAGCTCCGCGAGGACGGAACTTATCGGTTTGTCGAGTTCAAGAAACGCTCCGACTTCACTTGCTTCAATGGTTTGCTTGCCGTGCATGCCTGGCGAACCGAAAACACCAAATAACCCTTTCCCGAGACTTAAAGATGGCAACAACTACCCTTTCGATTGCCGCGCCCGCTGCATCCGACCTTCAGAATGAATCGTCAGAAGCCCGCATGACGGCTGACATGATCCTCATCACGGATGACGCGAGTTTGCAGATTGCAACAGCTGAGATGAACCGCATGGCCAAGCGAGTCAAAGAACTCGAAGCCGCACGCAAGAAGATCACTCAGCCAATCGACCAGGCCAAAAAGAACGTCATGGCCTTGTTCAAGCCCGCGACCGATGGCTACACGACCGCGATCAACAAGATCAAGCTGGCAATCGCGGTTTATCACGACAAGCGTGAGCGCGAGATTGCCGAAGCCCGAGCCAAGGCAGAGCGCGAGGCCGCCGCCCAGAGGCAGGCACTTGAAGCCGCCGCAGTCGCCGCCGAAACCCCCGAAGAAGCACAGGCACTTGCGGACACTGCCGCAATGGTTACGGCTGCGCCCGTGGCCGCGCCTGAGAAGACCTCCGGCATGAGCCTTCGCAAGGTTTGGAAGGCCGAAGTCGTTGACAAGGCCGCCTTCCTCGCGCACGTAGCACAGCATCCTGAACTGCTCGATTGCGTGGATGTGCGCATTGCCGCCCTGGAGCGATTCATCAGCTCGACCGGCGGCGCACTCCAGATTCCCGGCGTGCAAATGCGTCAAGAAACCCAGGTTGCCACTCGCAGCTGATTTTTTATCGGAGAACGAAAACAATGAGACAAGGATTCACCTACAGCGAAGCGAGCGCCGCCCGCGCAGACGATTCGCGCACTTACATCAAGACCACCGGCGCGTATGCACTCATGATCGCTCAGTGCTCAGTTCGGGAAACGCCGAATGGCGCGGAAATGATCGACTTTGTTCTGAAGAACGAGAACACCGGCGAGATCGCTCTGACCAACATTTGCACGCTTGACAAGCAGGGCAATCCGGCATTCGGCGCAGACATCTTCAACGCAATGCTCACGATCCTGGGCATCACGGGCGGAGTTACTTACGAGCCTGCTCCCGTCTGTGATGTCTTCGGTGAAAAGAAGGACGGCTGGCGCATCCGGGCGGTTGAGAAAAAGCCGATTGGCGTGCTTTTGCAGTATGTCGAGCGCGTAAACCAGTATGGCGAGGTCATTCTGCGGCAAAACGGCGAACCGAAATACAACATGGTCATCCGTTGTGTGTTCCACCCGCAAACACGCCAGACGGTTTCGGAACTGCTGAAGAACCTTCCCGCCACTCGCCTCGAACGCGAAATTCCCAAGTGGAAGGACTCGTTCGGCAAACCGCCGCAGGAGCACCCGGATGAGTTCGAGAGCGCCCCGCGCACCCGTCCCGCGCAAGCCCCCGCGCCTGCCGCTGCGCCGAACAGTCCGGCAAGCGTCCAAGACGATGAATGGATTCCCTTCTGATTGATTGGTTTCTCCGTTTCCATCAATCCCGCCTGCCGGGAGCGGCAATTCCCGGCAAAGGATCCCACACCATGAAAAAAACCAAGCTGACCATGCTTCAAGGCCGGATCGAGCCTATCTGCCGCCGCGAGCTTGCGCAAATCCTCGGCGTGAGCGTCGGCCACACCTACAAGCTCGAACTTCAAGGCCGCGTCCCCCATCACATCAAACTTGGCAGCCGCTCCGTCTGGCAACCCGCAGTCCTCCGCAAGTGGATTGATGACCAGGAACGCGCCGCCGCAATCACCACCAAGGAGTTGAGATGCTGCGCGTGAATCCGAATCCCCCCGAATCGGGCGAGTTCATCCAGAACAACTCAGTCACGATCAACGTGTTCAAGACCGTCGAGGGCGTAGTGATCGAGCTTGCGCCGCAGCAGGGCGCAAACGACAGCGAAGCGCCCAGGCGCACCAGGCACACCGTAACACCTCAATTCGCTCGCCTTCTTTCCGAAATCCTCAAGCGTCAAGCCGACGGGAGCCACTGATATGAAAACGATCAAGACCTTTTCAAAAATTGAAATTTGCGAACAACTTGGAATCACCGAAGCTCAGTTCCGGCACACCAAAGAAGCCCTGAAGTTCACGCACGTTTCCAAGGACTTGCGCGGCATTCTTCTCTATCCCGAATCCGTCATGGACGCGATCATCGCTCACCGCTCCGACCTCAACAGCGCGTGCAAGGGCGCGACGCTTGATCTTTTCCGCGAAAAGCGCAGGGAAGTGACGCTCGATGACGTGATGGCTGAAATTCAGCGCCTCAAGAACTT
>Ga0310690_10012744_pt1 | contig 10296 bp, 6 predicted proteins | sample AusTroGonzalo_MG_2_FD_207661 | JGI IMG/M metagenome (GOLD analysis project Ga0310690, IMG submission 207661) | Bovine rumen microbial communities from tropical cattle in Woodstock, Queensland, Australia - Gonzalo_04 (v2) (version 2) | ecosystem: Host-associated > Mammals > Digestive system >...
CCATGGGTATTGTTGTAGGCGGTGGCATCTACACCGAGGGCGACAGCGTCAGGCTGACGGCCATGCCTGCTGAAGGCTACCGCTTCGACAGCTGGCAGGACGGCGACACCAACAACCCGCGCACCATCGCCGTGCTTGGAGACGCCACCTATACGGCCAACTTCGTCAGCAACGTGGGCATCTATGACGTTCAGGCTACCTCCATTATGGTTAGCCCCAACCCCGCTACCGAAGCCGTGACCGTCAGCGGCCTCAAGGCTGGCACTCTCGTCAAGCTCATTGATATGGCTGGCAAGGAATGCTTCGCCGCCACCACTAAAGGCGAGAAGCTGACACTTGACCTCAGCACGCTTCCCGCAGGCCTCTACTTCCTGCGCGCCGTCAGCGACGAGGGTCAGACGACACTCAAGATAGTCAAACAATAAAAACAACATAGCCATGAAGAAAATTGGAATTATTACCCTTTTGCTGGCGATGATGGGCATTGCCTTTGCCAAGCCCGTATCGCAGGATGTGGCGCGCCGCGTGGCCCAGACCTGGATGCAGGCACAGGGCATGAAGAATCCCGCCGCCCTGCAGGACATCACCTCGCAGACTCCTTTCACGGAGTTTTATGTCTTCGCCGCCGAGGATGGCGGCTTCATCCTCGTCAGCGGCGACGACTGCGTGCGCCCGGTACTCGGCTACTCGCTGACGTCGAAGTTCGACGCCAAGCGTGAAATCCCCGTGAATGTGCGTGGATGGCTCGATGACTACGAGAAGGAAATCCGCCACTGGAAGAACGTTGAAGCCCGGTATGGCGGTGTGCATTTGGAGAACAATGAGGCTGTCAGCGACTGGCAGATGCTCGCCAACGGCGAGATGCCGCCGGCACCGCTCACCACTGCCGTCTCACCGCTGCTCACCACCACATGGAATCAGGCTCCATACTACAATGCCCTTTGTCCCTACGATGCGCAAGAGACGTATACTGGCAACAACCGCATAGTAACCGGCTGTGTGGCTACTGCAACGGCCCAGATTATGAAATTCTGGAACTATCCCACCACAGGATACGGTAGTCACTCTTACTATCACCAAAACTATGACGAAACCACTAGCTATGGGACACTGAGTGCCAACTTTGGCGAAACTACTTACCAGTGGAACAATATGCCCAACGCGCTTACCGCATCAAGCAGCGATGCCCAGGTAAATGCTGTGGCCACCCTTATGTATCACATAGGTGTTGCCGACGAGATGGTATACGACTTGGCAATAAACGGCGGTAGCGGAGCCTACAACCACAACACGAATAATCTCCGTGCTAGTTCGCAGAGCTCATTGATGGCATACTTCAGGTACCGTCCCGATATGACAGTCATCTGCCGCGACGACTACTCCTATGACGAATACTGTTCGCGCCTGCGTGCCGAACTCGACCAGCAGCGCCCCATTCTCTACAGTGGCAGCGGCAACGGCGGACACAGCTTTGTGTGCGACGGATACAACGAGCAGAACCAGTTCAGGATTAACTGGGGCTGGGGTGGTAGTTACGATGGTTACTTCTCGGTAGGCGCCTTTACCCCGGGTGGCGGTGGCGCCGGCAGCAACAGCAACCACCAGTACAGCTACGACAATATCGCCATCCTCGGCATCCGTCCCCATGAAGGATGGAGCACAACGGCTACCACCACTGTCGGTGTTACGATGACCGGCGGTAATGCCGATTGCCACGTCTATGGTGCCGGTACGTACAACTTCGGCGATACCATTGACCTTGAGGCACAAACTCCGGACGGTTACCGTTTCGCCGGTTGGACAGACGGTGACCACAACAATAACCGCTCCATTTTCGCCTGCGGTGGTACCTACAACTTCACAGCTACCTTTGAGCCCCTGCAGGGCGACACCTTGTCATATTGCCGCGAGAATAGCCATTGCCTTACTCGCTATGGTACTCATACTTGGGGCATCAAACTACCTGCCTCCACACTTACCGCCGGACACCCCCTCACTTCGGCAATGCTTTATGTTGGGGAGGTTGGCACCTACACCCTTAAGGTCTATCTCGGCAGCGACCATAGCAGTCCTGTGGCTACCTCGCAGGCAACATACATTGACTCTACTGGATTGGACCAGTGGAACACTTTCACGCTCACCAACAACGTCACCATTGACGGTACACAGGATATTATCATTGCTTTCACGTGTAACGAAGCCAACTATCCCGCCACCGTCACCCACTGGTGCGGTAACACCAACGGTTTCCTATATGGCAGCGGATTACAGGCTTATGACAACCGTTACACCTTTATGATACGGGGCATTTTCGACTCGGATGTTGTCATCAGCGGCGACACTATCAGTTACTGTGACAACTATGCTTCATCGGATTATTCCTATGGCAGCAATACCACGGTTGAGAAGCAGTGGGGCATAATGTTCCCAGAAGGCACCATACCGGGCAACTACCTTAAGAGTGTTCTGCTTTATGTCAAATCTAGCTATCAAGGGATGTACACTCTCAAGATATATCGTGGCGGCAGCGATGCTCCTGGCACGCTGGTTCACACCCAGCCTGTCAATATTATCGCCGAACAGGATGGCTGGCATGAGATACTCCTCAACGATACATTGCCTATTGACAACCAGAACCTCTGGATTACTTTCCTTGCAGATGGGTTTACCTATCCAGCCACCTTCTGTGGGTATCCCGACGGCGACTACTCCGGGTCACCAAACAGCAATTGGTTCCGAGACCTCAGCGACCACAGTGTTTGGTCACATCCCCCCTACAATCTGTCCTGGCTAATCAAGGGTGTTGTAGCCGATTCTGTCAACACTCGCACCTATACCATAAATGCCAATGTGAATGACGCCACCATGGGCTCCGTCACCGGCGCAGGCTCTTACCTCGAAGGGACTTCGGCTGTTCTTACCGCCACACCCACAACAGGCTTTAAGTTCCTCAATTGGAACGACGGCAACACCGACAACCCCCGCAGTGTGATTGTCACCGGCAATGCTTCCTACACAGCAATATTCGACACAGCTTACTATACAATCACTGTCATCTCCAACAACCCAGTTTGGGGCACTGTCACAGGAGGTGGTACCTACCGCGACGGCGAAACCATCACTATAACAGCCGCTGCAACTGGCAGCGATGGTAGTTATTTCGACAGATGGAATGATCAGGATTACAATAGTACACGTAATATAACCGTCACCCGCGATGCTACTTACATGGCAGTCTTCCAACCCAACAACTGCCCCGTCATCTCCACCTTCCCCTATTCCTGGGGCTTTGAAGGACTGGGCTGCTGGTATGCCGTGGATGCCAATAATGATTACTCTACATGGAGAGGTTTGTATAGCACTACCGGTGGTACCCATAGTGGAATAGGTGTGGCAGGCTCCTATTCCTATTACGGTTCTACCCCATATAATGCTAACGATTATCTTGTCTCGCCGCAGTTCCAGCTGCCGCAGAACCAGTATGTCACTCTCTCTTGGTGGTTCAGAGTAAATCCCAACTACCCTGCGGACAACCTCGCCGTCAAGGTCTCCACAACAAGTAGCGACATAGCCGATTTCACCACTACGCTCATGGACATCACCCCAACGGCCGACAATGGCGTATGGACCCATCAGACTCTTGACCTCTCCGCGTATGCTGGTCAGAACATTTACCTTGCTTTCCACCACCACGATGCCTACGACATGAATTATATCTTCATAGACGACGTGGAGATTACTACCTCAGCAGCACAGCCAGTATTCCATACCGTCACTGTTCTCATCAACGACTCCACCATGGGCACCGTCACAGGCAGCAGTAGCTACCTCCACGGCTCCACCGCCACCCTCACTGCTACGCCTGCCAGGGGTCATAGGTTTGTACAGTGGAGCGATGGCAACAACGACAATCCGCGTACTGTCACCGTGAATAGCGACATCACCGTCACCGCCACCTTCGCGCCGATACAGTACACCATTACTGTCACGAGCGACAATCCTACGCTGGGCTCTGTTACGGGAGGCGGCACCTATAATGTGGGTGACACCGCCATCATCACGGCCACGCCTGCTCCTTACTGCCATTTTGCTGGCTGGAGCGACAGCAGCACCATCAATCCGCGCACTATCATCGTCAGCGGTGACCTCTCCTTCACAGCACACTTCCTGCCTCCGGTGTACCATACCGTCACCGCTACTAGCGCCAACACCGCCATGGGTACCGTCACTGGTAGCGACAGCTATATCGACAGCACCGAAGCTACCCTCACCGCCACTCCGACAACTGGCCACCACTTTGTTGCGTGGATGGACGGCACTACGCAAGTGTCCACACAGAACCCCTACACCTTCACGGTGACGTCAGATGTATCGCTCACCGCTACCTTCGAGATAAACCGGTACACGGTTTCGTTGGTCTCTGCCAACTCTGCAATGGGTAGCGTAAGTCCCAACGCGGCTACTATAGTCGACACTGCCTCCACCTTTACTGCCACTGCCACTCCGGCAGCTGGCTACCACTTCGTGGCCTGGATGAACGGCAACACGCAGGTGTCTACAGAGAACCCCTATACCTTCACTGTTACTTCCGACATCACGCTCACTGCTACCTTCGAGATAAACCAGTTAACGGTGACTTTGGCCTCCGCCGATGCTGCTATGGGTAGCGTAAGCCCCAACGAAGCTACCGTGGTCGACAGCGCCTCCACCTTTACTGCCACCGCCACGCCTGCTGATGGCTACCACTTCGTGGCTTGGATGGATGGCAGCACGCAGGTGTCCACCGAAAACCCCTACATCTTCACGGTGACCTCTAATGTCAACCTCACCGCCACCTTTGAACAAGATCAAGTGGGCATCGGCAGTGTCGATGCCACCGCCATCATGGTGACACCCAACCCCGCCACCGACGCTGTGACTGTCAGCGGCCTCAAGGCCGGCAGCCGACTGGCGATACTGGATATGACTGGACGGGAGTGCAAGGTGGCGGAGGTGCGCCAAGGTACTTCCCTGCAAGTTGACGTAAGCAACTTGTCGGCGGGCGTGTATTTTGTGCGCGTCAGCGATGGTACTGTTGCGGCAGTCCGTAAACTAATAGTCAAATAACACATGCGCTACGAAGTAGACTTTCTTGTTGTTGGCTCCGGTATAGCGGGCCTCAGTTTCGCCCTTAAGGTGGCTCCCTTTGGTAAGGTGTGTATCCTTACCAAAGGGGACGCCGCAGAAGGCTCGACGCGGTATGCCCAGGGGGGCATAGCGGCGGTTATGTACGACAGCGACTCTTTTGACAAGCACATACATGACACGCTGGTGGCTGGCGACGGCATCTGCGACCGCGAGGTGGTGGAGATGACTATCCGCGAGGCCCCGGAACGCATACGCGAGCTCGTTCACTATGGAGTGAACTTCGACCGCGAGGGTGGCAAGTTCGACCTGCACCGCGAAGGGGGACACAGCGAGTTCCGTATACTTCACCATAAGGACAACACAGGCGAGGAGATTGAGCGCGGCCTGTTGGAGGCGGCGCGCCAGCACCCCAACATTGAGATTAAGGAGCGCCAGTTCGCCATAGATATCATCACGCAGCATCACCTCGGCCAGCGCGTCACCAAGCATACGCCCGGCATCGAGTGCTACGGCGTCTATGCTCTCGACTGCGACACCAACCGCATCGACACCTATCTAGCCAAGGTGACCCTGCTGGCTACCGGCGGCATGGGCAATGTCTACAGCACCACCACCACGCCTGTCATCAGCACTGGCGACGGTGTCGCTATGGTGCATCGCGCCCGTGGCGTGCTGAGTGACTTGGAGTTCATGCAGTTCCACCCCACCTCGTTGTATAATCCGGCCGAGAAGCCTGCTTTCCTCATCACCGAGGCTATGCGCGGTGCCGGCGCCGTGCTCAAGGACCGCGACGGCAAGGAGTTCATGCAGAAGTACGACAAGCGCCTCTCCCTCGCTCCACGCGACATCGTGGCCCGCGCCATAGACAACGAGATGAAGCTCAGCGGTAAGGATTACCTCTACCTCGACGCCCGCGGCATAGGCCGCAAGCAGCTCATCGAAGGGTTCCCCACCATCTATGCCAAGTGTTTGAGTATTGGCATCGACATCACGCGCGACATGATACCGATACGTCCGGCAGCGCACTACCAGTGCGGCGGCATCAAGGTGGACCGCAACGGCGAGAGTTCCATCAAGCACCTCTACGCCGCCGGCGAGTGCTCATGCACCGGCCTCCACGGTGGCAACCGCTTGGCCAGCAACTCCCTCCTCGAGGCTGTGGTGTATGCCCACAACGCCGCTATGGATGCAATAGAAACGGTTAAAGATGTTGGCTTCAAAGCCGATGTGCCTGACTGGAACGCTGAAGGCATGGTGCTCAACGAGGAGATGGTGCTCATCACACAGACCAAGCGTGAGCTTCAGGAGATTATGTGGAACTACGTCGGCATCGTGCGCAGCGACTTGCGCCTGCAGCGTGCCTTCGACCGCCTCAACCTCATCTTCCGCGAGACCGAAGACCTCTACAACCGTAGCGTCCTCACCGAGCCGCTATCGGAGCTGCGCAACCTCATCGCATGTGCCTACCTCATCATCAAGATGGCGCGCGCACGTCGCAAGAACGTTGGCCTCCACTACAGTTTGGATTTGATAAATAAATAGTTAATACAAAAGTTCAGGACTTTTAACAATTATTTGAAATTTTATTCTTATCTTTGCATCCTCATTCAGCAAAACGTATAACAACAGTTTAACAACATAAAACAAACAACTATGTCAACATTACTCATTGCATTGCAGGCCGTAGCAGGCATCGCTTGGGGTTACCTCGGAGCCGCTATCGGAGCCGGTTTGGCCACTGTTGGTGCCGGTATCGGCATCGGTAAAATCGGTCAGGGCGCCATGGAAGGTATGGCCCGCCAGCCCGAAGCCGGTGGCGACATCCGCTCCACGATGATCATTGCCGCCGCACTGGTTGAAGGTGTCGCCTTCTTCGCAGTCGTGCTCTGCCTGCTCGTCGTCCTCAAATAAGGAGGCGAACCAACAAACAACAGGGGCTGCGATTGGCAGCCCCATTTAAACAGAAACAACATGAACAACCCACTCATAAACCCCGGCGTCGGCACTTTCGTATGGATGCTCGTCTCTTTCGGCATCTTGGCCTTTATCCTCATCAAATGGGGCTGGCCGATGATACTGAAGGCGCTCAAGAAGCGCGAGGAAGCCATCGCCGCCTCCCTCAACGAGGCCGCCAAAGCCCGCGAGGAGATGAAGAGCCTTGTGGCACACAACGAGGAACTCCTCCGTCAGGCCAAGATAGAGCGCGACCAGATGCTGCGTGACGCCCGCGTGGCCGGCGACCAGATTATCGAAGAGGCCCGCGCCAAAGCCACAGCTGAGGCCGACCGTATCGTCGACGCCGCCCGCGAGAATATCAACTACGAGAAGCTCAAGGCTATGACCGACCTCAAGAACGAGATTGCCAACCTCAGCATCGAGATAGCCGAGAAGCTCATCCGTGCCGAGCTCAGCGACAAGCCCAAGGCCGATGCCGTCATCGCCCGCGAGATGGAACGTATGCAACTGAACTGATATGAGCACCTACCGCATAAATAACAGCTACGCAAAGGCTCTCTTCATGCTGGCTACCGACACCGGCCACCTCGACCGCGTGGCCGATGACATGAAGCTCATCGAGTCGGTGACGGCCGACAATCGTGAACTGGCTGTCGTGCTGGGCAACCCGGTGGTGCGTGCCGACAAGAAAGATGCCATAGTGCAGGCCCTCTTCGGTCCCCATGTGTGTGAGGACACCAAGGCCTTCCTCTCTTTCTTGGTGCGCAAGAATCGCTCCGTCAACCTCCAGGGCATCAGCAAACATTTCATAGAACTCTACCGTGATGCAAAGGGTATTGTGCTCAGCGATTTGGTGACCCATCAGCCCATCGACGACAACGCCCGCGCTATGGTGACGCGCATGGTCGAGGAGTATACCGGCAAGAAGGTGGAGCTCCACGATCACACCGACCCCAAGATGCTCGGCAGCTTCAAGCTCGAGTTCGACAACAAGATGTACGACGCTCGTATCCGCACCAAGATACGCAAGCTCCGTATGGCCTTTGCCAAGAACGAATACGAAAGTAAACTGTAATATATATGTCAGATATTAAGCCTGCCGAAGTATCGGCAATATTGAAGAAACAACTGGCCGACGTCGACCTCGACGTGCAGCTTGAGGAAGTGGGCACCGTGCTCACCGTCGGCGACGGCATCGCCCGCGTCTACGGCCTCAGCAACGCCCAGAGCGGTGAGCTCGTGGAGTTCGACAACGGCGACCAGGGTATTGTGCAGAACCTCGAGGAGGACAACGTCGGTATCGTCATGCTCGGCGAGGTAAGTACCGTCAACGAGGGCGACACCGTGAAGCGCACGCGCCGCATCGCCTCCATACCCGTGGGCGAAGGCCTGCTGGGCCGCATCATCAACACCATCGGCGAGCCTATCGACGGCAAGGGCCCCATCTCCGGAGAACTCTTCGAGATGCCCATTGACCGCAAGGCCCCCGGTGTTATCTACCGTCAGCCTGTCGAGCAGCCTCTGCAGACCGGTATCAAGGCCATCGACTCCATGATTCCCATCGGACGTGGCCAGCGCGAGCTCATCATCGGCGACCGTCAGACAGGTAAGACGGCTATCGCCATCGATACTATCATCAACCAGAAGTCGTTCTACGACGCCGGCGACCCTGTCTACTGCATCTATGTGGCCTGTGGCCAGAAGGCCAGCACCGTGGCCAACCTGCAGAAGACCCTGCAAGAGAAGGGTGCTATGGACTATACTATCATTGTCGCCGCCACTGCAGCTATGCCCGCCGCCATGCAGTTCTATGCTCCCTTCGCGGGTGCCGCCATCGGCGAGTATTTCCGCGACACGGGCCGCAACGCCCTCGTCATCTACGACGACCTCTCCAAGCAGGCCGTCGCCTACCGCGAGGTGTCGCTGCTCCTCCGTCGCCCGCCGGGACGCGAGGCCTACCCTGGCGATGTGTTCTACCTCCACAGCCGTCTGCTGGAGCGTGCCGCACGCATCATCCAGAACGACGCCATCGCAGCCCAGATGAACGACCTCCCCGCCTCGCTCAAGGACAAGGTGAAGGGTGGCGGCTCACTCACAGCTCTGCCTATCATCGAGACTCAGGCAGGCGACGTGTCGGCCTATATCCCCACCAACGTCATCTCCATCACCGACGGCCAGATATTCCTCGAGACCAACCTCTTCAACAGTGGTGTGCGTCCCGCCATCAACGTCGGTATCTCGGTCTCCCGTGTGGGCGGTAAGGCTCAGATCAAGTCCATGAAGAAGATTGCCGGTACCCTCAAGATGGACCAGGCACAGTACCGCGAGTTGGAGTCCTTCTCCAAGTTCGGCTCCGACCTCGACGCCGCCACCAAGGCAGTGCTCGACAAGGGCGCACGCAACGTGGAAATCCTCAAGCAGCCCCAGTACAGCCCCATGCCCGTCGAGGACCAGGTGGCCATCATCTTCTGTGGCACCAACGGCCTGCTCCAGAAGGTGGCCGTCGACAAGGTGCGCGACTTCGAGAAGGTGTTCCTCACCCTCATGCGCCAGCAGCACGCCGACATACTGGCCAACCTGCGCGCCGGCAAGCTCATCGACAGCGACCTCGCCACCATGAAGGCACTGGCTCTTGACACAGCAGAAAGGTATAAATAATGGCTAATTTAAAAGAAGTACGCACGCGCATTGCGTCGGTGAGCTCCACGCAGCAGATCACTTCGGCTATGAAGATGGTCTCTGCCGCCAAGTTCCGCCGTGCACAGAATGCCATCATAGGCATGCGCCCCTACGCCAACTCGCTCCAGGAGATTATCTCTGACATCGGGGAAGGGCAGGGGACTCTCACGCCTTTCCACGCTGTGCGCCCTGCGCATAAGGTGGTGCTCGTGGTTGTGACCAGCAACAAGGGCCTCTGCGGTGCCTTCAACAGCAACGTCATCAAGCTCGCCCAGCAGCGCATTGAGCACTGGCGCGCCGAGGGCGCTGCCGTCCAGCTGGCCTGCATGGGCAAGAAAGCCTCCGAGTTCTTCTCGCGTCAGAAAGACCTCAGCGTGACTTCCTACGACGAGTTCCTCGACAGCCCCTCCTTCGACGCTATCGCCGGCCTGGCCGACAATCTCATGGCCGACTTCGCCGCCAAGGGCATCGACCGCGTCGAGGTGGTATACAACCAGTTCAAGAACAGCCTCACCCAAATACTCTCCTGCGAGC
>Ga0310690_10012745_pt1 | contig 10295 bp, 9 predicted proteins | sample AusTroGonzalo_MG_2_FD_207661 | JGI IMG/M metagenome (GOLD analysis project Ga0310690, IMG submission 207661) | Bovine rumen microbial communities from tropical cattle in Woodstock, Queensland, Australia - Gonzalo_04 (v2) (version 2) | ecosystem: Host-associated > Mammals > Digestive system >...
ACTTCGTTCGTGCTGCCGTAGAACCGCTTTTCGAGTACCATCTTTCCGGACATGCCCGTCGAGACGTCGACGGGGAATTCAAGATAGGTGTCGTAATGCAGCGGATAGGCGGAAGTGTCGATGCCGCTCTGGAACGTCGCCGTGTCGTTGACCGTATCGACGGCGATGCGCATGAGATTGTTCGACGCGAACGTGTTGTTGGCCCTTCCGGATATCCTTACGGACGGCGTGAACGTGATATTACCCAAAACGAGTCGCACGTTGTAGTCGCATTGGGAAATGTCGATGCTCGTATATTTGTCGAGGACATACATCTCGCCGCTCCACGTGACATCGCCGAGAAACTTCAGCGTGAAGTTGCGTTTTGCACCGTCGTCGGCAGGGTAGACGTAGAGGCCTCCTCCATTTCCGGTCATTGCGCCGTTGATGACGAGCGTGACGTCCTTCGCGGTGGCCTGGATCGTTGGAATCTGGCTGCCGTTCGGGGCATTCAATACCACATCGCCCGAAATCACGTTCGTGCTGTTCGCCACTGTCGGATTAATATGCGCGTTATGCCCCAAAAGCAGTCCGCGCGAGAACACGACGGGATTGGCAGGCGGACAGTCCCCCATGAGATACATCCGCTGCGCCTTACGATTGGCCGAGGTGTTGTCTTTCGCATTCAGCTCCAGTCGCGCACCACCCGCGAACGTACCGCCGTGGGCGCGGAGGACGTGTTCAGTCGCCGCCGCCTCGTTTGGACCGAAGTTCGTAAGCACATACGTGTCGGCTGCGCTGAACGCCGTCGCCGCCGTGCCGCTGGCATCTTTCCACTTCGTGGCATCAGTGAACGCACCCGTGTCCGAGGATGCCTCGTTCCCAGTGAAGTACCAGGTGTCGGCGTATGCAACGCCAGACAGCATCATGGCGAGTGCAAGCGCTGTGATCGGTTTCCTGTTGTTCATTAGTTTCATGGTTTTTCCTTTCTTGAAGATTATCATTCGCCCCAGACCTTCTTCGACTGCGGCGCCTTCGAACCGCGAATCGCGTGCGGCCAGCCAACGAACATGCGCTCCCGGTCGGCGTGGTGGGCGTAGTCGCAGACGAAGTCGCCCTCGACAGATGCGCGGTAGTCCACAAGAGCCTTGAACGCGGCATCGTAGGCCGCTTTCTTCGCCTTGTCGTCGGGGTCCGCGTCGCTCGCCTTCTGCGCGATGCGGCAGTTGCGCCCAAGTTCGGTATCGCGAAGTCCCTTGCGCAGGAACTCTATCCGTGCAACCACCTCTTCGTCGCCGGCAGCGGATTGGATGCCCTCGTCGAGGAACTCGTAGCCGTCCTTGAAGAACTCCTCGTCGAAGAAGTCGGCGAGGATTGCATTTGGATTCCGGAACGAACCGCCCACGTCGTTGAGATTGCCGGTGATGTTCTTCAGCCCCATCGCACGGTACGATTCATACGTCCACCGCGCGGAGTTTGCCTCTATCCTGTCAAAGTACCTGTTGACCGCGGGGGCCGCGGCGCCAAAACCGGCGAGCATGTCCTCTCGCGCCTTTTCGTATCCGCGCAGCGGGTCGCGCATCATGCGGGACAGCGCGTAGAGGTGCATCGCCTGTGCGGACCACGCGCCAGTTATGGAATCCTGCTGGCAGATGATCATGCCGTTCGTATAGGCGAATGCAAAGTCATCCACAATCCGCCGCGCCGTGTCTATGGGGTGGTTGCCGCCGGCGAGCATGTAGTTTGGCCTGAGCACCATGCGTTCCGCGCCCATTCGGTGCCACCCGCCCCACTGCCTGCGGAAGTTGGCGCTTTCGACCTCGTCATACGGAAAGTAGGAACGCGGCACGAAGATGATTACGGTGTCGGGTCCAACGCGCGTCTTGAGCGGCGGATCGATATAGTTCACGTATGCGTAGCCTACCGCCTTGGCCTCGGGACAATACCGCCTGGCAAGTGCCGCCACCTCGTTGTAGAATCGTACATATCGGTCCGAGACGGACGCCGCCTTCTCGTCCGACCACATCGCATAGCGCGGGATGGTCCATCGGCTGCCGTTGGAAAGGCCCAGACCTGTCAGTTTCTTGCCCAGATACTTCTCGTCGAAATCCTTCGCCACATTGCCGTTCCAGTAGTCGCTCTTCTCAAATCGCGGATCCGGGCCGTCCCACGAGCGGCAGCGCGGACACGTGCAGAGCGCAGTTCCGTCGTTGTCGCAGCAATTCACCCACGGATACGGGGGATGCCGCTCCTTCGCCGCCTTTTTCCACCATTCGCACCACTCGTCCACGCGCCGATTCCACACTCCCGGCTCTGAGACGCACATTGTGCACAGTTGCGGCGCTCGATGAGGCATGCGCTTGCCGTTCGGCAGCATGTTGAAGTATTCGGGATGCTCCTTGCCGTACTGTTTCCACCATGTCTGGAAACTGTGGTTTGCGGCAAATTTCCGCTTTGTGCCGTGACGTTGGCGAAGAAGGAACTTGCGCTGGCCATGGTAGAACCTCTCCGCCGCCTCGTCGCTCGTGAATCCAGTCTTGACCTTGCACTTCTTGCCGTGGAAGAACCGGCTTTCAAGCGGCTCCCGTGCGCGGCGGTAGATTCCGCCGACTTTCAACGCAGCACGCTTAGGCACGACCTCGCCTGTCTCGCCCGGCCAAAGCCATTTGACGCCCATTTCGTTTTCGAGGAAATCGTATACGGCATACAGCGTACCTCGCATGGCAACATCCCAAGAATCACCGGAGTCGTTGTAGCGAAAGACCTCGTCGTATGTCGTGTCCCCATCGCCGCCAAGAAGATACAGCCCGTTGCCGACCGTCTTTACGACATGCTCCTCGCCCGCCAGCTTCCCAACTGGCAATCCAGCCGCAGTCGCTGTCCTTGTCGCGCCGACGAAGATGTGAAACGAGCGTCTGGAGTCGGCAAACTTGTCTTCTCCGACAATCTCTGGCTCCTTGCCAAACGCCTTCTTGAAATGGTACACAAGTTCCTCGACTGCAAACTTCTCCACTCCGCCGACCGATTCGGGGAGAACTACGTCCGCCATGTACTCGCCGTTCTCGAAAATTGCGACTTGCGTCTGCCCCGACCAAGCCGTCGACACAAGCAGCATCATCAGCGCAGCACTCGCATATCGAAACTTGCCATTCATTCTCCGCTCCCCATCGTCTTTCCTGCAACCCATACGGGGCCGACGACGCTATTCTTCGGATAGACGCCTGTCTTGAGGTATTCCAGTACGGCGGCGGACAGCACTTCGCCAGCATGGTATGCGTCAAACTCCATCCGCGTCAGCTCGCGCGGATAAACAGGCCCAAGCCTCTTGTTTGCGAACGTGACGAACCGGATGTCAGTTGGCGCCTTCAGCCCTGCGTCAGCAATCGCCATCAGCGCACCGCCTGCCAGATAGTCGTCGTTCGCGAACAAGACAGTGTCGCGTGGCGGAACACCCTTTGAGAGCATCTTCACTATCACTTCCATCCCCGCCCTTTTTATTCCGAACAGCGCGCCGTCCGATTCGTCCACGTCGACCGTCACCTTGCGCACGCGCACACCGGCCTTGCGCATGGCCGTTGTCACGTCGCCCTCTGACGGCCAGAACTGGAGCTGCACGACTTCCTTCACTCCATTTGCCCTGCATGCCGCAGCAAAATCTTCCATTGCAAGGTTCATGTCGAACCTTGTGTGCCCTGCAGCAGACGGCGCAACCTTGCTTCGACCGTCGAAAACCACGTATGGCACTTTCTGTTTCGCAAGATATGCAAGCACAGGAAGACGCGGGGAAACGGCAACGACAAGATCAACGGTCTGCGCCAACGCAACGTCCAGTCGAGAGAAGTCGAATTCGTCTGACCGGGAGCGCGAGATGTTTACAAGCGTTTTTCCAGCTTGCGCGTAAGGAACGTTGATTGGCGTAACGAGATAGTCGGCCGCAGCCAGCCTGTCGCGCAGAACACTTGTCAAGACGGTCTCCACATAGTTCTCGTCGCCGCCAGGACAAACGACCAGCACGTGTCCGCGCCATTGCTTATCGTTGCGGTCGCGCACGACGGGCTTGAGACCCGTACGAGAGAGGATGTAGCCCTCGGCGGCAATACGGGCGAGCGCGGCCTTGGTAACAATGCGGCTCACGCCGAGAAGGTCAACCAGCTCGCGGGAGGACGGAATCTCGTCGCCGGGCTTCCAATGCCCGCACATTATCGCATCGCGCAACCCATCCGACACCTGGTCAAGCAACGACCTGGCATCGTTCCTGTTTACTTTGAACGGCAATCTTTCCTCGTGCGACATACCTTTTGACAGTTGAATCGCCGCGTATTATACCCACTATGCCCACCGTTTGTCAAGAGGGGCAGACTCTCGCCGTCATGTCATTCGTTAGGCCTTTTTCCTTGTCCTGAAGACCACAGCATAGACGAACATCAGCACAAAGCATATAGCGGGAACGAAGAACGAGGCGCGCAGCGCGCCGGACGAGGTGCGCAGGTTTGCGTCCCACGTGAAGTCCATCATCGGAACGAGACTATGCGCGCGCCGTCGAGGTCGACGGTGCAACTCGACGAGCCTGCGGCCAGCTCTATCGTCTGCGCCGTCGCGGACAACAGAGCAGCAACGACAAGAACCGGCAGGATCAGCGCCGATACCAGACATCTTCTCGTATTCATATCAATGCACTATTATCGCATATTTTCTCCAGCAGCGCGGAGCAGCCGGCGACAACGTCTGCGTATGTCGCCTCGAAATCGCCCGTGTACCAGGGATCAGCGACATCGCGGTCGATGCCGGCGAAGTCGAGAAGCCTGCGAAGCTTCGGCTTGTCCGACGAGCCCGCCAGCCGGCGCAAGTCGTACATGTTCATGCCGTCCATTCCGACGGCAAGGTCGTACTCCCGAAGCTTTGAGGCCGAAAGAAGCCATGCGCGGCGAGGGGAGAACGGGATGCCGTGCTTAGACAGCTCGCGCCTCGTACCGTAGTGGATGTCGTTCCCGATCTCGTCGGTGTGCAGCGCGGCGGACTCGACCACGACGTCGTCGCGGCCGGCCTTCGCCAGCATGTCCTTCATGACGAACTCCGCCATCGGACTGCGGCAGATGTTCCCGTGGCACACAAACAGGATCTTCATACGCGCATTATACCATTTTACATCAGCGCGTATTTGGCAATGAAGAGCGCCGTGAGGATGTACATGATCCAGTGGATGCGGCTGAAGCGCCCTGACAGGGCGTTTATCGCCGTGTACGCTATCACGCCGAGCATCAGGCCGTCCGAGATGGAGTACGTAAACGGCATTGCCGCAACTGTGATGAACGCCGGAAGCGCCTCGCCTGCGTCCTGCCAGTTGATGTCCACGCACGACGAGAGCATCATGTAGCCTACGACGATAAGTGCCGGAGCCGTCGCGAAGCCGGGAATCGCAAGGAACACAGGGGCGAAGACGAGCGAAAGCGCGAAGAGCGCGGCCGCAGTCGCGCCAGTGAGGCCCGTGCGCCCGCCCGCCATCACGCCGGACGCCGACTCCACATACGTCGTCGTGGTGGAAGTGCCGAGCACTGCGCCGGCCGCCGTCGCGATGGAGTCCGCGCAGAGTGCGCCGGATATCCGCGGCAGCCGTCCGTCCTTGTCGAGGAACCCGCCCTTCATCGAGATGCCGATCAGCGTGCCAAGCGCGCCGAAGAGGTCCACGAAGAAAAACGAAAACATGACGACAAGGAAATCCAGGGACAGTGCAAGCGACCAGCCGGTCCCTACGACCTCGCCCTTCACCGAATGCGTCCAGCCCTCGGGTCGGAAGAGCGCGCCAAGCGTCGACACGAACTCGCCGAAGTCCTTCGCAAGCCCTTCTGCCGAGAGATTCGGATAGAGCGAATTGAATCCGTTCGCAACGTCCGGCACGTATATCCCCAATGCCTGCGCGGCCATTCCAAGCGCCCAGGAGAACAGTATCCCGTAGAGGATGGCGCCCTTGAACTTCTTCACCACGAGCAAGCCGGTGAAGATCGTTCCGACCAGCGCAATGACAGCACAGATCCCGTGCGTCGCAAACGGCACGTCCGTAAAGTGCACCATCGAGACGAGCGTCGCCGGGTTGTCCACGACAATCCCCGCCGTCTTCATGGCGATGATGCAGATGAAAAGCCCGATGCCGGCCGCCACCGCCTTCTTCAGCAGGAGCGGAATGCTGTTGAAGATCGCCTCCCTCACCGGCGTAAGCGAAAGCGCAAGGAACACCAGCCCTTCCACGAACACCGCCAGAAGCGCAAATTGCCAGCTGTAGCCCATCGTCAGCACCACGGTGAACGCAAGGAATGCGTTTAGCCCCATTCCAGGGGCAAGCACGAAGGGATAGTTGGAAATGAGCGCCATCAGGAGCGTGCCGACCACCGCCGCGAGCGCAGTCGCCACGAACACCCCGCCCATGGGAATTCCCGCTGCGGAGAGTATCTGCGGGTTAACGGCGAGGATGTAGGCCATCGTCATGAACGTGGTAAGGCCGGCGGCGAGCTCCGTCCTGACGGTGGTCGCGTTCCGCTCCAGCTTGAAAAGCCTGTCTAGGAATCTATACACAGTTCCAGTTGCGGAGTGGTTCATGTTTTGTCGTCCCTATGATGCCTAGAACGCTCTTAAAATCACATACACCAACATTCCAGCGCACAACAGCATTCTCAGGAGAACACTGGCAAGAAACCCAAGCAGCGCGCCAATGCCTCCAAGAGCGGCGTCTGCAATGGACTTCTTGACGATAAGCTCGACAATGAACGCGCCGAGAAACGGCCCGAGGACCAATCCGAGAGGAAAGAAGAACAATCCTACTATCGTACCGACTGCGACTCCCAGGACTCCAAACTTAGAGCAATTGAAGCGCTTCGCGCCGACCATGGGAATCACATAGTCCAATATTGAAACGACTATTATGGCCGCCCCGAATGCGGCAAGCGCCGTCATGGACGGCGGAGCGTCGGTAAACAAAAGGCAAAGCACTCCGCAATAAGCAAGCAAAGGCCCGGGTACCACGGGTATGAAGCAGCCCACGACTCCGACGGCGGCCAGACACGCGGCAAGTATCAGTATAAGCGTACTCATCCTTTTAGCTCCATGCCGTGTATTATACCAGAAATGCCGCGAGCGCTGCCGCAGTCCACAACCGCCGCGCCGCTACTCCACCACTCGAACTCCACCAATGGGGTCAGTCCCTCTGACACTAACGCGCTAAAGTTCGGACAAGAATCTTTCTGCGGGAATCAGCCTGACGCCATGGAACATAATCTGCTCACGTCCGCGATAGACCAGAACTGGCGTCGCTTCTGGATAATCCTCCTTGAACGCCAAAAGGCCTGAGACATCATGGGGTTGAACGGTTTCAGCGTTTTTCACTTCTATCGCAAGAAACCGACTTGCCGAATAGACGACAAAATCGACTTCCACGCCGCCTCGCGTCCTCCAGAAATACAAGCCGTCCCTCTCGCCCTCAAGGTCGAGACTCGCTTTCAGGTGCTGATAGACCAACCCCTCCAATGCAGCACCGTCGATCTCGGCCGGACGGTCTAGCGGACCTTTTGGACGAATCGCCCGCCACACGCCCGTGTCGAAAAAGTAGAATTTCCCGTGTGAAACAAGTTCGCGTTTCGCCCTTTTTGCAAACACAGGAACAAGGTCTGCAAGCAGAAGGTCGTATAGTATGTTCACGTACCCGTCAACCGTTGTGCGAGTCACACCGCATTCCCTTGCGACAGACGACACCGAAAGCTGCGACGCATGGGAGAACGAGATTGCCTCAAGGAACCGCGCGAATGAACCAAGATTACGGACAAGACCTTCCTGAAGTATTTCTTCGCGAATATAAAGGTCGAGATATGCCGACAGCCGCTTTGCTGGAGCCGCAGAGCCAAAAACAAGCGGCAACATCCCATATTCAAGCGAGCGCTCCAACGTGAAAGATTCCTGCAGTTCCCTTGCCGTAAACGGGGACATGACGAGTTTCAGTGCACGACCGCCAAGCAGGTTTGTACCCGCTTTCCTTAGTTTCCGCGCACTTGATCCCGTGAGCACAAACTTAATATCCTTTCGCTTCTCGATAATCTGATGCACAACGTCGAGAAGTTCGGGTATCTTCTGTATTTCATCGACGACTATCGTCTTCTCCAAAGGATTAGCGGCAATTAAATCGACAAGTCGCTCCGGCCTCGCCTGATATGCACGAAAAACCGCCGAATCCAACAAATCTATTTTCAACGCCTTTGGATAGACCATCTCAAGCCACGTTGACTTTCCCGTTCCTCGAGGTCCGAGAAGAAAAAAACTCTCATTGGGCGGCGACAAAAGCCTATTTATCGTTTTCATGACGCGAATTGTAGCATATTTCGGCATGGCTTGCAATGCCGAAATGACGACGCCACCGTCATTTTGCGGCGCAGAATGACGGTGGCGTCGTCATTATTCCCTTTGGGGTCTGTGCCCGCCAGATTGCATGGGGCCCCACGAATGTCGGCCCTACGAATGCCAAGCCGCAAATTTGGGGACAGACCCCGCGAAAGGCTGCGGTCAAGTGAAACGATATCAAAACCGCAGGCCGATTTCAAGCTCCAGGAAGCGCAGCTCGGCTTCAAGCATTTCCAGGCGCGGCATGGCGAAACCGGCTTCGCGGGCGAGGCGGATCGGACGCGTATACAGGTACTCGATTTCCATCGGCCGGCGATTGTCGAAGTCGAGCTTCATCGACGGCGAATACGGGGTCATCGCGTCCGTTATCTCGATCATGCTGTCCGCAAAGCCCTCGTCGATTCGCTCCACGCCGAGATGCCGCGCGGCGCCGATAACTTCGAGCATCTGCTCGCGGATGAGGCGACGAGTGTGCGGGTTCGCGAGCAGCTTGTCCGTCTGCGTGCCGAGCGCGACCGTCATGCCGTTGAACGGCATGTTCCACACGGCCTTCTTCCATCTCGCCTCGTTGTACTCCACGATGCCCGCCTTGACTCCGGCGGCGTTGAAGTCGTCCGCCACGCGTTGCAGGGTTTCGGCGTCCCTGCACGAGTAGTCGCCGAAGTTTATGTGCCCGTAGCATTGGTGGTCGATCCTGCCGGGGCCCGCCTTCGCCGAGCAGATGAACGCAAGCCCCGCGGCGAGCTGCAGGCCGGGAAACTTCTCCTGGACGTCCTGCTCCACGCCGATTCCGTTCTGGATCAGGACCACGAACGTGTCGTCCCGCACCACAGGCGGGAGAAGGCTCTCCAGAAGATGGTTGTTGACGGTCTTCAGGCAGACGAGCACCACGTCGCATTTCGGCATGTCGTGCGCGTCGTCGTAGACGGCGGGCCTGTCGAGGTGGAAAGAACCATCGCACGAATCGACCTGCAAGCCGTGCTCCTTGACGAACGCGTAGTCGCGGTGAAGCAGGAAGTGGACTTCGCGCCCGCTTTGCGCGAGACGCGAGCCGTAGTATCCGCCGATGCCGCCAGTTCCGATTATAGCGTAGTTCATGTTTTGTCGTCTTGCCTTTGATCGCCTGCTTTTTCTCTTCGACGTGAATTATACCAAATCCCCCCGAGGGTTGCCTCTACCACAACTGCCGCGCCGGCTGGCGCATGTCGGCGACTTGCCATGACACAGGCTTATATGAGATAATATCAACCATGCTTGTTACCTACATAATAGGATCGCTGGCGCTCATCGTAAAGCCCGGGCCTGATCTTACCTGCACCATCGCAACGGCGCTGGCGGACGGCAAGGCCAAGGCCACCACGCTGATGTTCGGGCTGATTGCCGGGTGCTGGACGTGGGTGCTTCTGCTGACTGCGGGCGTCGCCTCTTTCTTCACCGCCCATCCTGCGACGATGACGGCGATCCAGATTGTCGGCGCCACCTACATCGCGTATCTCGCCTATGCCGCGTTTGCGGACGCCATCCGCAGCTTCCGCGACACGTCGCCCGATGCGCTCCGCCCAGCAACGGCGCGCGGCATGCGGCTTTTCCTGCGCGGGATCGCAATGTCGATGTCGAACCCCCTGACGATTCTGTTCTTCCTTGCGTTCCTGCCGAGTTTCACGACTTCAAGCTCGTCCCTCTCGCCTGCCGTGCAGACGCTGCTTCTGGGAACGCTCTTCTGCGCGCTCGTGCCGTTCGTATACCTTCCGGCAATTGTGGCGGCCGACTTCTTCCGCGCGCGGCTTGTAGGATCGGCGAAGGCAACGGCCTGCCTGAAGCTAATATCAGCCCTGATGCTCGCCGCCGTAGACGCCGTCCTGGCGGCCAGGATCATCTAACTTCCCCGCCGCTACTCCACCACTCGAACTCCACCAATGGGGTCTGTCCCTCTGATC
>Ga0310690_10012746_pt1 | contig 10295 bp, 12 predicted proteins | sample AusTroGonzalo_MG_2_FD_207661 | JGI IMG/M metagenome (GOLD analysis project Ga0310690, IMG submission 207661) | Bovine rumen microbial communities from tropical cattle in Woodstock, Queensland, Australia - Gonzalo_04 (v2) (version 2) | ecosystem: Host-associated > Mammals > Digestive system >...
CCGAAGATCGACGCGGACGCGCTGGGAATGGACGAGGCAGCCTGCGAGCAGGCGGAGCGGAACATCCTGCGTGAATTCAAACTGTGGGCGGAAAACACGTTCTGCGACGCGGAGCGGCGGAAAAATTTCTATGAGCTGCAGCAGCTCGCTTTTCTCAGCATGCTGGTTTCCGGGGACGTGTTCGCGCTTTTCGGGATGAAAGAGAACCCGCGCACGCCTTACCAGACGACGATCCGGCTGCTGGAGGCCGACCGGATATCGACACCGGAAAGCTCCGGGTACAGCGAAATCAGGAACCTGGACAGCGGCGGGCGCATCATAGACGGGGTGGAGATCGACCGGGAAGGCACGGTGATCCGGTACCACGTGGCGAGCCAGCATCCCCTCGCGGGGAGCATCGCAGAACAGATTACATGGCAGCCCATCGACGCATACGGGAAAGACACGGGTGCGCCGAACATCCTGCACATCATGGTGGCGGAGCGTCCGGAGCAGCGCCGCGGCGTGCCGTTCGTCGCCGCGGAAATTGAACTGCTCAAACAGTTTGACCGATACCTGAAATCGGAACTGACCGCGAACCTCGTTGCCAGCATGTTTTCCGTGTTCCTGGAATCAACGGAGGACGACGGCATAAGCGGGCTGGAGGACGTGGTGAACGAGGAAGACCGCGTGACAAACGACGAGTACCACTACGAGCTGGGTCCGGGCGTGGTGCTGGACCTGCCGTTCGGGAAGCGCGTGCACGAGGTCAACCCGACGCGGAACAATTCCACGTTTGACAAGTACATCGCGAGCATGGAAACGGTCATCGGGTCCAGCATGGAGATTCCCAAGGAAGTGCTGACAAAGAAGTATGAGTCAAACTACACCGCGGCGAGGGCCGCGCTGCTGGATTTCTGGCGAACGGTGCGCGTGTACAGGACGCGGTTCAACGCGGCGTTCAACCAGCCGATCTACGAGCAGTGGCTGTCCGAGGCCGTGGCGGAAGGGCGCGTGGACGCGCCGGGATTTTTCGATGATCCTGCCGTCCGGCAGGCGTGGTGCGGATGCCTGTGGATGGGCGCTTCGATGGGGCATGTGGACCCGCTGAAGGAGGTCAACGCGGCCGCCGTCCGGATCGCGCAGAACATTTCCACCCAGGAGCAGGAGGCGTCGGAATACAACGGCAACGACTGGGCCGCGAACGTGCGGCAGCGCAGGCGGGAAATGGAGGCGCTGCGGGAATTCGCGGACATGGCGAACGGGACCGGGGCCCAGGCGGAAGAGGAAGAGGACGAAGAAGAGGAATAGGCACCGTACGGATTGGAGGGAAAATATGGCAAGGGACATATTCAGGCTGGGGTACAGCGTGCGGATGGAGGCGGACAGCGACGCCGCCGAGATCATGCTGTACGGGCAGATCGTAGAGGACGGGCCGAAGTGGTGGAAGTGGAGCGAGGAAGACAAGTCCGCCGCGGAATTCGATAAAGCCGTCAAGGACGTGCGGGCGAAGGGCGCAAAGAAGCTGCTGCTGAGGATCAACAGCCCGGGCGGGGTGTGCACAGAGAGCGTGGCAATGCGCGCGATCCTGGCCGACGCGGGATTCGAGGAGATCAATATCCGCATCGAGGGGCTGTGCGCGAGCGCGGCGACGGACATCGCGACGCTGCCGGGCGCGCACGTGGCCATCTGCGAGGGATCGGAGTACATGATCCATAACCCGTGGTGCGTGGCGCTGGGAAACGCGAACGAGCTTATGCAGACCATAGAACGGCTGCGAAACATCGAGGAGACGTCGCGGGGGTTCTACGCGAAAAAGAGCGGGCAGAGCGAGGAACAGATCAAAGACTGGATGGACGCGGAGACCTGGTTCACAGCGAAAGAAGCGGTGGAATACGGATTTGCCGACGAACTGCTGGAAGCGGAAGCACAGGGCGGAACGCCCGCCGCCGCGTGCGTGCGCGGGCGGGAGATGGCGGCCATGAAGGGCATGTACAGGCGTGTGCCGGAAGAGATAGGGATCATGGACACGCAGGGAGAACGCCCGGAGGGCGCGGGAAACGCGCCGGATAATGTCAGCAACGAGGAGCCGGACGCCGGGGACTCGACTGAAAATACAATTCAACGGGAGGATGATTCAGGAATGGACATCAAAGAACTGACGATGGATCAGCTCCGCGCGGAGAATCCCGGCCTTATGGATGAAATCCGGCAGGCCGCGGTCGCGGAGGAGCGGCAGAGGCTGGAAGACATCGACGCGCTGACCGTGCCCGGCTATGAGGACATGGCGCAGGAGGCCAAAGCGCAGGGAACGAGCGCGATGGACTTCCAGAAGCAGGTCGTCGCGGCCATGAAGCAGAAGGGGCAGAACTGGCTGCAGCAGCGCGAACGGGAGACCCAGCCCGCGCAGAGCGTGACCGGCGGCGCGCCCGGCACGGAAAAGGACGACCAGGACATGAAAAACTCCGCGAAAGAAATCGCGGCGTACGCGAAAACGTACCGCGGCGGCGCTTCTTCCGACGGCGGAATGTACTGAGGACAGGAGGATAAGATCATGAGCAAGCTGTATGACGTCATCGGCGTCTCGACCCCCGAACACCTGCTTTCGGACCCGCTGAACGCGCATCCGATCGCAATTCCGCTGGAACCCGGCAACGGGGAAATCCCGCGCGGCATGCTGGTATACCGCAAGGCGTCGGGCCTGTGGGCGCCGGCCGGAACCAGCCAGATTTCCACAAGCTACATGCTGGCGATCATGAACGAGAAAGTGGACACCGGCAATTCCGTGGGTGAAAACGCCGTTGCGGAGAACGCCGCCGCGTACCAGACCGGACGCTTCATCAGCGGCAAGGTGAAGTACGACAATTCCGGCACGCCCACCGACGTCACCGCCGCGCACAAGGTGGTGCTGGGCCTGCAGGGCATCTTCTTCGACCAGAGCGTGGACAGCGCGGACGAATTCGATAACGGCACGTACACGATCACGTACCACGCGAACAATGAGGCCGATCCCGCTGAGGCGGACGTAAAGAACTACAAGGTGGCCGGCGCGACCTACACGGTGCTGAACAACACCGACGCTTCGCTGTCGTTCACCGCGCCCGCGACGAAGACCTTCAAGAAGTGGAACACGAAGGCGAACGGCAGCGGCACCGATTACGCCGCAGCGGCGACGTATTCCACCGACGCGGACCTCGACCTGTACGCGGTCTGGGGAACCTGATGAATAAAAGGATTGGAGGAAAAGGGATATGGACATCTATGACACCAGAGCGCAGCTGGCTGCCATCGAACTGATGGAGCCGGAATATACTTTTCTGCATGACATGACCGTGCGCGACGGCGGCACGGTGGAGGACGACAAGGCGATTTACGACTACCGGAAGGGCAACCGCAAGATGGCGCCCGTCGTGCACGCGGGCACCGGCGGCGTGGTCATGGAACGCGAGGGCTTCCAGACCCGCGAGATCGGATTCGCAACCGTCGCGCCGGAGCGCGTGATCGAGATCAACCAGCTCTACGGCCGCAGCTTTGGCGAAAAGATTCTGGGCGGCATGACCCCCGCGGAACGCGCGCGGAAGATGCAGGCCCGCGACCTCGTGGACATGCGCAAGGCCATTGCGCGCCGCCGTGAGCACATGGCGCGCCAGGTTGCGCTGACCGGCAAGCTGGAGCTGTTCGAGTACACCAACGAGGGCCGCTCCAAGAACGCGAACCTGATTGCCGATTACGGATTCACCAACTATTTCGTGCCGGGCGCGGACAGCGCGAACTGGGACCAGCAGGGCGCGCGCATCGAGAGCGACATGCAGAAGATGCTCGACATGGCCTATGAAGGGCTGGGCGTGGTCGAGTGGATCATCATGGCTCCCGACGTCGCGAACGCGATCCTCTATAACAGCGGCGTGATCACCCGCCTCGACGCGCGGAACGTGGACGTGGGCGACCTGAACAACAAGTACCGCGGGCAGGGCGTGCGCTTCATCGGGCACAACATCGACGGCGTCGAGATGTACTCTTTCTCCGGAACGTACGTGGACGACGACGGCCTCGTGAAACCGATCATTCCGTCCGGAAAGCTGATCATGGGCTGCCGCGGCATGCTGATCGAGTATCACGGCCCCGTGACGCAGGTCGAAAAGCCCGACGGAGACCCGATCACCTACATCAAGAAAGAAGTGCCTCTGAAGTACTCGTCCGTGGAGAGCAACTGCACGAAGAACAGGCTGACAAGCCGCCCGACCATCGTGCCTCAGAACGTGGACGGATGGGTCATCGGCACCGTGCTGTAACGAAAGGAGCGCCGCATGTACATTGCGACCCAGTATATCGGGACCGACTGGACACCCGGCGAAATCCTGCCCGACGGACTCCCTGAAGAGTTTATCCGGAGGCTGCTGAAACAGGGCGCGGTGAAGGAAGCCGCGCCCGTTTCGTCTCCGGGAAAGCCGAAAACGGAGCCGGAGACGGAGCCGGAAGCGGAGATCGGGGCGCGGCCGGACGAGGCGGAAGCGCCTGAAGAACCGGAAGCGGAGACGGAAGAGGAGACGGAGCCGGACGCGCCGGAGGTGGACGTGACGGAAGCGGAAGACGCGGAGGCGGAGAACACGGAGCCGGAAGCGCCTGAGATCGACGTGACAGAAGCGATCGTAGGCGGCGCAGAGGACGCGGAAAAACCCGCGAACCGGAAAGCGAAAGCCAGGGGAGGCCGAGGAAAATGAAGGTCAGAGACGTGGACGGAAACGTCCTGGAAGTGAGCGGCGCGTACGCGATGCGGATGGTGGAACAGGGTAAGGGAACCATCGTCGCGGAATGCGAAGCGGAGCCTTCCGCAGAACCTTCCGCGGAGGATCCCGGAAAGCCCGAATCGGCGGAAGAACAAAGGGCACCCGGGACAGAGGCCGGCACGGACGGAGACGCCGTGACCGGAACGGGAGCGCCTGGAAAGAAAGCCGGGAAGAGGAAATGAGCCTGAAGGAACGGATCGAGAAGGACCGGAGCCGCGTATTCCTGCAGACCAATCATTTCGCGGACGCCCACACCTGGAACGGGATCCCATTCATTTGCGTGACGGACGATGAGACCGCTCTGAAGCGGAAGAACAACAACGTGAACGATATCTCCTGGGACAACAACACCATGGAGACGGTCGTGTATGTTCGCAGGGAAGACTGGCCCGGGAGGGAAGTGCCGAACGAGCACGGATTTTTCGACAACCGGCCCATGAAGATCATGCAGATTCAGAACGACATGGGGCTGCTGACGATCGTGCTGAGCACCATATCGCCCAAGGCGGTCGGGGAATACCAGTGAACGGGAGGCATGGAACGTGAGGACTGTGGAGAGGCTGCGGAAGCTGCAGGCATGGACGTATGAAACCGTGTGCAGGGGCCGCGAGATGAAAACGCCGGCAAAGGACATGGACATACGGAAGGTCGTGCGGCAGGAGCCGAAAGTGTACATCGCTTTCACGCCGACAAGGCATGACAGCAGCGACATGACCTACAACGGCGACGTGGACCCGCTCAACGTCGCGCCCGGCATCCTGATCGCCCCGACGTTCGGGTACGTGAAGTACATGGAGGAACAGCGGTTTGACCGGTACAACAACGTGCACCGCCCCAAGGAAATGGGCCAGAGCCTCTGCGCGCAGGTGCTGTTTTTCGTGTACGAGGACGGCGTCCGGCTCCCCGGGTTTGTGGAGAGCGCCGAAAGCGGAGAATATGATATGAGCCTGATCCGCGAGGGCACGCAGGAGGGGCTCGAAACACTGCTGAACTGGATGGACGATTTCAGGGACGCGCTGCTTTCCGCGAAAAGCATTCCGGGAACGGACATGTTCCTGAACGAAGCGGAATGCCAGTGGGGACTCTACAGCGACCAGAAGTTCGTCGCGGACCGGAGGCCCGCGTTCATCGGAATGGTGACCGTCGTGTTCCAGTGTCATGCGGATGAATACAACGAAGAGATCAACAATTTACTCAGATAGGAGGAACAAACCATGAGCGAATATAAGCATGGCGCGTACGGCGATTCTCAGGCGGCAGGGTTCCGCGTTCCCGTGGAAACGCAGAGCGCCGTCGTCGTCGTCGGCACCGCGCCCGTGCAGCAGATCGAAATCGGGCAGGGCGGGAGCTACTGCGTGAACCGTCCGGTGCCCGTGTACAACATGGCGGACATGCGGAAGGCATTCGGATACAGCGAGGACTGGACGAAGTACACGCTGTTCGAGGCGGCGCACCACTTCTTCGAGACGAAGGGCGTGGGACCGCTGATCATGATCAACGTGCTGGACCCGACAAAAGCGGCGCATAAGAACACGACCGCGACCACCGCGACCAAGACGCCCGTGAACAACATCATCGAGGTCACCGGCGCGGAGGACGCGATCCTGGACAGCCTTGTGCTGAAGACCACGGATTCGACGCCCGTGACCAAGACCAAGGGAACGGACTACACCGTGGCGTACAACCAGGCAAAGCGGACCATCGTGATCACCGGCATCACGAACCTCGGCACGGACGCGATGACGGTTGAATACAACACCGTAAAGCCGTCCGGCGTGACCGACGAGGACGTCATCGGGACGACCGACAACCTTGGAACCAACAAGGGGCTTTACGCGGTCAGGGACGTTTACATGCTGACCGGCATGATTCCCGCGTACCTGATGGCGCCGGGCTGGAGCGAGGTTCCTTCCGTGAACGCGGCCATGTGTCATACGGCGAAGAAAGTGGGCGGACACTGGGATATGTGGGTGTTCGCCGACCTGCCCATTGACAACGGCGGCACGCCGCTGACGATGGACACCATTGCCGCGTATAAAGCGGCCAACGGCTACACGCAGGAGAACGAGACCGTGTACTTCCCGATGGCGGACGGGACCGACGGAAAGAAGTACCACCTGAGCGTGCTCGCCGCAGCGAACTTCCTGGAACTGCTTTCGGAGAACGACGACGTGCCCTACCACAGCGCGTCGAACACCGACGCGCCGCTGATCGCCAACTACTGGCTCGGCGCGGCGCAGGCCGGGAAGGTCTTCGACGACCAGATCATCAACGAAAAGCTGAACAAATACGGAATCTGCTCCGCGGCGTTCGTCGGCGGACGCTGGGCCATCTGGGGCGCGCACGCCGCGGATTATGACCCGACCAACGCGGACAGCGTGAACGCGGCCGAAACGAACCGCATGATGCTGTATTACATCTCCAACGATTTCCAGGCGAGACGGCCCCGCGACGTGGACCGTCCGATGACCCGGAACGACATCGCGTCCATCGCCGCCGAGGAGCAGAGCAGGCTGGACGCGCTGCTCGCCATGGGCGCGCTGATTTACGGAAGCGTCGCGCTGAGCGCGGACGCGGACGCCAAGAGCGACATCCTGAGCGGCGACTACCTGTTCGAGTTCCGCGTGACCACAACGCCCCTGGCCAAATCCCTGACGGCGGTCGTGACCTGGGTGGACGAGGGATACAGCACCTACTTCGCACAGGGCGAGAGCGAGACGGAATGAGAAGGGAGTGATGAGTGATGGCCAAGAAGAGCATGAAAATCAACGTGGTTGACCATAAGGTTATCCACGGCGGGTATGAAGTGGAGGATGTGACCTCGGTCGTGCTTCCGACCTTCGAGCACCCGACAACTTCGATCGACACCAACGGCATGGCGCTGGCGCTGGACATTCCCGATATGACGCGGTTCAACGCGGCGGAGTATTCCATCGCGCACAACAACGGGACCAACAGCCAGACGCTGGGAAATCCCGGACTTCGCGTCACGGAGTTTCGGACCGTGCGGCAGAAGTACACGGTATCCAAGACCGCCATCGAGTATGAGTCGGTCAAGTACCGTCTGACCGGCATCCACAAGTCCACAGAAAAAGGGACCATCGAGACCGGCAACCCGTGGGGATCGACCGACAAGTTTTCCCTGGTCCGGTACGAAGAAATCGTCGACGGAAAGACGACCTGGCTGATCGACGGACCGAACAACATCGTCCGGATCAACGGCGTGGACTACGCCGGGGACGTATCGAGGCTGCTGCAGTAAGGAACGCGGGGCCGCGGGACGGAACTTCCGCGGCCCCTTTCTTCAGGAGGGAACATGAGCGAGAAAAAAACGGAAACCGAACAGAAAAACATGAGTCCGCAGGAAGTCGCGGACGCGATCAGCATGGGCAAGTTCCAGCTGATTTCGCCGATCGCGGACGGAGAAAAAACGTACGCATTCCTGGAATACGACTTTAACGCCCTGACCGCGATGGAACTGGCCAGGGCGATGGATACGGGACGCGGGACCGCGCGCAGAAACGATGAAATGACCGACGCGCAGGCGCTGGCGCTCTTCGCGGCGGCCGCGGCAAAGCGCACCGAGGGACTGGACGCGACGGACATCCGCGAGCGACTGGGCGCGGCGGACGGGATCGTGGCAATCCGCGTGGCCAACCTTTTTTTCAGGGTTTCCTCGCTGGCGGGAAGTCTCAGATTTACGAAGGAATCATAGAGATGGCACGGCTGACCTACACGCCCGTGACGGAATACCTGAAAATGACGATGCGGGATCTGACGGATGTAAGGGAAGCGCTGGTCAGCGTGCTGGAGAGGGAGAAGGCCGCGAGGGAGGAAAGCTGAATGGAGCTGTACTGGGCTGGGAAGGACATCACACGGTACGTGAACATCCTCAGCTGCGTGCACCGAGATTATTCGTCGGGACGGGCGGACAGCGTGGAGCTGGTGCTCGACGACGCGGCCGCGTGGTACCGCTGGGGACCGAAGGAGGACGACGAGGTCCGGGTGGTTTCTGACGGGGACGATACGGGCACGATGTTCCTTGACACCGTGATTCCCGACGGCGACCGGTTCCGCATCATCGCGACCGCGCTGAGAAGGGACGCGGCGAGGAAATGCTGGAAAAGCTATGAAAACACAACCATCGACGCGCTTTTCGGCGCGTGCGCGGCGGAATGCCGCATGAAAGCCGCGCTGTGGGGCGTGGACGGGGCGCTTGCGTACCGGTACATCCTGAGGCAGAACGAGGGCGCGGCCGCGTTTTTGAACCGCGTCGGATGCATGGAGGGCGCGCTGGTCAAGGCGTACGGCGGCGCGATCCGCGCCGTCGGGCTGGAAGCCGCGCAGGCGATGAAACCTGCGGCGGCGCTTAAAATCACGACAGAACAAAGCGGCATACGCTATGAGCGCCGCATGAAGTCAAAGCTCGGCGTCCTGACCGTGAAAACCCCCGGAGCCGAGGTCTCCGCGCGAGACGGCACGGCGGAGGAAGGGAACAGCGAGATTGTGACGCGCGTGCCTGCGGGCGGCCCGGCGGAAGCGGGACGGTGGGCCAGGGGACTGCTTCGGATGCGCAACCGGCAGGCTGAGGAAATCAGCATGGAGACGGAACTGAACACCGCAATGACCGCGATGGTCCGGGTGGACGTGACCGGGGAGACCGACATGGCCGGGCGGTGGATCGTGGACAGCGCGGAGCACGACCTGATTGACAAACGAACGAGGACACGGCTGCTGCGCGTGACGGACAGCGTGGAATAAACCAAAGGAAGTGAAAACATGGCCGTTGAGCTGCCAACCAATATAGTCATTAACGGAATGACAACGGCTGGATTCGAGTCGCTGGCGTCACGCCTGCAGGCGATGGGAAGCGTGATCGAACAGATCGGAGAGAAGATCCGGGAGTTCGAGAGCGACAGCGTGAACGTTTACCGGGATTACGAGGACAATATGCTGGCCGCGGAGTACGCGCTTTCCGCGCAGTACAAATCGGCCACGCAGCTGTCCAAGATCATGAACGGCCTGGACACGGCCGCGCAGGAATGGGCAGGATCGACCATTTTCCATACCAACGACGTGGCAAAGGCAATCAACGAGGCCGCGCACGCCGGATGGAGCTATGAGGAGATTCTGATCGGCATTCCGGCCGCAATGAAGATTGCGCAGGCAGGCGGGCTGGATCTTTCCGCGGGCCTCGATTACCTGGTGAAGATGATGGGCTCCACCGGGACCGAGTTCGACAGCATGGAGAAGGTGATCGACCAGTGGTCGATGGCAGCGAACATCAGCGCGACGAACGTCCAGGAGATGGGCGAGGCGTTCATGGGCCTGGGCGCATCGGCGCAGTTCGGAGACACGACGCAGGAGCTGTTTACCATGCTTGCCGTGCTCGCGAACGTCGGCACAACGGGCAGTCAGGCCGGAACGGCGCTGCGCGGCGCGATGATGCGCATTATCGCGCCGACGACCAAGGCCGAGAACGCCATGAAGCTGCTGGGCGCGGACGCGGGCGAGCTGGAGGAGATCGGA
>Ga0310690_10012747_pt1 | contig 10294 bp, 21 predicted proteins | sample AusTroGonzalo_MG_2_FD_207661 | JGI IMG/M metagenome (GOLD analysis project Ga0310690, IMG submission 207661) | Bovine rumen microbial communities from tropical cattle in Woodstock, Queensland, Australia - Gonzalo_04 (v2) (version 2) | ecosystem: Host-associated > Mammals > Digestive system >...
TTGTTCTTTTAAATTTTTTATAAGCTTCATCTTTTATCATCATTATACAATCAAATATTGCATCTTCATAATTTTTATATTTAAATTTGGATCCATCAAATTTATAATAGATTTGAATATAATCATTATACCAAATATAATGTTTTTTAATTAATTTACTAGCTTCTTGTTTTACTATTTCATTATAAGTATCTTCATTCATTTTATTTAACCTCTTCATATGTTTCTTTACATCCACATTTTAGACAATGTAAATAATAATGTGTAACCCTTCCATGATATTCTGGTGGAACAATTACATCATCACATACATATTTATGAATGCAAAATAATTGTTTTAAAAACTTTAATAATTTTGATTTAAATGTAGTTTTTTGAATCTTAATTTTATCTTGTTCTCTTAAATATTTTTTACATTCAGCTATTGCTAGTGGATAACTTTCCATTCTTAATTTTCTACCATTAATTTCAAATACACAAAAATCTATTTGATCAATGACTTCATTTGAAATCATTGCCATAGCACGCTCTGTTAAAAGATCTTCATACGTAAATTGTTTCATTTTTTACCTCATTGTACTATTCTTTGTCCATGTTTCTGACCAATGTTTATCGGTGGTAACATGATTTGCTCTTACAAATTTTCCAACATTTTTACTGAAATCATCATAATTAAATGATGCACAATTTCTAATAACAAATCCTTCAACTTCATTTTCAGAATTCTTTTTATAATCTTCAAATTTTTGTAAGATCAATTCTTTATCATATTTACCAACATAAAAAACATCAACCATTTTTATACCGAGAACATCTGCATAAGTCCAGGTATCTTCATATGACAAACATTCATTCTTATCATTATAAATTCCAAACATTTGAAAAAAATATCCTTCATTTGGAAAAGTATAATGAATTGAATGGGTTGCATATAAATTCTCACCACAGACTCTCCAACCTTCCGGTATATCTCTATACCATTTTTGAACATACTGTTTTAACCAAGACTGCCAAGGATGGTTATTTCCATTAAGACTTCTTGCATGAATATATCCATCAGAATATATTGTGGTATTTTCACCATCCATTTTTATAGAACAATAAACCTCCTCCATTTGTTTAAATTGATCATCAGATTCTAATCTTTTATCATCATCTGATAATGTCAAACTATATGGAAGATGAAATGTTCTTGGATATTTTGTATATTGATTACTCATATTTTTCTGATAACCATTCTTTAATTAATTTAATTTCATTTTTCTTATTATTATCCCATGGACGACAATTTCTTAGATTATAAATTGTTTCGGCTAATGTATCAATATCTTTTGTAATAACATTAAATCTTGTTACTTTATAATTATCTTCTTTTACTTCTTCTTTATTATTTTTATCAGTTTCTCTTAAAATATAATTTACAACACTATTAATGGTATTTCCATCCCATAAAAGATCTTCATCAGTAACCCAGATGTTAAAAATATCTTCAATTAAAAAAGTAATTTCAACTTTATCAAGCTTATCAAATTCAAATTCTTCAATATATGTATCAAATGAAATTTCATCAATATTTATTGGACAATTCTTTCTATCATTTATATATTGTTTTAAAATGTTTTGAAACTTATGAAAAATACTTAATAATTTTTCTTCAAATGAATATTCTAAATTATTATTCATTTTATTTCTCCTTTATATTTCGATTTCTCCATTAAATCTTTCATTTAACATATTAACTAATATTGTTGATTCTTGATAAACATAATTAAATTCATTAAGTGAATTTGTTTTTTCCGCCACATATTTGGCATAATCATACCATTTAGCCTCACCTTTATGAATATTTTCTTTAAATTCTTCAAATGTTGGAAATTCATTTATTACAAATTTAAATGCCGGATTTGCTTTAAACTTATCAAAGAAAAATAAACGTTCTTCCTTTGGAATTTCAATTGTTAATGGAATTTCAAATTCTTTTTTAATAATAAGTTTATCACCTGAAAATGAAAAATCTTTTTCCCATACAAATACACGTTTACCAACCTTTGAATTATCAGTATCTCTCATAATAATTCTTGAGCATGAACTAAACTTATCTAATGCATAAAATCTTGTACCGTAAAATATTATATTTTTATTTGATTTCATATTTACTTAACTCTCTTCCATTCTTTTGTTCCATCAGGATTTGTTATTAAATCATATTTTAAATGACCTTGATAAAAATCTGCACAGGCTGCTTTATATCCTTTTTCATAACCATTTTTCTCGGCTTTATCAATAACAGCTGTTAATCCAATTATAAAACCGATAATAATCATTGTTAAAATTAAAATTTCAAAGAAATATTTTTTCATTTTAAATTAATATCCTTGTTCAATTGTTAATTTTTTTGCATATTTTTTAGCTTTTTTCTCATTTGTAAACATACATTCTTCCTTATAATAATGCATATCTTTTTCATGAAATTCGTAAGGAAGTTCAACAAATTCTTTATGGCTTACATGATTTTTAGTAAAAAATCTTGGAGTTACATAATAAAAAGTTGCACCTTCTTTAATCATTTTGTTTCCTTTCTTACACTTATATTATTAAAATAACATTTTTATAAGGATTGTAAACTCTTAACCACACCGCGGTTAAATCAATGATTAATCGGTTAAATTTTTTACTCGTCTTTTAAATTCTCTATAATCAATTTCACCGGCTGCTAATTCTCCAAGCAGTTTAGTTTTTAATATATCAATATAATTATCATAGAATGCAAATTTATTACATTCTTCTATAATATATTCTTGTGAATTTTCTTTAACATATTTTTCTAAAAATTTATCTAAGTTATTCATAATAAAAAACCCTAAATCTATTGTTAAAATAAATTTAGGGCTATAAATTTAAATTTTATTATTTAGTTGTTTATTCAACAACTTCCGCATCAACCGTGCCATCAGTATTTGTCTGAGTATTTGCTTCAGGTTGAGGTTGTGCTTGAGCCTGAGCGGCCTGAGCTTCCTGCTGTGCCTTATAAATTTGTTCACCAATCTTCATCAATGCTTCTTGCATATTATTAATTGCAGCATTAATCTTATCAGCATCTCCGGAATCCTTAACATCCTTAATGGCCTGAACCTTAGCTTCAATATCGGACTTAAGTGATGCATCAACCTTATCACCGAATTCCTTTAACTGCTTTTCAGTCTGATAAATAACAGACTCTGCCTTATTCTTTGCTTCAGCAATGGCAGCGGCCTTATTATCTTCTTCAGCATGAAGTTCTGCTTCCTTCTTCAGCTTTTCAATCTCTTCCTTGGAAAGACCACCATTTGGCTGAATTGTAATATGCTGTTCCTTACCGGTTGCCTTATCCTTGGCACTTACTGAAAGAATTCCGTTGGAGTCAATATTGAATTCAACCTCAATCTGAGGAATTCCGCGAGGTGCAGGAGCAATACCATCAAGATTGAACTGACCGATCAACTTATTTCTTTCAGCCATCTTTGCTTCACCTTGGAACACGCGAATTGTAACAGCAGGCTGATTATCAGCAGCGGTACTGAATGTCTCTGACTTCTTTGTTGGAATGGTTGTATTGGCTTCAATTAGTTTAACCATTAATCCACCTTCTACTTCAATTCCATAGCTAATAGAAGTGACATCAAGAAGAACTACATCACCTACGGACTTATCACCACCCAGAACGGCTCCTTGAATTGCTGCACCTTCAGAAACTGCTTCATCAGGATTTACTGACTTATTAACTTCCTTATTGAAAATGTTCTTTGCAAATTGTTGAATATAAGGAACACGAGTAGAACCACCAACCATCAATACTTCATTGATTTCTGAAATGTTCTTACCTGAATCTTTGATACAGGTTTCACAAGGTGTCTTAAATTTATCAAATACTTCACCAACAAGTTCCTCAAACTTTGCACGAGTTAGAGTTTCATTCAAGTGAATAGGACCTGAAGCATTCATAGAAATGAATGGAATGTTAATCTCGGTCTGCATTGAAGTTGAAAGTTCACATTTTGCCTTTTCTGCGGCATCTGTCAAACGTTGTAATGCTTGCTGATCCTTCAAAAGATCAACTCCAGTTTCTGCCTTAAACTTATTGGCAACATACTTAACAATTGCTTCATCGAAATCAGCACCGCCAAGTAAACTGTCACCATTTGTTGCAAGAACTTCAAATACTCCATCACCACACTCAAGAATTGAAATATCAGAAGTTCCCTTACCAATATCGAATACAGCAATGGTTTTATCTTCTTTCTTCTTATCTATACCGTATGCAAGAGATGCTGCTGTTGGTTCATTAATAATACGAAGAACATTCAAACCAGCAATGGTTCCAGCATCGCGCGTAGATTGTCTAGCATGATCGTCAAAATATGCTGGGACGGTAATAACTGCATCTGTAACTTTTTCACCTAAAAATGATTCGGCATCGGCCTTAAGTTTAGCGAGAATCATCGAAGAAATTTCCTCAGGTGAATAAATCTTGCCATCAATATCAATTGCAGCATCACCATCTTTGCCTTCGACAATTTTATAAGGCATTAATTTAACGATATTTTGAATTTCTGAAAATTTACGTCCCATCAAACGTTTAACGGAATGAATTGTCCTGGTTGGATTTGTAATTGCTTGACGAAGTGCGGCCGTTCCTACCAATCTCTCTCCTGATTTTGTAAATGCCACAATTGATGGGGTTGTTCTTGCGCCTTCTGCATTTGTGATAACTTTTGCTTCACCGTTTTCATAAACTGATACACAGCTAAAACCGGTTCCGAGGTCTATTCCTAATACCTTACTCATCTTAATTAATCTCCTATTTTAGACTTAATTAATTTATAATATTTAGTTGTTCGTTCAATTCAACCCTGAACTTGAACAATTATATTTATTCAATTAAGCTCTTTTCTTATTTAAATAAAATAATTTTTCTTCAATATTTTTAAAAATATTTTCTTTATCCTTTATCCAATCATGCTCCCATACATGAATTAATTCATAATCTTTTTATATATTTAAATTTTTTATTTTATTACAATATATTGCCGCTTCGCGAAGTTTAAATGTTGATTCTGGTAATATAGATTTAATTTCTGGTTTAAGTTCTTTATAATTATTAATTGGAATTAATTTCCATTTTTTATTTTGATTCATTTGAACATAATAATTTTCTTTATAACATCCAAATTTTATACCATTTTTATAAATGGCTAAAATTTCCATATTATTTTTTAAATTTACTTCAAAATTTTTTATAAAACAATCAATATTAGATAATATATGATTAATTTTTGTTTTAATTAAAGTAAAATCAATAAAAGATAAAAATAATTTAATAATTTTTTTTAAATTATACCCACTAATTATTCCAATTATAAAACATAATATCAATTCCATTTTAAATTATCCTTTCATTATCAATATTAATAAATTAAAAAGTAAACTTAATTTTTAAAACAAAAGCGGTCACCTACTGGGTGACCATTACCAAGCTTTTGTTTCTCAAAACGAGAATACCGATGAAAAAATTTTATATTAGTTAATATAACTTATTTCTTATGAAAGTAAACTTAATAATTTTCCTTTATACAAAATGTAACAGGAATATTTTCTTTTTCACATTTTTTATTCATCATTTTAATAACATAATTAGTATAATCCATCATAAAATCAAATGACATATCATCAAATGACATATCATTTAATGAAGATGAATTTTTATTATCTTTATTAATATATCTTATTGCAAAAATACATATGATAATAAAAACACAAATACTACAAATATAAAATCCAATAAATGCACCTAAAATAAATGTACTCCAATCCATTTTCTATATTTCCTTTCTATTTAAATCTTGTATACTTTATTCTTTAATCTATATTATGTTTATCAGTTTTATGAGTTTTTCCTATAATACATATTGCGGTTTGAATTAACATTTATTTTTATTAATATAACATTATTTCTTAAGAAAGTAAACTTAATGGTTTTCCTTATATGGAATATATGCTGAATAATCTTCCTCAGCACTGAACCATTGTAATACACGTTCTTTACAGCCCACTTTATCTTCCCATTCTGGATGAATTGGACATCTAGCTTGGACCGGACATCCATTACAATGTCCATTCACAATATCAAGTATAAAGTTTGCCAATTCTTCATCTGATAATTTACGAATTTTATCAACATTTTTCATTTTCATATTCCTCATTTTCGATATTATTTCTTAAATTTTCAAAATATTCACAATATTGTTCAATTCGTTCAAGACTTTTTTGATCATAACAAACCGGTTTTTGTAATAAAACCAAATTATAAACATGTTTATTCTTTAAGAAATGATTATATTTTTTAATCAATTCATTAATTGGAATATCTGAATAAAAAATCATTTCTTTCCAAAACCATGGAGAACCCTTTAAATTATATTTTATTTTTTCATGAAAAAAATTCAAAAAATTTAAATCAGAATAATAATTATTTTTAATTGCAATATCATGAAAATCAGTAAAACTAATTTTTAATAGATCTAAATTTTCAAAATTATTCATTTTAAAATCATCCTTCTGACATTTCTTTTTTATTTTGTTCATTTACCCATTTTTGTGCATTGGCTTGTATTTTATCTAATTTTTTTCTCCATGCAAGAAGATAGTCTCTTTGTTCTTTAGGAAGTTTATTAATTTCTTTTATTTGTTCTTCCCTAGTCATTTTTTTAATCTCCTTAATCTATATTATGTTTATGTCCTTTTGAATGTTCTTCTTCAAAACCTGGTCCACTTAAATATTCACAAAGTGCGGCTGCATCAGTTTTAGCATCAGTTTCTTTATTCCATTTAATTATTACTTGATTATTTTTTATGTCATATTTATATCCAAATTTAATTAATTCTTCAAAAATAATCATATAAACAATTTTTGGATCGGCTCCATCGGCATATTTTTTAGGATCTAAATAATCAAAATCACCTTTAAACTCACTCATTTGATGAAAATCACATATAAGTACTTCAGTCTTACCTTCACATGCTGCTTTAAAAATCATTTGAAAAATCTTTTTCAATAAGAATATTGCAGCAGTTTCAGATTGACGGTATGAAGTTGAACTTTTAATTGATAATTCTTGTGCCTCTTCTGCTGAAATCGGTTTAAATAATGATTCATCAATTGATTTAAATACTTCTTTACTCATTTTCATTATTTCCTATTCTATTTTTTAATTCTTTAATTTCTTTTTCAAGTTTATCTGTTCTATGAGCTTCTTCTATAATACGTATTGCTAAACATAATAAAATAATAGACATTGCAGTTTGAATTAACATTTATTCCTTAACTTTCTTTTTATGAATATAACATATACATCAACACTTTTCATATTTATTCATTTTATCTCGCTTTAAACCCTTTAAATAAATCTTTAAAAAATATTTTGCATTCATACATAAAATTATTAGTTTCATTATCAAAAATAATATAAACTGCTAAAGCCAATAAAAAAATAATAGTTAAAATACTAAGTCCAATTATCCACCAAAAGCAGCTATTACTCATTTTATTGGCATTATTGTTTTCAATAAAGAAAAAAATTGGAATAGGAACAAGATTCATATTAAATTTCCTTTCTATTATTAAAATATAACAATATATTTAAAGAAAGTAAACTTTTAAATTAGGTTATTTTGTTTTAAAACGGCTTCACCTAATTCTGTAATATAAATACAATATTTATTTTTATGTTTATCAATAACATTAATTAATTTACAAGCTCGTGCAAAATTTATATATCCTCTAATGTATGTTCGTTGAATACCCATTGAAGTCCATTTTAATTTCCATTCGGTAAGTTCTGAAAGATCATGATACATAATACCAGGATTATTCTTAACTAATAATAAAACTAAACCAACACCTTTTTTAGATTTTAACATATGTAAATTAGGACACCCATTTGGCCATAAAATTGGATCACATATAGGGTCTTTTTCATAATTTCGAAATGCAGTGGAGGCCGGATCTGCTATTTGTATTGGTAATTTTGATACATCCATTTTAAATTAATCCATTTTGTTTTAAAACTTGCATTCCTAAATCAGTAATTGATATTAAATATTCAAACTTATGTTTTGTTTCTGTTTTCTTTATTAATTTTGATCCAATGGCTATATTAATAATATTAAATGTAGCGTAAACATTTGATAATAATTGAAAGTCATTATAATTTTTTATTTTTTTATCTAAAGCTGAAAGTTTTATATTTGGATGTTTATAAACATATAAAAGAAGTTTTCCTAAATCTTTATCGGAAACTAAATTATAAAAAAATTCTAATTTATAATTAGCAGATGTATTAAAAGTGTCATATCTTTCTTTATAAAAACATACTAAATCTGAATTAAGAAAATTATTTATTGCTTCTTTTGTTGGATCAGTTATTAATATTGGTAATTTTGATACATCCATTTTAATCTATTAATCCATTTTGTTTTAATACTGCTTCACCTAATTCTGTAACATAATATCTATGATTATAAATTTTAATTAATTTACAACGACATGCAAAACTTATATAATTATCAACGGTAAAATTTAATTCATTACTAATAAAAACTTCATGTAGAGAAGAACCCGGGTTATTTAAAAATCGTAAAAGTATTCCTCCTAATCCATCATCACCTTTAAGTTCTCGTAAATTTGGAAATCCATCTTCCCAAATAATATCATCATTAAAAGCCTCTGGAATTAAATATTTTTCAGCTTCAGCGGCCGGATCAAGTATTTGTATTGATATTTTATCTGTGTTCATATCAAATTAATCCATTTTGTTTTAATACTGCTTCACCTAATTCTGTAATAAAAAATGCTTTAGTTACCCATTGCCACAAACTATCACGATATCCTTTAACCGGTTTTTCTTCTACTAATTTTGCATATTTACAAAATATTAAATTGTACATTCCACCGTGAAAATTATTTGATTGTACACTATAAACAATTTTCCAATCACCTTTTCCAGGATGATTGAAAATATATAAAAGATATGCACCAATATTATTACTATCATTGGATAATTTATGAAAATCAGGCCAGTTATCTTTAACATTTGAAACTGAATTATGTCGTAAGCGATCTAAATAAAAATCTGCATTTTCTTTTATGTTTTGATTGGCTATTTCCGCAGGATCTATTATTTGAAGTGATACTTTATTTGTATTCATTTTAATCTATCAATCCATTCTGTTTTAAAACATTAAGGCCAAGACTTATAATACGATATCCTGGATCATTTCCTTTATAACTTTTGGCTGTATATTAGTTATAAGTTTTGCTGCCACTGCAAGATTAATAAATCCATTTAATGGATAAACTCTAGCATTTGCATAAATATGTCCTTTATTTATATTTGGCCATTTAAAAATTATCATCAAAACTTTAAAAAAATCATGATTGACTTTTATATCATGAAAATTTGATATTCCTGTTGCCCAGCATACTAAATTCATTTCTTTATTTTTATGAAGATTTTCATTAGCCTGTTGTGCAGGATCTATTATTGCTACAGATATTTTTGGTGTGTTCATATATTCTATTTTCTATATAGAATATATAACAATATATTTAAAAAAGTAAACTTTATTTAAAAATTATGTATTAAAATCATAAATTGGATCATAAAGTTTTTTATCTCGATTAATTGATAATTTACAATGCTTTTTAAAGGCATCCCAATTTCTAATAATTTCTAACATATCATCATAATTTTTATAAAAATTACTACTACTATAAAGAATTTTTCGTTTTTGAATTTCACCATTAATATTTAACCTAAGTTCTTCAATATTTCCTTCATTTACCGTTTCTTTTATTGGATTATATAAATCTTCAAACCAATTATATGTTATTTCAGTTGAAGTTATTAATGAAGATATTAATGTTGAAATTGTAGTTTCAATCTTTTCATTAGTTATCAATGTTATAATATTATCTTTAATTAAATTAGTAATTATTTTATCATTATTTTTTTCTGGTATTTTAATATTTAAACTGGCATTTGTCCATTCACCTGCTAAAATATTTTCTGAAATTTCATTAAATAATATTTCATTCATTGTTTGACTAATAAGTCCACTAAATGAATCAACTTTATTAAATGTTTGATGTTTAAATATTTTTTCATTTGAAATTTCATTAGTATTAGTATTAATATTTGCACTAATAACAATTTGTTCACTTGATAAATTTATTAATTTTGTATAAATTGTACCGAGT
>Ga0310690_10012749_pt1 | contig 10294 bp, 9 predicted proteins | sample AusTroGonzalo_MG_2_FD_207661 | JGI IMG/M metagenome (GOLD analysis project Ga0310690, IMG submission 207661) | Bovine rumen microbial communities from tropical cattle in Woodstock, Queensland, Australia - Gonzalo_04 (v2) (version 2) | ecosystem: Host-associated > Mammals > Digestive system >...
TCCACCTGGAGATCTTCTCGCGCTGGGGAGAAAAGGTGTTCGAGACCGACGACATCCACGACTGCTGGGACGGACGCTACAACGGCAACTGGTGCCTGCCGGGGGTCTACACCTACGTCTGCCGCGTGCGCTGCGAAGCCAACCTCGAAACCCTCCTCAAAGGCGACATTACCCTCATCCGATAATTCCTCATTCCTAATTCCTCATTCCTAATTCCTTGAAAGACCAGTTTGTCATAGCCTGCATGGGCGACTTCACGATGAAGGGGGCAGTGTTGTCGCACGCCGCCTTTCTGTCGCGCATGCTGGGCAAAGGACTCATCCTCCTCTATGTCGACGACCCGCGCTACCACGGCATCTCCACCGACGAGGCCGAGCAGATACTGCTGACCCTCGAAACGCAATACGCCGACCTGCACCCCGCCCACGTGGCCATGAAGGGAAACATGCGCGAGGTGGTGCATGCCCTGCCCAAGCTGCTCAACGGCGTGGTGGCCGTGACGGGAAGCGACAGCCATGCCCTCCGCCGCACCTCCACGCACCCCGACAGCGTGCTGCGCGACTTCTCGGAATGCGCCATCGCCTACCTCGTCGTGCAGGACCAGCTGGTGAAGCCCGAAAGGTACATGGATGTGGCCTTCAGCGTCGACTTCAACCGCGAGAGCAAGGACAAGCTGCTGTGGGCCTCCTACTTCGCGAGGTTCAACCACAGCCGACTCCACATGTTCCACGACGACTACCGCGACGACCGCCTGCGACAGCTCTTTGCCAACAACATCCAGTTCATGGACAAGTTCTTCCGCACGCTGGGCCTCACCTACGAGGAGCATGTGCTGACAGGGCGCAGTCCCCTCTTCCCCGAGCGCCGCGTGCTGGAGGAAGCCGTGGCCCAAGGATGCGGCGTGCTCGTCACCCTCACCACCGACGTGCGCAAGCGCGACATCGTCGAATGGTTCGCCGGCACCCAGGAGCAGCGCATCATCCGCAACGCCTCCCTCCTCCCCGTCCTCTTCCTCAACCCCCGCGACGACTTCTACGTCCTCTGCGATTAGCAAAAGAAAACTGACATTATGTCAGAAAAAAGTTGTATCTTTGCATTTCGCAAACGGCCATAGGAGCCGGTACTCAACAACACGCAAAACGCTCTGAATGATTAATCAGGAGACCATACAGCGCATCATGGACGCCACCCGCATTGAGGAGGTGATAGGCGATTTTGTCTCGTTAAAGAAACGGGGGGGCAACCACATCGGCTGCTGCCCGTTCCACAACGAGAAGACGCCGTCGTTCTATGTCTCGCCGTCGAAGGGCATCTTCAAATGCTTCGGCTGCGGCAAGGCGGGCAACGCCGTGGGGTTCCTGATGGACCACGAGCACTACACCTACCCCGAGGCACTGCGTTGGCTGGCACAGAAATACAACATCGAGATTGAGGAAGAGCGCATGACCGACGAGCAGCGCGAGCGGCAGTCGGAAAGGGACGCGCTGTTCCACGTGAGCGAATTCGCGCAGAAATACTTCTCCCAACTGATGTGGGAGGACGAGATGGGCCGCGCCGTGGGCCTCGGCTACTTCCACGAGCGCGGACTGACAGACAAGGTAATCAAAGACTTCGGCCTGGGCTACTGCCTGGACAAGTGGACGGACTTCACCGACCACGCCCGCAAGAACGGCTATTCCGACGAGGTGCTGGAGAAGACGGGCCTGACGATCTTCAAGAACGAGGAGGGAAAAGAGAAAGTCTACGACCGCTTCCGGGGGAGGGTGATGTTCCCGATATACAGCATCTCGGGCCGCGTGCTGGGCTTCAGCGGGCGCATCCTGTCGAAAGAGAAGCAGGCGGCGAAATATGTCAACTCGCCCGACTCGGACATCTACAACAAGAGCCATATCCTCTATGGCCTGTTCCAGGCCAAGAACGCCATCAGCCGGGCCGACAGGTGCTACCTGGTGGAGGGCAACGTCGACGTGGTCTCCATGCACCAGAGCGACGTCTGCAACACCGTGGCCTCGTGCGGCACGTCGCTGACGGTGGAGCAGATACGCCTCATCAAGCGCTACACGCAGAACGTGACAGTGGTGTACGACGGCGACTCGGCAGGCATCAAGGCGGCGCTGCGCGCCTTCAACCTGCTCTTCGAGGAGGGCATGCACGCCCACGCCGTCCTCTTCCCCGACGAGGAAGACCCCGACAGCTACGCCCAAAAGTACGGCTCGACCCGGCTGCAGGAATACCTCCAGGAACACGAGATGAACTTCGTGGAGTTCAAGATGGCCACGAGCGGCATCACCGACATCAGCGCCATCGACCCGATAAGGAAGTCGAACCTCATCAAGGAATACACCGAAAGCCTCGCCCTCATCCAGGACCCCAACGAGCAGTCGGGATACGTCACCCTCATCGCCTCGGCGTTGCGGGTGGGCGAGAACGACCTGCGGCGCACCCTCGCGCAAGCCATCGCCAACCGCAAGCGGCAGGCATGGAAAGAGGAACAACGGGAACTGGCACGCGAACAGTCGCAGAACGCCACGGAGGCAGCCGGCGGCGAGCCACTTCCAGACCTTCCCGACGACCCGCAATACCCCGTGGTCGAAACCACACCGGCACCCCAGCAGGTGCTGGCCGACCTGCGTCCCGCCGAGGCACAGGAACGACGGATTGCCTCAATGCTGGTGAAATACGGGACCAAGACCGTCAGCATGAGGATGGTGGACGAGGCAGGACAGGAATTCACGCAGGAGATGCGCACGGCAGATGTGGTGACAAGCGAGCTGTCGGCCGACAACCTGGGGTTCGACAATCCGACCTACAGGGAGATCTTCGACCTCTACGCCCACGCCGTCAGCGACGGCCGCCCCCTGCCCGATGCCAACTACTTTGCCGTACACCCCGACACGGTGCTGCGGAACACGGCCCTCGAGATGATGATGAGCACCTACGGTCTCAGTCCCCAGTGGGAAGAGAAGAAGACCATCGCCGTGCCCAACCCCGACGACAATCTGGGCATGGAACTGGAAGAGACCATCCTCGCCTACAAGAAAAAGAAGATAGAACAACGCATGGCCGACAAACAGCACGAGCTGCGCGGATGCAAAGACCCCGACGAACAGATGATACTCCTGGCAGAATACAACCAACTCAAACAGTTGCAGCAGCAGGCGGGGCTGTCGCTGCACCAGGTGGTGAGCTAAAAGAGCTGTGAACTGTAAGTTGTGAGTTTTAAGTGGTATACCACTCAATACTTAAAACTCAAAACTCAAAACTATAAATTATGGACATACAGACTGTCAAACTACGATACGGCATCATCGGGAACGACCCGAAACTGCTACTGGCACTGAACAAAGCCATACAGGTGGCACCCACCGACCTCAGCATCCTCATCACCGGCGAGAGCGGCGTGGGCAAGGATGTCTTCTCGCGCATCATCCACGAGAACAGCCTGCGCAAGCATGTGAAGCAGGGCCGCGGCCTTATCTCCGTGAACTGCGGTGCCATCCCCGAAGGGACCATTGAGAGCGAACTCTTCGGCCATGTGAAAGGAGCCTTCACCGGGGCCGACAAGAACAGGAAAGGCTACTTCGAGGAGGCCGACGGCGGCACCATCTTCCTCGACGAGATAGGCGAGTTGCCCCTGGCCATGCAGGTGAAGCTACTGCGCGTGCTGGAGAACGGCGAAATCATCCCCGTGGGTTCCTCGACGCCGCAGAAGGTGGACGTGCGCATCGTGGCGGCCACCAACGCCGACCTCGTAGCGGCCATCCGCAACGGCCATTTCCGCGAAGACCTTTACTATCGCTTGCAGCAGATATCCATCTACATACCGCCCCTGAGGGAACGCAAGGACGACATTCCCCTGCTCTTCCGCAAATTCTCGTCGGACGTGGCCGAGAAGTACCACATGCCGCCCGTCACACTCACCGAAGATGCCCGCCAGTATCTGATGAACTACCCCTGGTACGGGAACATCCGCGAGCTGAAGAACGTCACCGAGCAGGTGGCCGTGGTGGAGACGGAACGCACCATCACCCGCCAGATTCTGGAGAACTACCTCCAGTATGTCCCGGAGGAGAAGATGCCCGCCCTGGTCGCCGCCACGGGCGGCGGACAGGCGTCCGTGAGCGACCGTGAACTGCTGCTCAAAGCCCTCAGCATGGGACAGATGATAAGCGAGATGCGCAACGAAATCAACGATTTGCGCCATGCCGTCACCCAACTGGCACAGGGAATACCCTTGACCGAGAACCAATCTTCGCGAGGGCAAGACATTCCGACCATCGGACACTCGGATATCCGCATCATCGGCCAGCCGGAACACGCCTCGCATCCCAACATGAGGATGCCCAATGAAGAGGAAGATTTCCAAGACTCCGAGGTGGTGGAAGAGGAGCCGCTGGCCCTCGACGAGCGCGAGAAGCGCGCCATCCGCATGGCTCTGGAACGCCACAACGGCAAGCGCACCCTCGCCGCCAAAGAACTCCGTATCTCGGAACGCACACTGTACCGCAAAATTAAGGAATACGGGTTGAATGTGTGAATGAAGACCAACGACCTCCATATCGCCCTGCCCACCTCGAAGAGCCTCAGCAACCGATGGCTGATGCTCAACCACCTGCTGGGCCGTCCCTTCACCCTCCGCAACCTCTCTAACTCGGACGACACCGCCCTGCTGCAGACCCTCCTGGCACAGCTGCGGAGAGGCTCGACGAGGGAGTTCTTCTGCGGCAACGCCGGCACTGTGGCCCGCTTCATGATGGCCCTGCTGGCCGTCACTCCGGGAGAATGGAGCCTTGATGGCGACGAGAGGATGCGGAGACGTCCCATGTCGCCCCTCATCGACGCCCTGCGGAGCATGGGAAGCCACATCCAATGCCTCGGCGAGGAGGGATTCCTGCCGGTAGCCATCACCGGTCATGTTCCTGAGCACAAGATGGTGGAGATAGACCCTTCCGAGAGCAGCCAGTTCGTCTCGGCACTCCTCCTCGTCGGCCCCCTGTTCCCTCAGGGGCTCACACTCACCCTCACGGACCGTCCCGCCTCACGCCCCTATATCGACATGACGATGAGCGTCCTGCAGCGTGCAGGCATCACCACCTCGGTCAGTCCTAACCGCCGCGTGTACCGCGTGGCACCCCTCACAAGCCTTCCTTCTGTCGTCCATTCCAACATCACCATCGAGCGCGACTGGTCGTCGGCCGCCTATATCTATGCCGCCGCCGCCCTCCTGCCCCATCACAGGATGCGCATGCAGGGGCTGTCGCTGACGGGGTCGTGCCAGGGCGACAAAGTCGCCGCCGAGATTTTCGACCGCCTAGGAGTCGTCACCCGCGAAGTGCGGTCGCCCTACAGGAAAGACATCCGATCCATCACCGTAGAAGGCTCAGGCACACACGAGAATGCCATCGACTACAACTTCATCGACTGTCCCGACCTCATGCCCCCCGTTCTCGTCACCTGTGCCGCCCTTGGGGTCAAGGCTCGACTCAAGGGGGTCAAGAATCTCAGTATCAAAGAGTGCGATAGACTGCAGGTCCTCTCCCAGGAACTCGGCAAGATGGGCTGCCGCGTGAGCCGCACAGAGAACGAGATTCGCATCTTCCCCGGCACGAACAGCCGGACCCTCAAACAAAAAGACATTCAGATTGATGTCCACAACGACCACCGCATGGCCATGTCATTCGGCATCCTCACATTACTCTATCCCGGCATCGAAATACTCAATCCCGCTTCTGTCACCAAGTCCTTCCCAGGTTTCTGGGAGCAGATGAAACTGATTCAGGACTACCAAACGGCTAATTAGGCGAATTAATCGAATTAGATGCTGTAGACGATGAGACCCGCGAAGCCAGAGGCAAGGATTAGCCATAGGGGACTCACTTTCTTCATTGCCAGGGCAAACACCACGAGGAAAATCGCCACACTCACCGGGAATTGCAGGTTCCAGCTGGGCTGTCCGAAACTCTCGACACCCACCAGTTGCAACGCCGCGGCGGCTATCAATCCCACCACAGCCATGCGCAACACGCGGAAGACATTGTCCACATCTTTGTTGCCCTGCATCTTGCGGAGGAAACGCACCGCCAGCACCATCAACACCACAGGCAGGAGGATGACCGCCCCCGAAGCCAGCAGCGACCCCACGACACCGAGCCAAGGGGCATAGCCGGCATTGACCACGGCGGTGTAACCCGTGTAGGTGGCGGCATTGATGCCGATGGGACCCGGCGTGGCCTGGCTCACGGCAAGGATATCGGTGAACTCCTGCGGGGTAAGCCACCCGAAACGGGTGCACACCTCGTCCTGGATGAGGGCCACCATGGCATAGCCACCGCCAAAGGTGAAGAGCCCTATCTTGAGGAAGGTCCAGAAAAGCTGCAGGAAAAGAGTCATCGCCGCACCCTCCCATAGACAAAGCCGCCAAGGGCGGCGGCAAGGATAACCAATATCGGACTCACGCCCAACAGCCATATCAGCACGGCAGAGAGGAGAGGAATCCAGCAAGTGCGCCAGCCGATGCCCGCCGTGGCGGCCAGTTTGAAGACCGGCGCAGCAATCAACGCCACAACCGCCGGACGCACCCCCATAAAGAAACGCTCGACCCACACATTTTCGCGAAACTGACGGAAAAACACCGCCAAAAGCAGTATCATGAGGATGGGTACCGAGATATTTCCCGCGATGGCCGACAAGGCACCGCGCCAGCCCCGAAGACGGTAGCCGAGGCCGGCGGCCATGTTGACGGCGAGCACCCCCGGCATGGACTGGGAAAGAGCCAACTGGTCGAGGAACTCTTCGCGCGTCAGCCACTTACGACGGTCGACAAGTTCTTCTTCCATCAGCGGAATCATGGCATATCCGCCACCGATGGTGAACATTCCTATCTTCAGGAAAGAGGAGAAAAGCGCCCTTGTCATCTTATCGAAAGTCGAAAAAAAGAATAATTGCGTTTGAAAATGCAAAAGTACAAAAAAAAATCGTATTTTTGCATTTTGGTATAGACAAAAGAAAAAGAACGTAAATAACATATAGTAACACAATAACACATTCACCGACATGACACTCCTTGACATTGTCATCAGTAACACCTGGAAAACTGTCATCATGATAGTTCTGATGATTGCCGTCTTCTACCTCTTCCTCATCCGCCCACAGAGCCAGCAGGCGAAGAAGGAAGCGGCGTACCGCGACAGCCTGAAGAGCGGAGACCGCATCATGACCTCGGGCGGCATCCACGCCACCATCGTCTCGACCGACGCCGCCTTCGCGACGCTGGAGATCGCCTCCGGCACCCGCATCAAGGTTGCCAAGACAAGCATCCAGCCCATCCCTGAAAGGAAAGCAGGACGTAAAAAGTTAAAAAGTAAGAACTAAGAAGTAAGAAGAATGATGAAAAGAACGACCATACTCCTTTTCGTTTTGGGATTCGTCTTGGGTTCCCATGCGCAGGAAAGTGCCATCCTGCGTCTTTCACTCAAAGAGGCGCAGGATTATGCCGTGGAGCACAACTACGCCTTGCAGAACGCCAGCCTCGACGTGAAGAAAGCCGAGGCAAGCCGTTGGCAGGCCATCTCGTCGATGCTGCCCCAGGTGAAGGCATCCTTCGATTACCAGAACATGTGCGGCTACGAGATGAACCTCGGTTCGCGGGGTACCTCCTCCATGATGCCCGACTCGGTCACCATCGGCGGCGTGACGATGCCTATCGGATTCATCTACAACAGCTCGTCGGATGACGACAACTCGTCGGGAGGAATTCCGATGAATCCCAGCGGCACATTGGGCATCACCGCTTCCGTGGCCCTCACGGGCGCACAGATAGTGAGCGCCATGCTCAGCAAGGTGGCCATCGACATGGCCGACATCACGCGCCGACAGACAGAGCAGGCCACACGCGCCAACGTAAAGAGTGTCTACACCTCCATCCTCGTCATGGAACAGACCCTGTCCCTGTTGGATTCGAGCCTGACCAACATGCAGCAGCTGTTGGAGACAACGGAGGCGAGCGTACGGGCCGGTGCCGCGGAACAGATTCAGGCCGACAAGTTGTCGGTGCAGGTAGCCTCGATGCGCAACAGCATCAACAGCACCCGCCGCAGCCTCACCATGCTCTACAACTCGATCCTCCTCCAACTGGGGGCTGACGTGGAGAGCCAGCTGGAACTCAGCACCACCATCGACGAGGTGGTGGACGTGGAACAGGCGGCAAAACTGACCCTCGGCGGTTTCGCTATCGAGAAGAACTACAACTACCAGTTGCTGGAACAGTCGGAGAAACTCTCCGAGAGGCAGCTCACCCTCGCCTGGATGGACTTTACCCCCACGGCCTACTACCAATACAGCTACAAGACATACTTCGGCAAGGACGCGGGCTTCAACATGACCCCGCCGAACATGATTGGTGCCAGCGTGAGCGTGCCCCTCTTCCAGAGCGGCACACGCATGGCCAAAATCAAGGGAGCCAAGATTGACTACCAGGAGACAATGAACAGCCGCCGACAGGCCGAGGACGGCCTGCGGGTGCAGTACAACCAGCTGTGCTACGACTTGGTGTCGGCCATCGAGAGCTACCAGATTCAGCGCGACAACCTCGACGTGACCCGCCGCGTGTTCACCAATGTCGCCGAGAAGTACAAATACGGCCATGCCAGCAACCTGGAGGTAACCAATGCCTCGACCGACATCATCTCCGCCCAAAGCAACTACATCCAAGCCTTCATGAGTGTGGTGTCGGCACAGGTGGCCCTGGAGAACCTGCTGGGGAATTGATAATTGAAAAATGAGAATTGATAATTGATAAGCATTATGAAATACACCAACAAGACATTAGCCCTCTTAGCTCTTAGCTCTTCCCTCTTCCTTCTCCTTGCGGCCTGCGGCGGCAAGGGCGAGGAAAAGAAAGCCACCACCACCAAGAAAGAGAAAGAACGCGTCCAAGTCATGGAACTGCGCAGCGAGCGCATCGCCAAGAGTCTGGAACTCGCCACCACCCTCGAAGGCTACGAGACCATGAACATCTCGCCCAGCATCACGGGCCACATCGAACACATCTTCGTTGAAGTGGGCAGCCGCGTACAGAAGGGCGACATGCTCGTCCGCATGGACCAAACCCAGTACAACACCACCCGCATCAACCTCGCCAGCACCAAGACGGAACTCGACCGCGTCACCGCCCTCAGGGCCTCAGGCTCCGTCAGCGAACAGGTATACGACCAAACCAAGGCAGGCTACGACCAGCTCGTCGAGACCGAACGGTTCCAGAAGGAGAACACTTTCGTCAAGGCACAGTTCGCAGGTGTAATCAGCGCCAAGAACTATGAAGACGGCGAGATGTACGCCGGCACTCCTATCCTGCAACTCACCCAGATCAGCCGTCTCAAGGCTATCATCAGCATTCCCGAGACCTATTACCCCAAGGTGCAAAAGGGCATGCGCGTGGATGTGGAGAGCGACATCTATCCCGACCACACCTTCCCCGCCACCATCGAGATTGTCTACCCCACCATCGACCCCTCGACCCACACCTTCCAGGCCAAGCTCAACATTCCCAACGGGGGTGAGAAAATCCGTCCGGGCATGTATGTCCGCACCCATCTGGCCATCGGTGAGGTCGACGCCATCGTGGTACCCTACCAGAGCGTGCTGAAACTCACCGGTTCCAATGACCGCTATGTGTTTGTAAATGACAACGGCTCCGCCCGCCGCGTGGCCGTCACCCTCGGCCAGCGTTTCGACGACCGCATCGAGATCATCCCCGTCGAAGCCGGCACCCTCAAAGAAGGCGACCAACTGGTCGTCACCGGCCAAGCCCGCCTCGTCGACGGCGACCAACTGGAGATAGTGGAATAACTAGTAAAACTAGTAGCACTAGTAGGACTAGTAGAACTAGAAAAAAAAGAAAGACATGGCTATATACAAAACCGCAATCAACAAGCCCATCACCACGGGACTCGTCTTTGTGGCGGTCATCGTGCTGGGTCTCTTCTCGCTCACACGTCTGCCCATCGACCAGATGCCTGAGATGGACCCGCCATACGTGACGGTGATGACCACCTACGCCGGTGCCAACGCCAGCGAAATCGAGACCAATATCACCAAGATTGTCGAGAACTCGCTCAACTCGGTCGACGGCCTGAAGAACATCACCTCCACCTCGAAGGACAATATCTCGGTCGTCACCCTCGAGTTTGAATGGGGTTCCAACCTCGACGAGGCCCTCAATGACATCCGCTCTTACGTCGACCTCCTCTACGACAACCTCCCCGACGGCGTCAGCCGCCCCATGATACTGAAGCTC
>Ga0310690_10012750_pt1 | contig 10293 bp, 6 predicted proteins | sample AusTroGonzalo_MG_2_FD_207661 | JGI IMG/M metagenome (GOLD analysis project Ga0310690, IMG submission 207661) | Bovine rumen microbial communities from tropical cattle in Woodstock, Queensland, Australia - Gonzalo_04 (v2) (version 2) | ecosystem: Host-associated > Mammals > Digestive system >...
GGGAGGTCGTCAGATGCTGAAGAGCGAACCGATCTTTTTCCCGAGCAGGACGGAAGCGGCGGCGAGGATGGACGCCAGGAAGCACATCGACCACACGCCGAACGCCGCGGCGGTGTACGGACCGGCACCGAGATACTGCGAAAGCTCGTAGATCGCCTTCGTGATCGGGTAGAATTCGGCTTTCTGCGCGAGGATCAGGGAGTCGGAGACTTCCATCATGGAGAAGCTGAACGCGAACAGCGCACCCACGACCAGGTTTGCCGCCACCAGCGGGAGCGTGACCTTCAGGATCGTGCGTCCGTAACCCGCTCCGGCGTTCCGCGCGGCGCGTTCGAGTTCCTCCGGCGTCTGGTCGAGCCCGCCCGCGACGGAGCGCAGGACGTACGGCACGCGCCGGACGGCGTAGGCGATGGCGAGCAGGAAAACCGGATTCGCGACGGGGTCGAACAGCATGTGCGCCCACTGGTAGCGGATGGACATGCCGAGGAATCCGACGGCCATCACGACGCCGGGGATCATGAGCGGCGTCATGGCGACGAGATCGAGCAGCCAGCCGAATTTGAGACTGCCACGTCGGGTCAGGAACGCCGTCAGCACGCCAGCGGCCAGCGCCAATGCCGTGGCAAGAAGCGCGTATTTCAGGCTGTTCACGATGCTCGGCACGACCAGATGGTCGCCGAGGGCGTTGCGGTAGTGCATCAGCGAGAAGTGTTCCGGCAGGATCGTTCCGCTCCAGTTCGCGGAGGAGGCGATCAGCACGAGGCAGATGTGCGGCAGCGAAGCGATGAACGTGAATCCGATGAAGACCGCAAGCGGAAGCCAGCGGCCGGCCCCGGACAGTTTCCGTGCGGATGCGCCCGGCGTGCCCTTCGCGGCCGAGGCCACCGCGCCGTGTCCGAGCAGAAGTTTCGCCCCGAGGTAGAGCAGACAGGAAACGGTGAGCGTGACGATCACGAGGGAATACGCGGCGGGATTGGTGCCGAGCTCGGTCACGCCGTTGAAAATCTGGACCGGGGTCACGGTGTTGTACCCGAACATGAGCGGAGTGCCGAGTTCGGTGAACGCCCAGATGAGGACGATGCTGCCGCCCGCGAGGAGTCCGGGTTTGAGCATGGGCAGTGTGATGCATCGGAATCTCTGCCACGGTCCGGCTCCTGCGTTGCGGGCGGATTCGAGCAGGGACGGGTCGATGTTCCCAAACGCCGTGATGAGGTTAAGATAGGCTATCGGGTACAGGTGCAGAGCCTGGATCACGCAGACGCTCCAGAATCTGCCGCTTCCGCCGAGCCAGTCGACGGGGGGCAGCCCGAGCGAGCCTAGGATGCTGTTCAGAAGGCCGTAGTGGCCGAGAAGCTGCTGAAATCCGAGCGCGCCGACGAACGGCGGCAGGATCATCGGCGCCATCATCAGTACGGAGCAGGCGGACTTGCCGGGGAAATCGTACTTGTCGTAGAGAGCGGCGAGCGGGATGGAGATCAGGAAGACGATGCCCGTGGTCACGGCCGCGACCGCGAGCGAGTTCATCATGCCCTGAAGATACAGGCGGCTGCGGAAGACCTCGCGCATGACTGCCGGATCGCAGCCCTCCGCCACGACCGTGAAGAGCGGCAGGAAGAGGAACAGCGCAAAGAAGGTCAGGACCGCGAGCGCGAGGAAGAGCGAGAGGAAGCGTTTCATTTCGGCGCGGCTCCTTTCTTCCGGGCGAGTTCGGCGGCGCGCAGATAGCTCGCGCGTGCGGCTTCGGTCCAGCGGGTTCGCGCGGCGGCGGCCTCGGCGGGCGTGCCGCTCAACGCTTTCGATTCGTCCGCGGCGGATTCATAGGGGACGGGGAGCGTGAGGAGTTCGGCCATAGCCTCGGGATTGGCTTCCGGACCGCCGTTGTCGAGAATGGCTTCCCATGCGGCGCGCAGGTCGTCCTCCGGGTCGAGCGCCGCGCACTTGATGAGCACGCGAATGAGGCTGAAATAGCGCCCCGTCCAATCGGACCTGTATTCGAACGTGCCGCCGAGATCGTAGGGGCGGTAGTCTGGCAGGGCGAGCTCGTCTTTCGGAAGTTCAAGCGGGGAATCCTTGCGGACGGTCGGGCGGAGCTGGACGTACTTTTCCGGGCCGCCGGGCGTGCCGGGTTTCAGCAGCCAGATCGCCGCGCCCTCCTTCGAGAGCAGGAAGTCGATGAAATCTTTCGCCGCGTCGGGATTCGGCGCGCCGCGCAGGAGCTGGATCGGGTCGGCGGTCACGGCGGTTCCCCCACGCGGCATGACGTAAGTCATGGTCGACTCGCCGGTCCTCTGCCGCGCCCATTCGGCCTCGCTGAACCCGTAGAAGTCGATGCAGACGCCCGCCGCGGCCTCGCCTGAGGAGACGTCGCGGACGACCTTGCCCGCGCTGTCGGCGATGGACCGCGCGTTCGCGGTGAGGAGTTTGATGCGGCGGAATCCCTCCAGCCAGCCCTGTTCCGGGCCGAGCTCCGCCATCGCCTGTTGGATGATCATCTCGTAGCACTTGGTGATGGAGCCGGATTTGGTCGGGTCGGCGAGCACGAGCGTGCCGAAATACGCCGGACTGGTGAGATCGATCCAGTTCTGCGGCAGTTCGACGCCGAGCTCGCTGATGCGACGGAAATTGTATGCGATGCCGAACGAGGACAGGCAGTAGCCGTAGTAGCGGCCCTGCGGGTCGTAGATCTGCTCGCCCGCGAAGTTCATAGGGATGACGTCGTCGGTGAACCAGTCCGGGTGGCGGTCCTTCACGCCCGCGTCGACCGCGTAGCCGATCGAGGCGAATTTCGCCTGGTCGTAGGTGCCGCCGCCGAAGAAAAGGTCAATGCCAATGCCGATGTCAGATTCAAGCAGAAGTTTGCGCGCCGGATGGTCGTTCGCCGTGAGCTTGGAATCCTTGAATGCCGCCGCCGTCTCTCGGTCCCATTCCAGTCCTTTGTCGAGCGCATACAGGCGGAATTTCGCCTCGAAACGGTCATTGATGTAGCGCACGATGTCGCTGGTGCCGCCAGGACTCCGCCAGTCGAACATGATGTCGCGTCCGCGGTGTTCCTTGTACCACCTACGGAACGCGTGCTCGAACTCATACTTGATCTGTTCCGAATTCGGCGTGATGACCACGAGGCGTTCCGGCGCGTCGGGGCTCCAGTCGGCGGACGGTCTGAGCACGAGCGGGAGGATGATCAGCAGGATGGGGACTGCCAGCGCGAGAGCAAGACGTTTCATGGCGGTTTGCTCCGGCGTCAGCGGGCGTTGTCCGGCGGAAGAATGGCGATCGCGTCCGGCGGAACGGAGCATGTGATCTTGTCGCCGGGACGGCGTTCTGGCGCGGCGGATTCGCTCGCATGAAGCGTGAAGCCGGAGGCGTCCAGCGTGAGGCCGGTCGTTTCACCGAGGAAGACGCTGTCGCGGACGACGCACGGGAAGGCGTTGACGGACGCGAGATCGGCATCGGTGCGGACAGCTTCCGGGCGGATCATAAGCGTGCAGACGGCATCCGGCGCGGGCTGAACGGGCTGTCCTTCGAGGCGGACGCGGAGTTCGCCCATCGGTGTGCTGAAAACCGCGAAACCGTTTTCAACACGTAGGCATTTCGCTTCGGGGAAGTCGGCATCGCCGAGGAAGGATGCGGTGAACTTGTTTGCCGGGCGGGTGTACAGCATACGCGGCGAATCAAGCTGAAGGATCACGCCGTCCTTCATGACGGCGATGCGGTCGCCCACGCTGAGCGCTTCGCGACGGTCGTGCGTGACATAGAGCGCGGTGAGACGGCGTTCCTTGCAGATGCGGCGGATCTCGGTGCGCATGAGGTCTCGGAGACGCGCATCGAGGTTGGAAAGAGGTTCGTCGAGCAGGAGGATGTCGCCTTTGAGCGCGAGGGCGCGGGCGAGGGCGACACGCTGCTGCTGGCCGCCGGAGAGTTCGTTGACCTTGCGTTTCGCGAACTCCGCCATGCCGACGACTTCGAGCATCTCATCGACCGTTTTTCTGATCTCTGTACGCGGGAGTTTTTTGATTTTAAGGCCGAATTCGATGTTCTCGGCGACGTTCAGGTGAGGCCAGAGCGCGTAGTTCTGGAACACCATCGGGGTGTTGCGGGCTTCCGGGGGCAGGGCGGAGACGTCGCGCCCGCCGAGGACGACGGTTCCGGCGTCCTGCCGGATCAGCCCTGCGATGATGCGCAGGAGCGTGGACTTGCCGCAGCCGGACGGGCCGAGCAGGAACATGAGTTCGCCGGGGTCGACGGAGAGGTCGATGCCGCGCAGGACGGGTGTCTTGCCGTAGGCTTTGGAGACGCCACGGATTTCAAGCATAGCCATGATCGCGCCCGGCTCAACGGAAGTTTTCGAACGTGAGGTCGTCGTCGGTGATGTCGATGAAGAAGAAGCCGAGCACGGCGTCGAGGATTTCGACCGGATGGATCGAAACGTCGGCCTCGATCACGGCGAGTCCGAGCGAGCCGCCGATCTCCCAGAAGTCGATCGCGCCTTCCTTCGGCAGGAACGGGACCTCATCGGAAGGCGTTACGAGTCCGTCCTTGTCCCACCAGTATTCCTTCGCAAGCAGGAATGCCGGGCGGCGCTCCATGTCCGTGGCGACGAACGGGCCGATGCCGCTGTAGACGCCGTTTCTGCGGGCGAATCCGTACTGGCGGTTATGGTCCTTGATCATCTGTGCCGTGGCGGAGTAGCCGCCGCCGATCTCTACTTCGTGCGTGGCGCGGAGACTTGCGTGCGCGGTGAGACCGACGCCGATGTTGAGGGTGAAAACGTCAAGGATGTCCAGGATGCGGTTCGGGAAGTAGAGCGTGACCTTGTCCATCCACTGCGACTGCGCGTGAACGGACGCCGATGCGCTGAAGAGCATGCCGATGCCGAGCAGGATCGCGGCCAGACGGTGTTTCGTGTGTTTCATGGGCGTTTCCTTATTGAGAAAATCTGTTGAATAAATCGGGGAATCTTTTGCACGAAGTCTGCGGACTCGCAAATAAAATCATAGAACAATAAGCCATTTTTCCGAAAAGTCAAGAAAAAAACTTGACTTTCCGTTGTTTTCCTGTATTTTATTATTCTGTCCTGTACAGGACGTTCTCCATTGAACCGTAAACGGAAACCCCGGATATTGCTTTGATACTTGATATTGTTTTCCTTGCCCTTCTCGTCCTGTGCAATGCGTTCTTTTCGGCTGCCGAAGCCGCTCTGATCTCCCTGAAATCTGTCACTCTGGAACAGTTGTCGAAGGAGGGCAAACGCGGCCGGATCCTCGGCTCGCTTGCCGCCGATACGGGACGGTTTCTGGCGACGGTCCAGGTCGGCGTGACGCTCGCCGGATTCCTCGCCAGCGCATTCGCCGCCGACACGTTTTCCGATCCCGTGGCGCACTGGGTGTATCACGACCTTGGCTTAACCGTACTGTCCGAGGCTGCGCTGGACCATATCTCGGTGGTGGTTATCACTCTGCTCCTTGCGTATTTCTCGCTGGTCTTCGGCGAGCTTGTGCCGAAGCAGATCGCACTGCGATATACGTCGTTCGTCGCGCTGAATTCAGCGATTCCTATTCACTGGCTTGCGCGGGCCGCTTCGCCGCTGGTGTGGCTGCTGAACAACTCGGTCAAGCTCGTCATGATGCCGTTCGGTTCCGCGGAGAATACCGACAAGGTTACGGAGGAGGAAATCCGCTCCCTCATCAACATGGGCGAGAAGGACGGCCTCATCGACGCCGACGAACGCCGCATCATCCAGAACGTTTTCGAGCTGGACGACATCACCTGCGGCGAGATCATGACGCGGCGCGGGGCCGTTTGCGCCATCGAAGCCGGTGCGCAGACGGAGGAAATCGAACGCCTCCTGATTGAAAAGAACTTTTCCGCCTACCCGGTTTACCGGGGGACCATTGACCGGGTCATCGGCGTCCTGTACGCATCGGACTACTACCGGAGCAAGCTCAAAACCGGACAATCGCCGTTGCCGGTCGCGGTCATGCGGAAGCCCCATTTCGTGCCGGAAGGCGCAAGCGTCCAGCAGGTGCTGCACGACATGCAGCGCGAACAGTTCGAAATCGCGGTGGTACTGGACGAATTCGGCGGCACGGCGGGCGTCGTTACGCGCGATGACCTGCTGGAGGAACTCGTCGGCTCGCTCCATCCGAGGAAGCCGGAGGAATCCCTGATTCGCGTTTCCGAAACGATCTGGGAATCCGGCGGACTCGTGCGTGTCGCCGAGGTCGAGCGCGATCTGAACTGCAAACTGCCGGAGGACGAACGCCCGGATACCGTGGGCGGATTGCTGATGGCGGAACTGGACGATATCCCGAAGCCAGGCGACGTCGCTGAGATCGGCGGGCTTCGTTTCACCGTGCAGGCACTGGAAGGCCGCCGCATCACCCGTGTCCGCATCGAAAAACCGAAGGCGGACCCTGACGAAACCGGACGGCCCGTGTCTGATGCTGTCTGATAAGAGCGTGGTGCATGGGTGGAAGATGACCGTCGTTTTAGGTTTTTACGGTTTTTTTCGGTAAAAATGAGAAAAAAAACTTGTCTTTCCGCAATAGCGTGATATATTTCCCTCTATGAATATGTAGTTTTGAACCACCTTTGAAGGAAACAGCCATGGCAGATCCGACTTCCGATACCCCGATGAACACCCCCGAGGATGTTCGTCCTCGCGCCACGATCAAGCTTAAACCGATGACTCCGCCCGCGTCTGCGGCCGATGCCGCCGCTTCTGCCGGAGTCGCTGATGCAGCGTCCGCCGCCACGCAGGCGGAACCCGCGATCCATATCGCGCCGTCTCCCGCCGCGACCGTCCCCGGCGTCAAGCAGACCATCCGTCTCCGTCCGCCGACTGCCACTCCTGTTGAATCCACGGCTCCGGCTCCCGAAGTGAAGCCCGCGATCAAGATCGTGCCGAAGGCTGCGGAAACGCCGACCGGCATCCCGACCGCAAAGCCGGTGGAATCCGCTCCGTCTGCTCCTTCCGTTTCAACGATCCAGCTGAAGAAACCGGAATCCTCGACCCCGACGATCCAGCTGAAGAAACCGGAATCCTCGACCCCGACGATCCAGCTGAAGAAACCGGAATCTTCCGCCTCGACGATTCAGCTGAAGAAACCGGAGTCCTCGACCCCGACCGTCCAGCTGAAGAAGCCGGAAGAGCAGAAGCCCGCGGAAGCCGCGCCCGCCAAGAAGGTCGGCGAATCTCCGATCCCGCCGGAGCGCAAGCTCACGCTGAAGCTGAAAAACCAGCCGTCCCAGCCGAAGGAACTTCCGAGGAATATCATCCCCGGCCTGAACATCCCGAACATGCCGCCCCAGGCTCCGCAGCAGAAGCCGGAAGAACAGAAGCCTGCGGAACAGGCGGAACAGCCCCCGGTCGCCGCCCCGGTCGAGACTCCGACTCCCGTGCCGGAAGCCGTGCCCGAGGACAAGAAGAAAAAAGGCAAGCTGCCGAAGGTGAAAAAGCAGAAGGAACCGGTCACGTCCGCCGACGAGCCGAACTGGTTCTTCCTCACGCTTTCCATCCTCACGCTCATCTGCGTCTGCTTCATCGCCTATCTGCTCTTCGCGCAGTACATGAACATGTACCAGGGCCAGCAGATCCCGGTTCCGGGATTCCTCATGCCGAAATGAGCGAGTTCAGTCCGCGTTGAACGGAATACAGAATCGAAATCCAGCCGCATCCGGAGACCGTTTCCGGATGCGGTTTTCTTTTGCCGCGAACGTTAAACGTAACGTCAAAAACGTGAAAAATGACGTAAACATTTCCTTTTTCCGGCTGAAAAACGCGAAAACATATTTGCAAATTAAATGGAATGGAATAAAGTAAAGGAGGAACGTTTACAGAAAAGTTTCCGGCGTGGTTCCGATGCCGCTCGGAATGAATCAGGAAAGGATACGAAATGAAGTCGTTTCATCGTTATTGCGTCGGCGCGGTCCTCTGCGCCGGAATCATGATCCTCGGCGCCGCTCAGGCGGACGCGCAGGCCGTTGTGCCGGGCGCGGTCGCGGCGGGCAAGGGGAAGCCCCTTCCGAGCGGACGCGTGGTCAGCAATCTGAACGCAGAATGGAAATTCAAGCTCGGCTCGGTCGAGAACGGTCAGGCGGTCGACCTCGACGACAGCCAGTGGGAGCTCGCCCACATCCCGCACTCGTTCAGCCTGCCGTACTTCCTTTCCGAACGCTTCTACACTGGCGACGGCTGGTACCGGAAGAAATTCAACGTGTCGAATGTGGATTTCGTGATCCGTGACGGTTCCATCATCGCGGAGCCGGACAAAGGCTATCGGTATTATCTCGACTTCAAAGGCGTCTTCCAGGTCGCCGACATCTATGTGAACGGCAAGCTCGCCGGGCATCACGAGGGCGGCTACACCGGATTCGAGGTCGATTTCACGGACCAGATGGTCAACGGCGAGAACCTCGTGGCCGTGCGCGTGAACAACCTGTGGAATGCGCGTCTCGCGCCGCGTGCGGGCGAACACACATTCTCCGGCGGCATCTACCGCGACGTTTCGCTGGTCGTGAAGCGTGATCTGCACATCACCTGGTACGGCATGGGGATCACCACGCCGAAACTCGAAGACGGCGACACGTCCGTCCGCGTGGTGAACGAGATCCGCAACCAGTCCAATGAAACGCGCACGATCAACGTTGTGACCAGTATCTACGACCCGGAGGGCAACCTCGTGGCGAAAGGCTCCAAATCAGACGTGGAAATGACGCCGAACGCGCTCATGGAGGTCGAGATCGTCACGCCGCAGGTGAAGGACGCCAAATGGTGGTCGCCCGAGACGCCGAACCTGTACCGCGCGGAGACCGTCGTGACCAACGCGAAGACCGGCATGATCTACGACCGCTGCTCCGACAACTTCGGATTCCGCACGGTCAAATGGACCGCCGACCAGGGATTCTTCCTCAACGGCAAGAACCGGTATTTCCACGGCGCGAACGTGCATCAGGACCGTGCGGGCTGGGGCGACGCCGTCAGCCACGCCGGATTCGAGCGCGACGTGCGCTACATGAAGGAGGCTGGGTTCGATTTCATCCGCGGCTGCCACTATCCGCACCACCCGGCTTTCGCGGACGCCTGCGACCGCATTGGCATGATGTTCTGGAGCGAAAACTGCTTCTGGGGCACGACCGGCATGGGCGGCCCGACGATCTGGGGCGGCGCGAGCGCGTACCCCGTCGAGGAGGCCGACCAAATCCCGTTCGAGGAATCCGTGATCCGCAGCCTGCGCGACATGATCCGCATCAACCGCAACCACCCGTCCATCGTGTGCTGGAGCCTTTGCAACGAGGTGTTCTTCTCTGACGGGCGCGTGCTGCCGAAGGTGCGCGATTTCCTGCGCCGCCTCACGAAGATCGCGCACGAGGCGGACCCGACCCGTCTGGCGGCGGTCGGCGGTGCACAACGCGGACAGGTGGACCATTGCAGCGATATCGCCGGGTACAACGGCGACGGCGAATACATCCGCGAATACCAGAACCCCGGCATCCCGAACGTGGTCAGCGAATACGGCTCGAACATCGAGCTTCGTCCCGGCAGGTTCGACGCCGGATATGAACGCGGCACGCGCATCACCTGGAACAAGGAATACGACTGGCGCAGCGGCGAGGTCATCTGGTGCGGCATCGACCACGGCAGTATGGGCGGCCGCTTCGGCTGGATGGGCGTCATGGATTATTTCCGCCTGCCCAAACGCCGCTGGTACTACTACCGCGAGACGCACGGCGGCGTGAAGCACCCGGAATGGCCCGTCGAGGGCACCCCTGCGAAGGTCGTCCTGACCTCCGACAAGGATTCCATGTTCGCCGACGGCACCGACGATGTGCAGCTGATCGCCACGATCATGGATGCCGAGGGGAAGGAACTCAGCAATTCCCCGGAGGTGACGCTCCGCGTGATTTCCGGTCCCGGCGAATTCCCCACCGGACGCTCCATCACGTTCAAAAATGACTCCGACATCGCCATCCGCGATGGCAAATGCTCCATCGACTTCCGTTCCTACTACAGCGGCGCCACCGTCATCGAAGCGACCTCGCCCGGTCTCGAATCTTCCCGCATCGAGATCACCTCCACGCGCGGTCCCGGATTCATCCCCGGCAGGACTCCGGTCATCGAGAGCCGTCCGTACGTCAAGTTCACTGGCGAGCTCATCGGCACGAAGCCGATCGACAAGCCGCTGAACATGGCGCTCGACAAACCCACGCTCGCCTCGGAATCCGTCCCCGGACACTCCGCGATCTGCGCCGTCGACGGCCGTCCCGAGACGTTCTATCAGGCCGCGTCCGGCG
>Ga0310690_10012751_pt1 | contig 10293 bp, 7 predicted proteins | sample AusTroGonzalo_MG_2_FD_207661 | JGI IMG/M metagenome (GOLD analysis project Ga0310690, IMG submission 207661) | Bovine rumen microbial communities from tropical cattle in Woodstock, Queensland, Australia - Gonzalo_04 (v2) (version 2) | ecosystem: Host-associated > Mammals > Digestive system >...
ACTCCGCCGGTACAGACCATCTACGCCACCATCCAGGCGCTCAAGGAATACTTTGCCGAAGGCGAAACTGCGAAGTTCGCCCGCCACCGCCGCGTTTACGAGGCTATCCGCAAGGGTGTTGCCGAACTCGGCTTCGACACGGTCATCGACCCGGCCATTGAATCGGGCCTCGTTGTTTCCGTCAAGTACCCCGAAGACCCGAACTGGGATTTCGAGAAGGTGCATGACTACTGCTACGACCGCGGTTTTACCATTTATCCGGGCAAGATTTCGACGACGAATACCTTCCGCCTCTGCGCCCTTGGCGCTATCGACGTGAAGGACATTGAAGATTTCTTCAAGGTGCTCGGAGAGGCGCTTGAACATTTTAACGTAAAGCTGAAGTAGAGATATTGCCATGGGACAGCTGTCGATATGCATTTGTGGTGGTGGCGGATTAGGCCACACGTGTGCTGGTGTGTTGTCGTCGCATGAAAATGTGACGGTCAATATGTTAACACAGCGCCCTGAAAAGTGGCAGAAAAATTTTGTTATCAATGCTCCCGATGGGAAAAAATTCAACGGGATGCTAAATGCCGTCTCGAATAATCCTGCCGAGGTGATCCCGCAGAGCGATATCGTGTTCCTGTGCGTTCCTTCGTTCTTGGTGGAACAAACTCTTCTGCAGATTAAACCTTATTTGAACGAGCGCCAGATTGTCGGAACGGTCGTTTCTAATTCAGGATTCTTCCTGTATTGCCACAAGCATTTCCCTTCGACGGCAAAATTGTTCGGTTTTCAGCGTGTGCCGTATGTGTCGCGCGTTGTGGAATACGGCAAGGAGGCGAACCTCCTCGGTTATCGCCCAGAACTGTTTGCGGCTCTCGAAAATATTGATAACCGCGAAGAATTTAGGCAACTGCTCGAAGAATTGTTTTTGGAAAAGACGACTCTCGTAGATACATTTTACGAAGTGACTCTGAGCAACAGTAACCCTATTTTGCATACTGGTCGCCTTTATACGATGTGGAAGGATTGGGACGGTAAACCGTTTGATCGTTGCAGCTTGTTTTATAAGGAATGGACAGAAAGTGCTTCGGAACTTGAAATCCAGATGGATGCAGAGTTCTTTGCGCTCTTGAAAAAACTGAAGGTCAATACCGAAAAAATCGAAACCTTGCTTGTCCATTACGAATCGACTGATGCGAAGTCGATGACTCGAAAGATTCAGACAATTGAATCTTTATCGACGATTCTTTCACCGATGAAGCAACTGCCCGAAGGCGGCTGGGTGCCGGATTATACGAGTCGTTATTTTACGGAAGATTTTCCTTTTGGTCTGAAGGCCATTCACGATCTTGCCAAAGAAAACGATGTGCCTGCTCCCCATATCGACAAGGTGTTTGAATGGGGAATGTCTAAGTGCCAGAAAAATTCGTAGTCGCGTAGAACAATGAAAATTGTACATCTTTTATGGGGACTTTCAAACGGCGGTGTTGAAAACATGCTGGTCGATATTGTCAACCAGCAAATTGATGGTAACGAAATATCGTTAATTGTGATTAATGATAAAATTGAAGAATCTATTGTCGCCCGCCTTGACAAGCGAGTTCGCATTTACCGTTGCGGAAGGCTTGTTCACAGCAAAAATCCGTTGCCTCTATTAAAGCTGAATTATTATTTGATTCGTTTGCGCCCCGAAATAGTCCATATCCATTACGACGACATGGCTCGTTTTATTTTTTGGAAAAAAAAGTTGGTCCGTACCATTCACAATACGACGAACGACTTCAACGAGTTCAAGTATTACAAGGTCTGCTATGCTATTTCGAAAGCCGTACAAGATGAATGGAAACGGGCTGGGAAGGAAACGGTTCTTGTTGAAAACGGAATCCCTTGCGATAGCATCAATTATTCGCGGAATGGCCTTTTTAATGACGGGCTACTGCATTTTGTTCAGGTTTCTCGATTGTATATCAAGCAGAAAGGCCAAGATATTTTATTGAATGCCCTTGCAAATATTAAGAAGAACAATCTCTGCGAAATGAACTTTAAAATGCATTTGATTGGAGATGGTTCTAGCAAGGACTTGTTGCAAGAAATGGCGAAATCGCTAGACATTGACGACATCGTTGTGTTCGATGGAAACAAGCCCCGCGAATGGGTTTATGAAAACTTGTGCAATTTCGATTTGTTTATCCAGCCGTCGCGTTACGAGGGATTTGGACTTACGGTTGCCGAGGCTATGGTAGCAAGGGTGCCCGTACTTTCAAGCAATATCGAAGGCCCAGTCGAAATAATGACGGTAAATGAGGCTGGCAAGAACCGCCTGGTGGGCCATACCTTTGAACTTGAAAATCCCGAAGATCTTGCTGCAAAAATTGCTGATTTCGTCAAGAACGGTCGCGATGACGCTTTTGTCGAATTGGGCCGCCGTCATGTCATCGAAAATTACAGCATCAGGAATACGGCGTTGCGTTACTTGGAAGAGTACCGCAAGATTGTGTAAGCGTCGGGCGCGCTACAGGTGCGCGTCAATCCATTCCATCCGTTGCTTAATCCAACTGTTTAACGAGTCTATGGCCTCGTCGTAGCTTTTGTAGGCTTCCTTGTAGGTCCAATTTTCGGTGTTTTCAAGGACAGGCCAACGCTTGAATTCGTTTTTGGTGGCGGGCGATATTTCTCTACCGTATTTGACGATGGAATCAGGGAGAGTCGCTAAGAAGGCGTGGTGCTCTTTCCAGTAATCCGTAGCGCTTTGCCAGTATTTAGAATGCTTGAATATAAGCCCGTTCCAGCCACTATTGCGTATGTACCAGTCGGTTACGGTCCGGAGCGAGTCTACTTCCCAGTTCCCGTAGGCGACATCGAAATCCCAGACAGGGCCGAGACGGATGGGTTCGCCGCTTTGCCAGGTTATGTAGATGCTGCGTCTAAAGGCTCCATCCGTATTCTTGGAGAGTTCTTGGATCCAGTAATAGCGAAGGTAGTCTTCAAAATCGAGATAGTCCGAAATATGGTTCTCGGAATCGCCATCCGACAAGGAATTTTCAAATTTGCTCAAGACGTCTTTGATAAGTTGCGATGCAGAGTCATTTGGGGCTTTGGGAAACTTGATACAGAAAGTAGTGCCTTGCTCGGTAACGACAAAGTTTTCGCCGCCGTGTTCGGTAGGGCCTCTTTCAAGCAAAAAGGAACTATCTGTTTTGGCTATGTTTATGCGGTGCTTGCCGACCTTGACTGATTCTGTGAGTTGATAGATTCCTTGGTATTGTCTGTTAAGATAAAGTTCAACGAAGGTGCTTCGGGGCGTATATTCGTCACCGAGCCAACCTGCGAGTTTGTGTGTAATAAAGTTTTTGAGGAGCGTCTTGTCGGCGGAATTGGCAATGAGCACCCAGTCTCTGTCTTTGGGCATGCCGAACAAAGCCTGCTTGTCGGCAAATTCAATCTTGTAGCTAGGCTTGGGCATTCCTGTAAAGCTTGAATTCCCGCGGCCCCGGATTGTCAACTCCAGAACGTCGCTTTCGGGGGAATCTTTTCCATAAACTTGTAATTTTGCGGGGAGTTCCATCTTGCGGTCGCGGATTTGGGCAAAATCTTCTGTTTCTATGACTAGCCGTGGAATGCTTGCATAGGGGAATTCTGAATCATCTAGTGTCAAAACGGAGGGATTGCTTTCGGTGTCGTTCCATACGCAGGAACAGAGAAAAAGGCAAAGTAAAGCTGTAGCAATCCGAAATACCATAGTTAAAATTTAAAAATAAGTAATGATAAATTTTTTCCAAGAATGTCGGTTTGTGTTTTTTTATTAAATTATAAAATTGTAAAAATGCTGAAAAGATTATATTGCCTGCTGTTATTAGGTGTTTTTGTTGCGTGTGATATCGATGAAAATCGCTCCCGTGCTTGTTTTATAGGTGATTCCATTACGTATCAGTGGGATTTGGAGTTTTTTTTCCCTCATTTGGTGCCGTTAAAGCATGCGGAGAATGGAGCGACTATTCAAGATTTGGACGACTGGAACCTTGACGAGTGTCGGGGAATTCCCTCAGTTATTTTGATGGGTACTAACAATCTAGGTGTTTTTTTTGAAGATTCTAGCATGAATGATTTTTTAAAGGATTATTTTTCTCGGATAGAAAGGATTCAGGCAGACCCGTTGGTAGTAGTGTCGATTCTTCCGAGAAATTTCGAACGCAAACAGGACCAGAGTACAAATAGGGCTATTTTGAATGTGAATCGCGAAATAGAAAAAGGATTGGATTCGTTGAAGGGTAACTATGAATATCTGAACGTTTTTCCGCTTTTCCTGGATGATGATTTTAATGTGAGAATGGACTTGTTTAAGGATGGCTTGCATCCGAATATTGCGGGGCAGGAAATCTTGACGTCTGAGGTTATGAAAAAATTAAGGTTATGAAGAAAGCTTTTATTTGTTTATTGCTGGCTGTTGTTTCGGCATTTCCTGTAGATGGCGAGTTCTTTGTTGGAATGCGTAACCAGCGCTTTCTTTTTACGGGTTTACAGCATGGACCGTATGGCGTTGTGTATGAGCAGTCTCTTTTGAATCAGGACCCCGAACAGCAACATGGAAGATTGTGGCTATATGCCGAATACTCCTTGCCGCTATCTGTGACTCTCTGGTATGCTCTATATGGTGAAATGCAGTATGATTTGGACTATTATGAATATGGTGGCGAACTTGCTTTGCAATGGGCTCCCAAAAAGTTTTTTCAATTGAAAGTGTGCTATAGGCCCTTCTATGATAGTGATTATCTTGTTAAACATGGATACCTCCTAAAATTGTATTCGCAACCATTTAAGGATGTTGGATTTTTTGTGGGGGTGAAAAATATGCCTGATTATCGAAATGTCGAACGTCGTTTCTTTGGGGGAGCGCTTTTTGATGTGGGGCGCTTGGTTGTCTACCCTGAAATTTCAACCCCTGTTCATGGCAGTTTTGAATGGACCCGTGTTAATTTAAACTTTGTTTATCGGTATGATTTTAATTAAACTTTGTCTCAAATTTTATTGTTTGTAAAGGATGGACAAACTGATGACTTATGACATTTTATTGACGATAGTGCCAATGGTGGCGTTATTGGTTGCCGTTCTGTGGAAAAGTTCATCAAACGATGGCTCGTTTTCGTTTGATAAGAATTTTACCGGTGTCCTTAAGGGCGTGAGCGCGATTATTGTTGTTTTTGTGCATGTTCCGGAAGCTTATCATAACCTCGGCCAAAGGCTTATCATGTGTTTTGGTTTTGTTGCGGTGACGGTGTTCTTTATGATTTCGGCGTACGGGATGCTTTTTTCGGTGAACAAGAATGAAGAAAAATATTTGTCTCATTTTTGGCGTAACCGGCTTGCAAGCTTGCTGATTCCCTGCCTGTTAATCCATTTGGTTGGAATTGTATTCAAGACAATTCAAGGTCGTGATTTTTCTGTTATTCACTACTTGATTAGCTTGCCTGGGTATGTATGGGTTTTGCTTCAATATTGCTTGCTGTTTTTCGTTGTAATGTTGTGCCGGCAAAAATTTCGGTTGAGTTTCAGGTTGTGCCATGTGTTGATGGTGCTGGCAATTACCGGGTCAAGCCTGTATCTGTATTTGTCTTCTCCAGATGCCGAGAATTCTTCGCAAATGGGGTGGTGCTATGAGCGAATGGGCTTAGTGTGGGGGACTCTTCTATTTGTGTTTTTTCCAAGGGTTGCGAATTTCATGCGCCAGAGGTGGGTTGCAAAAACGGCTGTACTGGGGCTGCTGTCTTTGGCTTTAGGGGTTGCATATGTGCTCAATAAGCACATATGGTTTTATGGGGAGTATCTTTTAAAGATAGTCCTTGGCTTTGTAATTATTTCGTTTGTTCTGTTCTTGGCGAAGAAAAGAACTTTTGGTAATGCGGTAATCAATCATTTGGGATTGATTTCGTATGAAATATATTTGTCACATGAATTGGTAATGTCCATTGTAGCGAGTTATTTCCCGTCAATCTCGAGCGGGCTATTTGTGTGCGCTACATTGGCATTTACCATATTGCTGAGCTCGTTTGTTCATGTGCTGTCGGCAAAAATGGTTTCTTTTGTGCGAGCGTAACCCTAAAGATGCAGGCTAATATTTCCCGTACTTGTAACCATATCCATCGGAATGGCTGTGCTCGTACTTGTTGATGACAATGCTTGCGTGCGCTTCGGCGTTGCCTTTGAGTAATTGCGCCATGCCGTCCTTAATAGCGTCAATGCTGTGCTTGTTGTACTCAATGACCATAACCAGTTGCGAAGCAAACCGGCAGGCGAGGGTTGCGTCTGTGACAAGCATAATTGGCGGCGTGTCGATTATGATCATGTCGTATTCGCGTTCTAATTTGGCAATGAGTTCGGCGTAATGTTTTGACCCGAGCAATTCAGATGGGTTGCTCGGAACGCTTCCGCAGGGCAGAATAAATAGATTATTTACTTCGGTGTTTAAAATAACATCTTTTAATTCGGCATTGTGCATTAGCAACTGTGAAAGTCCGTTGCCACGCTTGATACCGAACTCCTTGTGAAGGCGTCCTTTGCGGAGGTCTGCGTCAATGAGAAGCACCCTTTTGCCAAGCCCGGCAAACAATGCGGCCAAGTTGACGGATATGAAGCTTTTGCCTACTCCGGGAATAAGCCCGCTTACACCGATGACGGGGCGGCATCCTTCATCCATGCTGAATTCAAGCGAGCTGCGTAGCGCACGCAACGATTCCACGGCAACATCGTCGGGTTCGACAACGGCGAGAGGCCTTGTGCCCTTGGCTCCGTTGGGGTTCCCTTTGGGGATTTTTGCATAGACGCTGAAACCCGTTTCTTTTTCGATGAAGTTTGCGTCGCGAACACCGTTGCTGATTTTACTCTTGATGCTTACGAGCGCTGCTCCAAACAGAAATCCTAGGAACAGAGCTACGCCAAGGATGATTTTTTTCTTGGGCTTCGTCGCCTTGGTGACTTGTTCGGCATAGTCGATAATGCGAACGGTTCCTACTTCACCGGCAGAAACGAGCTTCAATTGCTGGATGTTGTTTAGCATCGAGGTGTACATGATTTTGGTTAAGTCCACCTCGTTGTTCAATTTCAGGACTTCTTGCTGAGTTGCGGGCAATTTCTTTGACTCGCTGGAATTTAGGGCCAGCTCGCGCTTGAGTGCGTTTTCCTGCTCCTCGTATGTCTTGATGGTCGGATGTTCTGGTTGGAACAGGCGTATGGCGTCTTTTTTCTTCTGCTGCAGGTTCAACAAGTCTTGCTGCAGTTTGTTCCTTCTCTCCAGGACTAGCCTTGTTTCGGCATTGATGTCTACGGAACCCACGCGATTGCGGTATGTGTTGAACCGTAGCATGGCGCTGTCCATTTGCGCTTTGACTTCAGGTAATTGCTTTTCGAGGAATTCTAGCGTTTTCTGTGCTTCGGCGTTGCTGCGTTCGACGTTTTGGCGCAGATAGGCGTTGGCGATTTCGTTTACAATTTCTGTAGCTCTGTCGGGGTATATGTCTTGATAGCTGAATTCAAGAATACCTGTTTTCTTGCCTTTTTCCTTGATGTCAAAGGCGCTCTTGAATGCTTCGATGGCATCAAGTTTGTTCATCTTGGAAAGCTCAAACCTTTGCCCGTTTTTTATGCTCATTTTATAAACGCTGAAAATGACGGAATCTCCGGCATAGGGTATTCTGTATGTTTCGCCTGCATGGCAGTCGCCTATGACTTTTTTGTAGTTGTGGTCGTATAGATCAAAGGTAAGGCTGTCCTTGGCGACGGCAACCCAGGGTTTGCCTCGCTCTTTTTCGGGAATATTGTCCCAGGGGATTTCAAATTGGTTCAACTCCATTCGGCCTTCTTTGTGCAATAGACGCTGGAGTTTACGTGTTGGATTTGCGACATACGACAATCGCATTTTTTCTACTGCGTCACCAATGATTTGTCGGCTCTTGATAAGTTCTATTTCTGTTTCAGCGGGGCTAGAACTGGCAAATAGGCTTCCGAGCCCGCCCATCATTGCTCCGGCCATGCCCTTGTTGTTTTTGGACTCTATTTGAAGTAACGCGTCGACTTGGTAAATGGGCCTGATCCACATGGCGACAAGGACGCCAACAACGCCCGACAGTATAATGCAGGGCAACATGATATGCCAGTTCTTGGCCAGGTCTTTCAAAAGGTCAAAAAGGTCGGTTTCTTCTTTTTTGGGTGACGATGCCATTAGATAAACCTCAATGTTCTTAACATTCCTTCCTAAAATAGAAAAAATTGCTAAAATATTTACGATGAATAAGTTAATTGCGTTAATCTTTTTGGCGTTTTGCGCATCGTTTGCCTATATTCCGGGCGAATCGGGCTTTGTTTCGCAGGATGGCGGTCACGGGATTTTCGGGAACCCGGCTTCGCTTTCCGCTTTCGATTCCAAGGGCGCGTTGCTCGGCTACCAGTTTGACGACAACGTGTCCGCCCTGCGTGCGGGTGCGAATACGGAGCGGCTGGGCGTTGGGTTTGACTACCGCACCGACGGCGAGGGGTTCGACGAGACGCGTTGGAGTGCTACGTATTCGTTCCCGATGTTTGACCGGATGTTCTTCTGGGGATCGCGTGTGACGGCGCTGCGTAGCGCCGACTTCACGGGTACGGAATGGACCATGACGCAGGGATTCCTGTTCCGCCCGGTGCGTTTCTTCTCGCTGGGCTACACCTGCGAGAATCTGCTCTACTTGGGACCGGAGTCAGAGGACCGCATCCACAGTTTCGGGGCTACTCTCCGGATAGGCAGGAATTTCGCGGTAAGTTACGACTGGGAAAATTTCGATAACCACAGGCTCTTGCTGGAACTTGGGCTCTACGGGTTCCGCTTTGGCCTGCAGATGCCCCTGTACGGCGACGACGAATGGCGCCTTACGGTTGCAACCTCTATCGGGGGCAATCTCGATGTCGGGCTTACTCTCTTTGACGATTATCTGCCCAAGCGCGGTGTGGTTGGCTACCATTCGGCGCGCAATCCGTATGCATCCGGTTTTGCGAAAATCGTGCGAGTCCCCCTCGACATGGACGTGGTGGAGTCGAGCCGGGAACTCCCGTTTTTGGGGGCGCGCGATATAGGCATTTCGAAGGTGCGCAACCTGTTCGAACACCTCATGCGCGACCCGTCGGCGGGGCTCGTGATTCTTGATTTTTCGGGCTATCGCGGGAACCTGGGGATTTCGGGCGAAATAAACCGGATGGTGATGGATTTGCGTGCGCGCGGCAAGAAGGTCGTTGCCTATGTGGATGATATTCGTTTGTCTGTGCTGCTTGCCTCGGCTTCCGTGGACCGCGTCGTGGCGGAACCTTCGGCGCACCTTACCTGGCGGGGGCTTGGCGGCAGCACGCTCTACTACAAGGGGCTGTTCGAAAAACTGGGAGTCAAGGTGGAATTCCTCAAGCACGGGGCGTACAAGTCGGCGGTGGAACCCTACATTGCCGATTCCATGTCTGCCGAGGCGCGCGAGAACCGGCTGGAGCTCTACAACGACCTCTGGCAGTCCGTTTCGGGAATGGTCGCTGTGCGGAACACCCGCCAGTCCCTCGGGGTAAAGCGCTCGCTCGATTCGCTTGCGGGTGTCCCGGTGGTGTCGGCGATGGCCGCCGTGCGGACGGGGCTCGTGGATACGCTCCTTTACATAGACCAGGTGCCGGCTTACGCGCTCAGGGAGTTTTTCGACGTGGACGCCCCGCAGGCGCGCTACAGCGACTGGTCGCCGACATCGCGCAAGCTGTTTGACGAGAGCTGGCGCAGGCGTTCGCGCATCGCTCTCTTGAATATCGACGGCACCATCGACTCGAAGATGGAGCAGGATGTGGCCGCTGCACTGCGCCGCCTTCCGGGCAGTGCCGAGGGTCTCCTCGTGCGCATTTCCTCGCCGGGGGGCAGCGTGATTGCGTCGGATAAAATCTGGGGTGCCATCACGGAACTCAGGAAGCGCGAATTCCCCGTTGTCGCAAGCATTGGCGACATGGGCGCCTCGGGTGCATATTATATCGCCTGTGCCGCCGACGCAATCTTTGCCGAACCGTATTCCATTGTCGGGAGCATCGGCATTTACGGGGGCAAGGTCGACGCTTCTGGGCTGTTGAGCAAGGTGGGTGTCAAGGCGGAAACGGTCAAGACGCACGAGCATGCCGATGCGGAAACGTTTGCACGCCCGTGGACCGACGAGGAGAAGGCCGCCCTCCAGCAGTATATGGATGAATTCTACGGGCGGTTCGTGGGCGTGGTGTCAAAAGCTACGGGCATTCCGCGCGCGAAGGTGGATTCCTCGTATGGCG
>Ga0310690_10012752_pt1 | contig 10293 bp, 7 predicted proteins | sample AusTroGonzalo_MG_2_FD_207661 | JGI IMG/M metagenome (GOLD analysis project Ga0310690, IMG submission 207661) | Bovine rumen microbial communities from tropical cattle in Woodstock, Queensland, Australia - Gonzalo_04 (v2) (version 2) | ecosystem: Host-associated > Mammals > Digestive system >...
TACAAGAAGCACGGCTTCAAGCTTGACGGAGGTCTTACGGTAAACAACGGTACGGTTGTCATCAACGGAGACTCCCTGGCGCAGGGCAACATGGTAAGTGCGGACTTGTGGTTTGTGATGAACGGCGGAAATCTTACTGTCAATGCAAACGGCAGCGTCTATACATCCGAGTCCAAGGGCATCAAGGTCAACGGAACTGAGGGCTATGACGGTCACAGCGGCTACGTTGAGATCAACGGAGGAACAATAAACATCACATCCGTAGGAAAGGCCATAACCGCAGGCTGGAAGGCAAGCGAGGATGCAAAAACGGAAGACACTTCCGATGATCCGGATCCCAGCGTCTATATCAACGGCGGAACGCTGAATCTGAAGACAACAGGTACTCCCTATGAGGTTTCCGATGACGAGTCCCTGTCTCCCGAGGGAATTGAGGGCAAGGACAGCGTTGTAATCAACGGAGGCATCATTGAAGTTGATTCCACCGATGACAGCATCAATGCCGGAAAGCTTATTCAGTTCAACGGCGGAGTTGTGTACGCAAAGGCTTCAATGAACGACTGCATTGACAGCAACGGAACAATTGAAGTGAACGGCGGAATTGTTGTTGCCCTGTGTACTGCAGGCGGTGCCGAGCAGGCATTTGACTGTGACAACGATTCCAACTTCTCTTACACAGGCGGCACATTTGTAGGCCTTGGCGGAGGAAACAACATCCCGTCCGGATCTGCAACAAGCGCATATTCAATCACTTGCGGAAGCAGTTCATACAAGGACGGCGAGCAGGTTGCGGTTCTTGATTCCGACGGCAAGGTTGTTGCAGGTTTCATTGTTCCTTCCGACTTCACGACAGGCTCATGTCTGATTATCGGAAGCCAGTCAATTACAGGCTCAAAGACCTATACCCTTGCAAAGGGAACATTCAGGGGCGCCGTGACGGTAAACGGAGTTGTTCAGTCATGCACATCATTTACAAGCTCCTCAACGCTGGGAACATACACAATGACTTCATATGCCCAGAGTTCCGGATACACCGGAATGAACCTCGGCAAGCCGGGAGAATTCCCCGGGGAACCGCCCGAGGGCTTTGATCCCGGTGATTTTGACCCTTCAAAGAGACCCCAGCCGCCCGAGGGATTTGTCCCCGGTGACTTCCCCAACAGACCTGAACCGCCTCAGGGAGGGTTCCCACCCGCAAAGTTTTGACATAAAATGTGTTGTATGAACAACTACATTGAAGACAAATTCTCCCTGAAGGGACAGCTTGCCTGGGTAACAGGTGCTGTATACGGAATCGGATTTGCAATTGCTTCTGCCTATGCAAGGGCAGGTGCCAGCATTGCATTCAACGCCAGAAGCAACGCGGCCATTGAAGAAGGCCTTGCAAACTACAAGGCTGCAGGAATAACCGACGTTAAAGGTTATGTCTTTGATGTAACTGACGAGCAGAAGGTCAAGGAAGGTGTTGAACAGATGGAGAAGGACTTCGGAAAGAAAGTCAGCATCCTTGTCAACAACGCCGGAATCATCAAACGCATTCCCATGACCGAGATGTCCGCAGCAGACTTCAGACAGGTGATAGACATTGACCTCAATGCTCCTTTCATCTGCTCAAAGGCTGTAATTCCCGGAATGATTGAGATGGGCGGCGGAAAGATCATCAACATCTGTTCCATGATGAGTGAGCTGGGCCGTGAGACGGTAAGCGCATACGCAGCCGCAAAGGGCGGACTGAAGATGCTTACAAAGAACATCTGTTCGGAGTACGGCCAGTACAACATCCAGTGCAACGGAATAGGGCCGGGCTACATTGCAACGCCGCAGACAGCTCCCCTCAGAGAGCGCCAGGCCGACGGAAGCAGACATCCGTTTGACCAGTTCATCGTTGCCAAGACACCCATGGCAAGGTGGGGAAATCCGGAAGACCTTGAAGGTCCCGCACTTTTCCTTGCTTCACATGCAAGTGACTTTGTGAACGGACATATTCTGTACGTAGACGGCGGTATTCTTGCCTACATTGGCAAGCAGCCGTAATTGACTGATACATAAAACAGGGATTGCCTTGAAAGGCAGTCCCGTTTTTTATTATTCTCTTATTGGTTTATGGAGTAATAAATAATGGATGCAAACATTACCGTAGTAGGTGGTTCAAACATTGATATCAGCGCCAAAAGCGCCGCCTCAATAGTGGGACACGATTCAAATATAGGAGAAGTTGAATTCGGTCTTGGCGGAGTAGGACGCAACATTGCGGAAGGACTTTCCCTTCTGGGCGCAAACGTAAGCCTTTTGACTGCTGTAGGTGATGACAGCTTCGGTTCTGTTGTACAGGACAATGCAAGAGAGCAGGGAATCACGTTGCTTGCAGAACCTTTTGAAAACGGTAAAACAGGCGTGTACGTCTGCGTGAACAACAACGACGGCAGTTTCTACATCGGAATCAACGACATGGACATCATCTCAAAAATCACTCCGCAGGTGATTGAGGAGAACATCAACGCTCTTTACTTTGCGGACTACGTGATAGTTGATTCCAACCTTTCAAAGGATACGATTGAAGCAATTGCGAAGCACGATTTCTGCCTGATTGCAGACTGTGTCTCAACACTCAAGTGTCAGAGGATTGCCTCCGTTCTTAATAAGCTTTGGCTTATAAAAGCCAACCTGCCTGAGGCAAGAACACTTGTAGGTGCATCCGGTGATGCAGACCCGTTGACCTGCATAAAAGGCCTCGTTTCAAAAGGCCTTGAACAGGGAATTGTCACACTCGGAAAGGACGGTGCCATGAGTTTCCAGGTGGAGAAGGACAACGTACACGTCTACTACGTTTCAAATCTACCCGGAACCCACCCGTCAAAGAACACAAGCGGATGCGGTGATGCACTCCTTTCAGGCTTCATGATCGGTCTCATAAGAGGGCGCAAGATGCGCGATGCCCTTGTCATGGGACAGGCTGCTTCCTATCTCAATTCACAGAGCTTTGCCTCTGTAAACAAGGATATGAGTTTTTCAGACCTCAAGGATGCAGTAAGACTTTTTGAAGACAGCGCGACGATAACAGAGGAGGTTATCCAGCTATGAACAGATATTTGGACATAAAGGATGAAGTAAAACAGGCTCTTAAGGAAGGCAAACCGGTTGTTGCCCTTGAAAGCACAATCATCAGCCACGGCATGCCTTATCCCAAGAACGTTGAGACAGCCCTGCGTGTGGAGCAGACAATCCGCGACAACGGAGCTGTTCCTGCTACAGTTGCAATTATCGGCGGCCGCCTGAAGGTCGGTCTCACAGCGGAAGACCTTGAGTACTTCGGAAAGAAAGGTCCGGCAATCACAAAGGTCAGCAGACGTGACATCGGTATTGTTGCAGCCCGCAATCAGGACGGAGCAACAACAGTTGCCGCCACAATGATTATTGCCGCAATGGCCGGTGTGAAGGTTTTTGCAACAGGCGGAATAGGCGGTGTTCACCGCGGAGCAGAGAAGACCATGGATATCTCGGCTGACCTTGATGAGTTTGTCAAAACACCCATGATTGTTGTCTGTGCAGGCGCAAAGGCCATCCTGGATCTGAACCTCACCATGGAATATCTTGAAACAAAGGGTGTTCCTGTTTTCTGCTACAGAACCAACGAGCTTCCCGCTTTCTACACAAAGAGCAGCGGTATCAGTGCACCCAACCGCGCCGACTCTCCGAAGGAGATTGCGGATGTTTTCAATGCCCAGCAGGCACTTGGTCTGAACGGCGGACTTCTTGTCGCAAACCCCATTCCGGATGAGTATTCAATGGATCCGCTTCGCATCAGCGGAGCAATTGAACAGGCTCTTGAAGAGATGGAAAAGGCCGGAATCCACGGAAAGGAAACAACTCCGTATCTTCTGGACAAGGTTCAGAAGCTCACAGGCGGAGAAAGCCTTGAATCCAACATCATGTTGGTTCTGAACAATGCAGCGCTTGCTGCAAAGATTGCAAGCGAACTATAATGGCAAAACAATGTCCGAAGGCACAGGCCTGCGGGGGCTGTGCCTATAACGGAATGAAATATTCCGAACAGCTTGAAATAAAGCAAAACCTTGTTGAAAAACTGATAGGGCGTTTCTGTCCGGTTGCTCCGATCTATGCAATGGCAGACCCGTTCTACTACCGCAACAAGGTTCAGTCGGTGTTCGGATATTCGCGTACCGGCAGCGTTGTAAGCGGGATTTACCGCCAGGGAACCCACAATCTGATTCCCGTCCGTTCCTGCATGATAGAGAACCGCAACGCTGACAGTATTCTTCAGACAATACGGCTTCTTGTGAGCCGTATGGGAATTGTCCCGTATGATGAGGATTCCCGCAGGGGCTTCCTGCGCCATGTCCTTATCAGATATTCGCAATCTACGGATCAGGGATTGGTAGTCTTTGTCTGTTCCTCATATCATTTTCCAAACTCGCAAACGTTAATCCATGAATTGACAAAGGCCCATCCCTGTATCCGTTCTGTTCTTATCAATAAAAACGATGAGAAGACCTCAATGGTCCTCTCGGACCTTCCAGAACATGTTCTCTACGGAGAAGGCTATATTGAAGACACCCTGTGCAACCTCCGCTTCAGAATCAGTGCCAAAAGCTTCTGGCAGGTGAACTCAACCCAGGCCGAGCGTATGTTCAACGCGGCAATGAGAATGGCACGTTTTGACGGTTCGGAGCATGTGATTGACGCCTACTGCGGAACAGGCACAATAGGGCTCATCGCGGCACGGCATTGCAAGAGCGTAACCGGCATAGAGCTCAATCCTGATGCTGTTGAAGATGCCCGCAACAACGCAAAGCTCAACGGTATAGAGAATGCCTCATTCATATGCGGCGATGCCTCCGATGTCCTTAAGGAGTTTGCATCCCAAAACGTTCCCTGTGATGTTCTTTTCATGGATCCGCCGCGCTCCGGGAGCACCGAGAAGTTCCTTGCCGCAGCCATGCGCCTTGAACCGCGTACCATAATCTACATCTCCTGCAATCCCGAAACCCTTGCCCGGGACCTGCGCTACATTGAAGGCCGGGGCAAGTACAGGGCAGTGGGGGCACAGCCGGTGGACATGTTCCCCCAAACGAGCCATGTTGAGACGGTCGTGTTGATGTCACGCACCTGACTTCGTTGCTTCGCTCAGGCCGTTCAGATAAGCACTGTCCTTCACTGTCGCTCATACTCCAGAAGGATAATGATGTTGTTGCTGTTGAAGGCGTTGTAGTACTTTGTTTCGGATGCCAGCTTCAGAACCATCCTTATTCCGATTCCCTCGCCGTCTTTGTGTTTCTGCTCCATGTATTTCTGCGGATCAAACAGTTTGCAGTAATCCCTCAGTGTTATGGATATCCTGCCGTCAGAGACAAACAGCCTGTAGTCCGCCGCAGGTTTTTCCTTATCTCCTATTTCTTTTGGTGTTCCGTGCAGGATGATGTTTCCGCCCATCTCCTCTATGAACAGGGCACAGTAGTCGGCTTTCTGCTTGTCAACATTGTGGTCAAGACAGAACTGGCGTGCGCGTTCGGACTGCTCCATGACCTCTTCAATGGTGGAAAGGCGTGAGTAGATGTTGTCTTCGTCGGCTCCGCCGAATTCATCAGGGAGGTACATGAAGTCCTCAATCTTCCTCGGGACACGCTTTGTGTGGGCCCAGATCATGATGTACATGGCCAGGACCAGAATGACCTTGCCGGCGGCGAGCGATGCCAGGACACCTTTGGAACCGAACAGCCTTCCCATGACAAGTGCGGTGAGGATGGGGATGAAGAAACGTTCCACAAGGCTGATTGTGTTGACCAGTTTCAGCCTATGAATTCCCTGAAGATAGCTCTGGTATGCACAGGCAAGGGCATCAAGCGGAAGGCTGATTGCCATGCACCGGATGCTGAATACGGACAGAGCCAGGACGTCGGGATTTTGTGTGTACAGTCTGGAGATCAGAGGAGCAGCCAGAAAAACAACCGCTCCTGCCGTGCATGAAATGAACACCGTGGCCTTCATTGAATAGGAAAAAAGCCTCCTGACGCCTTTTCTATCCTCGGAACTGTAGAAGATTCCGGTCATGGAAAGCATTGTACGGCCTATGCCCAGTCCTATGCAGAACATGAGGCTGTTGAGGTCGCTCTGGAGTCCGCGGGCCACGATTGCAGCGGCCGATACGGCAACGGCAAGGTTGATGTGGTTGGTGATCAGATCACGGGCTATGGTGAATATCTTGCGGAAGAAGGCAGGGGAGCCGGCTTTGATCACTGGCCGGGCGTTTCCGAATCCGATCCTGCCGGACGATAGCCGGAAATAGCTTGTCTTGCTGTAAAAATGCATGACCAGCATTGCAAGCTGTACATAGTGGGAGACTGAAGTGGCAAGTCCCATTCCAAAGGCTCCGCCCTTGAAAACAAAGGCGTTGAGCAGATCTCCGGCTACATCGGTGACGCAGAAGACAATTGAACTCAGGGAAAAACGTTTTTTTCCACCGTCTATGATAATCACCGGTCCAGCGATTTGGATGAAGACCAAGGCCGGAATTCCGATCAGATAGCCGCGCGTATAGCTGAGCATATGGGGTATCAGCTCGGGGCGCTTGTTCATTGACACACCGCATATGCGGAAAAGAGTCTGGGGAATGAGCATGCACAGGAGTGCGAACACTGCGCTTATGATCACGCCGGAGAACAGGGTAAAGGAAAAAGCACTCTGGGCATGTTCCTTCTCGCCTTTTCCCATGGCCTTGGATATCACGACCTGGCTACCGCTGGAGATCAGCATGCAGAACAGCCTGATGATACTGAACATGGGTCCAAGCAGTGAGATTCCGGCGTATGCTTCCTCGCTTACGAAACTGGATGTCAGTGTGCCGTCTATGATTATGGCAATTTCACCCACCACCAGGGTGAATATCATGGCCACTGCCACTGAGATAAACATGCTGGAGATTACGTCTTTTCCTCTGCTTTCACTCAAATCGGCAGCTTTGGACACGGCAGTTCCTCCTCAAATACATTTATCACATCCCTGCGTATGCCCTGACAGTATTCCTCTGAGAACCTTGGTCCGGAGTACTGCTCAAAATTCATGCGCCTGAGCAGCAGCACCATGGGCAGGAGTTCCCGGATATCCCTGTTGTCCGTGCCGAAGTATTCATCGCTGAATGCGTTCCAGAAGTCTTTCCTCTGATTTAATGAAAGGCCGTTGAATGTGTTTGTCTTCTGAAAAGCCTCCGGTGAACAGAAGAAACTGAACAGTATGGTGGCCACATCAAATGCCGGACAGCCGTGTGAGAAGCCCACAAGGTCAATAACATAAAGTCCGTCATCCCTGACAATGATGTTGTTCGGATGGAAGTCTCCGTGGACGAAGTTTGTATATTTGTCCAGAATGCCGGTCACATCCAGCATCCTCTGCTTTGCCTTGTCGCTGACATATGTAAGGTCCCCGATTGACTTACGTACAAAGAATGTTGCTTCACTGAATGCCCCGTTTGTATCCTTGTGCCTGTGGATATCCCGGGCCAGAACGGCAACTTTACGTCCCAGCGTGGTAGCCTTGGCGATACCTGACACGATTGTCTCGGAGACGCTCTTTCCGTCAATCTTCTCATAGATTATCCCGACTCTGTCTCCGTTTTTCACAATCTCGTATGAAATCGGGGCAGGAATGAAGTTCTTAAGCAGGGACATTGCGTTGTGTTTTTCCTTTTCAAGAAAAACGGCCTTGCCGCTGAAATAAAGCTTGAGTATCTTGTCGTCGTCCAGTCTGTAGCATTCACCGGTATTGCCTTTGGCAAACGGCTTCAGTCCGGTTATGTCTATGCTTCTGAATTCTTCCGGCATGGGCATAGTCTAGCATATTAATCCGCATGTCACCGTAATTCTTTTTAAATTGACCATATGGCCATGACAATATACTCTGAATGGCATGAATGAAGTGAAAACCGAGAAAGACATGTCTCCGCTTGCAGTCTGGGCTCTTTCAGTGGGTTCAGCCATAGGCTGGGGCTCTCTGGTAGTCACAAGCAGAACTTATCTTTCGCAGGCAGGGCCGCTGGGCTCCGTGTTGGGACTTCTGATCGGACTGGCTCTGATGATTGTTGTGGCTTTCCAGTACCGGTTTCTGGCCGTCAGATATCCGGGAAAAGGCGGACTGTACAGTTACATCAAGAATGTATTCGGCTATGACCGCGCCTTTCTTGTGTCATGGTTCCTGTTTCTGGTTTACATTTCAATTTTCTGGGCAAACGCAACAAGCATTCCGCTTTTTGCCCGTTACTTTCTGAACAGCGTTTTCAGCTTCGACTATCTTTATTCAATCTTCGGTTACGATGTTTATCTGGGCGAGGCCCTGGTGACACTTGTTGTCATCATCCTTGTGGCAGTTCTGTGCATGAAGAGGAGAAGGGGAACCTTATACTTGGTTACCGCCCTTGCTCTGCTTTTCTCAGTCGGAATCACAATTGTCTTCATAATTGCCATGGCAGGTCATGGAAAAACCGGTCTGAGCATGGCTCCGGCCTTTGTTCCGGACAAAAACGCAATACGACAGATTCTGAGGATTGCATTCATCTCGCCCTGGGCATTCATAGGATTTGAAAGCGTAGCGCACTGTTCCGACCGCTTTACGTTCAAGACCGGAAAGTTGTTCAAGGTTCTGGTTGCTGCACTGGTTGTCACAACAGCACTCTACATCTTTGTCATTCTGCTCAGCATCTCAGCCTATCCGGAAAGTTGCTCAAGCTGGCTAGATTACATAAGGAATCTGGATAATTTTGAGGGTATCGCCGGTTTGCCGGCATTCTATGCGGCACACTACTACCTGGGGGATGCCGGGGTGTACATCCTTATGGCGTCGCTGCTGGCCCTGGTCCTGACAAGCCTGATAGGAATGATGCGCGCCGTCAGCAACATCTGTCATGCCGTTGCGCTGGACGGAATCCTGCCCAAGAGCTTTGCAAAACTCAACTCGAATCAGATTCCATACAGGACAATCCTTCTGGTTGTAGTTATCTCGCTGCCCATTCCCTTCCTGGGAAGGACGGCAATAGGGTGGATTGTAGATACAACCACTATCGGCGCCACGATAATTTACAGCTTTGTTTCGGCTGCAGTGCTCAGGGTTGCCAAACATGAAAATTGCAAAGGAACCGCCGTTTTTAGCAGATTGTTCCTGGTTGTTATGACAGTCTTCCTGCTTTTCCTGCTCTTCCCAAGTATCTTCTCGGACCACACAATTGAAACAGAAACCTATGCCCTGATTACAGTCTGGTTGGTTTTGGGACTGGTCTTCTTCAACTGGATAATCCGGAAGGACCACGCAAGGAACTTCGGTAAAGCCATCATAGTCTGGATAGCCCTGCTTGCATTCATTGTCATAGTTGCAATGGCGTGGGCTGACAGGTCCAACGAAACCAAAGAGAACCAGATTATTGCAGAGATCAACAGCTACATGGAAGGAACTGCGGAGAACGAGTTCCAGAGCATGAGCAGAAAACAGTTCCTTGATGTCCAGCTTAAACGTCTTCATAAAGCAGACAACGCAAGTGTAATGGTCATAGGCGGACTGTTCGGTCTGTCCCTGGTTGTCATGCTGATCAACTATTTGTCCATGAAAAAATGGGGCGAGGAGGACCGTATTGCGGCGTTTACGGATAAACTGACAGGCGTCAGGAGCAAGAACGCCTTCTCCCTTGAAGAGACAGAGATGGAGAGGAAAATTGCCTCAGGCAATGCAGAGGGATTTGCTGTCATAGTCTGTGATGTGAACAACCTGAAGATAATCAACGATACGCTTGGGCATAAGGCCGGAGATGAATACATCATGGATGCAAGCGACCTGCTCTGTGAGAACTACAAACACAGTCCTGTTTTCCGCATAGGAGGAGACGAGTTTGTGGTTCTGATACATGGCCGCGACTACAATAACCGTGAGGCTCTTTTTGAGAAGATCAATGCCGAAATAGAGGGCAATCTGGCCAGCGGAAAGGTTGTTGCATCTCTCGGTATGGCTGTGTACGATCCTGAAACAGACCTTTCATTCCATGATGTCTTCAAACGAGCCGACCGTCTCATGTACGACCGCAAGCTCCAGCTGAAGGAAATGGGTGTCCATATCAGGGACTAAACAATATAAGTAAATAATTACTACTTGAAGTTATTAACCCTTGAATTGTATTATTTCCCGGGAGCGCATTCATGAGTAAGAATCGGATGGCAAGAACGCAGTTTCTGTTTGTACTAACATTTGTTCTTGCAATAGTTTGTCTGGACCTGAGTATCATCAAAAAAAAAAAGTACA
>Ga0310690_10012753_pt1 | contig 10292 bp, 3 predicted proteins | sample AusTroGonzalo_MG_2_FD_207661 | JGI IMG/M metagenome (GOLD analysis project Ga0310690, IMG submission 207661) | Bovine rumen microbial communities from tropical cattle in Woodstock, Queensland, Australia - Gonzalo_04 (v2) (version 2) | ecosystem: Host-associated > Mammals > Digestive system >...
GCCGTGTATCCGGCAGTGTTTTCTGAAAAGGCCGAAGGAGACCGATGCCGGTCAGGACTTTGACCGGCGTCTTTATATCCTGCGGCGCGTTTTTGAGCATCAGGACACGGATGCATATGTCTGCTCCCTGTCCAGCCGTACAATTGTCTACAAGGGCATGATGCTGGTAAACCAGCTGCGCTCTTTTTACGACGATCTGCAGGATGTGCGCTACGTCAGCAGCATGGCCATGGTGCACTCCCGTTTCTCCACCAACACCTTCCCGTCCTGGAGCAAGGCGCATCCCCAGCGGATGCTGCTGCACAACGGGGAAATCAATACGATCCGCGGCAACCACGACCGGATGAAAGCCCGGGAGGAGACCATGCGCTCCGAAGTGATGGGCAGTGAAATGCGGCGGGTGCTGCCGGTGGTCGACGCGGGGGGTAGCGACAGCCAGATGCTGGACAATACCCTCGAGTTTCTGGCGATGAACGGTTTTCCGCTGCCGCTGGCGGGCATGATCCTGCTGCCGGAGCCCTGGCAGGGCATGCGGAATAAAACGGAATGGCGGGATCTGTACCGTTATTACGCGACCATGATGGAGCCCTGGGACGGGCCCGCGGCGATCCTGTATTCCGACGGGGATACGGTCTGCGCCTCCCTGGATCGGAACGGCCTGCGGCCGCTGCGCTGCGCCCTGACGGATGACCGGCGCCTGATCCTCTCTTCCGAGGCGGGCGTGCTCTTTGAGGAGAACGCGCATATTCTGCGCCGGTGGAAGCTGAAAGCCGGCGACGTGCTGGAAGCGGACCTGAAGACCGGCAGGCTCACTGAAAGCGAAGCGCTGAAAACAAGGTTTGCCAAAGAACATCCCTATACCGAATGGATGAAGAAACTGGTGCGGCTGGAAGACCTGCCCCGGACGGCCGTACAGGAGGAGAAGCTGCCCGAAGAACAGCGGGAAAAACTCCTCAGGGCTTTCAATTATACCTGGGAAAGTGTACAGGAGATCATCCTGCCGATGGCGGCGAAGGGTACGGAACCCATCGTTTCCATGGGTGCGGATATTCCGGTGGCCGCGCTGTCCAAAACCCATCCTTCTCTCTATGATTATTTCCGCCAGCGTTTCGCGCAGGTGACGAATCCGCCGATCGACGCGCTGCGTGAGGAAGTGAAAACAGACTGCTCCATCTATGTGGGCGATGACGGCAACCTGCTCTCGCGGGAACCCGGGAACAGTGCCGTGCTGGAGCTGCCTTCCCCGGTGCTGACCGAAGAGGAGCTGCAGCGGATCCGGGAGATGAAGCATGAAGATTTCTCCGTGCGGACCGTTTCACTGCTCTATGACAAAAAAAGCAGCCTGCGGGACGCGCTGGCGCGTTTCTTTGCCGTGTGCGACCAGGCCTGCCGTGACCGGATCAATATTCTGATCCTGTCCGACCGGGGTGTGGATAAAGACGCGATGGCGATTCCGTCGCTGCTGGCAGTCTCCGCGCTGGAACAGCACCTGATCCATATCAAGAAGCGCACCGCGGTCTCCGTGATCCTGGAAAGCGGCGAGCCCCGGGACGTGCACCAGCTGGCGATGCTGATCGCCTTCGGCGCGCGGGCGGTGAATCCGTACCTGGCCCATGCCTGCGTGCGGGAACTGTGTGAGGGCGGACAGATCGAAAAGACAGCGGAGGACGCGATTCGGGATTATGACAGGGCTTTGACTGCCGGGGTCCTGAAAATCGCTTCGAAGATGGGCGTGTCCGTGCTCCAGGCATACCAGAGCGCCCAGCTGTTTGAAGCTGTGGGCCTGGACCGGGACCTGGTGGAAACGTATTTCACCAATACGCCTTATTCCCTGGGCGGGACCGACCTGAAGAAGGTGGAGGACGACAGCCGCTTTCACCATGACGCGGCTTACGCGCTTCCCGCGGCTCCGGGACTGCCGAGCATCGGCAAGCACAAGTACAGGAGAGGCGAAGGCGCTGAAGAGCATCTGTATGCACCGGAAACCATCCACCTGCTGCAGCAGGCGGTGTGGAATGACGACCGGGAGACTTTTGACAAGTACGCCGCGCGGGTGGAAAACGACGGACCGCGGACCATCCGCTCCATGCTGACCTTCCGCTTTGACGCGTGCCGGCCTGTGCCGCTGGAGGAAGTGGAGCCTGCCTCTGAGATCGTCAGGCGTTTCCGGACCGGCGCCATGAGCTACGGATCCATCTCACAGGAAGCCCATGAGTGCATGGCAAAGGCCATGAACCATCTCGGCGGCCGGTCCAACAGCGGAGAAGGCGGCGAGCTGCCCGAACGCTTCGGCACGGACCTGAACTCCGCGATCAAGCAGGTCGCTTCCGGCCGTTTCGGCGTGACAAGGGAATACCTCCTTTCAGCGAAAGAAATCCAGATCAAGATGGCGCAGGGCGCCAAGCCCGGCGAAGGCGGGCATCTGCCCGGAGCGAAGGTGACGGACAGCGTGGCGAAGACCCGCTGCTCCACGCCCGGAATCTCCCTGATTTCCCCGCCGCCGCACCATGATATCTATTCCATCGAAGACCTGGCCGAACTGATCTATGACCTGCAGTGCGCCAACGAGGATGCGAAGGTCACCGTGAAACTGGTGGCCTCCGCGGGCGTGGGCACCATTGCCAGCGGCGTTGCGAAGGCCGGCGCGGGCGGCATCCTGATTTCCGGAGGAGAAGGCGGCACCGGCGCGGCGCCGATGAGCAGCGTGCATCACGCAGGCCTTCCCTGGGAGATCGGCCTGGCGGAAGCGCACCAGGTGCTCTGCCGGAACCGGCTCAGGCAGACGGTGACGCTGGAAACGGACGGCAAGCTGATGAGCGGCCACGACGTGATGGTGGCCCTGCTGCTGGGCGCGGAACAGTTCGGCTTTGCCACGGCGCCGCTGGTGACGATGGGCTGCCGGATGATGCGCGTATGCCAGCTGGGCACGTGCCCCTTCGGCATCGCGACCCAGAACCCGGAGCTGCGCAGGCGCTTCCGGGGGAAGCCCGAATATGTGGAACGGTTTATGCTCTTTATCGCGGAGCAGATGCGGGAAATCATGGCGAAGCTCGGCGCCCGCACGGTGGACGAGCTGGTCGGCCGCAGCGACCTGCTCCAGGTGAAGGATGACGCGGCGATGGATCTGTCCGACCTGACGGGATTTGCCCGGAACACGCATTTCCAGCCGGCCGCGAAGCACGATTTCCATCTGGGCGAGCGGGCGGACGCGAGGCTGTACCAGGATCACGTCCACCTGACGACCACGGACCGCGCCTTCGGCACGCTGCTGAGGGGCGAGAGGCACATCCAGGCCCAGGGCTGCGGAGGCCAGAGCTTCGGCGCCTTCCTGCCCAGGGGACAGGAGATCACGCTCTACGGCGTGGCCAACGATTACCTGGGCAAGGGCCTGTCCGGCGGCACGCTGGCGGTATGCCCGCCGGCGGATTCCATCTGGAAAAAGGAAGATACCCTGATCGGCAACGTGGCGCTCTACGGCGCGACCGGCGGATACGCCTTTGTCGCCGGGGCGGCGGGCGAACGCTTCGCCGTGCGCAACTCCGGCGCGTGGGCCGTTGTGGAAGGCGTGGGCGACCACGGATGCGAATACATGACCGGGGGCCGGGTGGCGGTGCTGGGGCCTGTGGGCGACAACTTCGCCGCGGGCATGTCCGGCGGGATCGCCTGGGTGCTGGATGAGGACGGGGGACTGGAGTCCCGCCTGAACACGGGCCATGTCAAGGCTTATCCGGTTTCCGCGGACCAGGCGGATGAACTGAACCGCCTGCTGGAGATGCATGTGAAAGCGACCGGATCACAGAAGGCCCGGGAGATCCTGGACCGCTTCGGCGAGTATCTGGGGAAATTCAGGGCTGTGATCTCGGATGAATACATGGCATATATGAATTCATAATTCAGAATTCATAATTCATAATGATGTATTGTGAACGGTGAATTGAGGTGTAAGTATGGGCAGCGCGACAGGTTTTCTGGACACCCTCAGGATAGAAAATCCCTTCCGCGGCGAGGAAGAGCGGCTGGGAGATTTCGCGGACCTGCATACGCCGCAGGGCTGCGAGGCCCGCTGCGCCCAGGCGTCCCGGTGCATGAACTGCGGCGTGCCTTTCTGCCAGTCGGATTTTGGCTGCCCGCTGCACAACCTGATTCCGGAGTGGAACGACCTGCTGTTCCGGGGACAGGAAGAGGAAGCGCTGCGGAGGCTCCTGCGGACGGCGCCGTTTCCGGAGTTTACGGGACACGTGTGCCCGGCGCTGTGCGAAAAGGCCTGCAACCTGGCGGACGACGCGGTGACGAACCGGGACAACGAGCTGTACCTGATCGAGACCGGCTTCGCGAAGGGCTGGATCAGGCCCCGGATTCCCGCGCGGCGGACCGGAAAGCAGGTTGCCGTGATCGGCAGCGGCCCCTCCGGCCTGGTGGCGGCAGATATGCTGAACCAGCTGGGGCACAGCGTGACGGTGATTGAAAAGGCGGACCGTCCCGGCGGGCTGCTGATGTACGGGATCCCGAACATGAAACTGCCCAAGGAGATCGTGGAGCGGAGGGTTCGCCTGATGCAGGCAGAAGGGATCCGCTTTGAGCTGAACCGGGAGGCGATTCCGGAGGAGCTGCAGGGCTTTGACGCGATCCTGCTGTGCGGCGGGTCCCGGAAAGCCCGCTCCCTGAACGTGGAACACATGGACGCCCGGGGGGTGCTGTTTGCCGTGGACTATCTGACCGCGGCGACGAGGGAAGTGCTCAGCGGCGGGTCCAACGGGTACACGGCCCAGGGAAAGCACGTGGTGGTCGTCGGCGGCGGGGATACGGGCAACGACTGCGTCGGCACGGCGCTGAGGCAGGGCTGCGCTTCCGTGACCCAGCTGGAGATGATGCCGTCTCCGCCGGCGGCCCGGACGCCGGGCAATCCCTGGCCGGAATGGCCGCGGACCCTGCGCACGGACTACGGGCAGCTGGAAGCGATTCACCGCCAGGGAAGCGATCCCCGGGTCTATGAGACCACGGTGAAAAGCATCACGGTGGACGAATGGGAACAGATCAAAAGCATCACGACGGTCCGGCTGCGGCGGACGCCGGAAGGGCGTTTTGAACCCGTTGCCGGCACGGAGCGGGAGCTGCCCTGCGGCATGCTGCTGATCGCGGCGGGCTTTGTGGGCTGCGAGGAAAAAACGCTGGAACGCTTTGGCCTGCGGGCGGACGGCCGGGGCCGGCTGCTGCCGGCGGACGGGAGCCATCACCTTTCCGGCAGGCTGTTCAGCGCCGGGGATATGCGAAACGGCCAGTCGCTGGTCGTGCGGGCGCTGGCGGACGGCCGGGCGGCGGCGGAGGAAGCGGACGCCTGGCTGAAGGAAACAGCCGGCGCGGAGGCGGTATGAGCATCCATGAGGAATGCGGTGTTTTCGGCGTGATGGCGAAGGCGCCGGAGGACGTGGCGCATCTGGTGTACTTCGGGCTGTATGCCCTGCAGCACCGGGGACAGGAGAGCTGCGGGATCGTGGTCAACGATGACGGCGTCTTCGTTTCCCATAAGGACGTGGGCCTGGTGGGGAAAGTTTTTTCAGGCGGCGCGCTCCGCTCCTTCCCCGAGGGCACCATGGCCGTCGGGCACACCCGCTACGGGACGACCGGCGGGACGAACCGGAACAACTGCCAGCCCATCGAGGTCAACCACCGGAAGGGCCGGATGGCGCTGGCGCACAACGGCAACCTGTCCAACGCGGCGGAGCTCCGATGCGCCCTGGAAATGAAGGGCGCGATCTTTCACACCTCCAGCGATACGGAGACGATTGCCTACATCATCACCCAGGAGAGGCTGAACGCCCCTTCCATCGAGGAGGCGCTGAGCCGCGCCATGGAAAAGCTCGAGGGGGCTTACTCGCTGGTCCTCATGTCTCCCCAGAAACTGATATGCGCCCGGGATCCCCACGGGTTCAGGCCGCTGTGCTTCGGGCAGACGCCGGAGGGCGCTTGGGTCATCGCTTCGGAAAGCTGCGCGCTGCACGCGGTGGGCGCGAAGATGGTCCGGGACGTTGCGCCCGGGGAGATCATCGTCTTCAGCAAAGACGGGGTGCAGTTCCGGAAGGAACACTGCGGAAAGGAACAGCCGCGCCACTGCATTTTCGAGTATATTTATTTCGCCCGGCCGGATTCCGTGCTGGACGGGATTTCCGTGCATTCGGCCCGGATCCGCGCCGGGGAATGCCTGGCAGCGTCCCATCCGGCGGAGGCGGACCTGGTGATCGGCGTGCCGGACTCCGGGCTTGACGCGGCCCTGGGGTACAGCCGGGCTTCCGGGATTCCCTACGGGATCGGGCTGATCAAAAACAAATATATCGGCAGGACCTTCATCGCGCCGGACCACCGGCTGGACCAGGTGAAGATCAAGCTGTCCGCCATTGAAGACGTGATCCGGGGCAAGCGGGTGGTGCTGATCGACGACTCCATCGTCCGCGGCACCACCAGCGGGCGGATCGTCAGCCTGCTGCGGGAGGCCGGGGCGAAGGAGATCCATATGCGCATTTCCTCGCCGCCGTTTCTGCATCCCTGTTATTACGGCACGGATATCGATTCCCGGGAACACCTGATCGCCTGTCGGCATACGGTGGAAGAAATCGCGGGGATCATCGGGGCGGATTCCCTGGGGTACCTGCCGGTGGAGGCGCTCCGGGAGCTGGCCGGGCCGGACATGTACTGCCATGCCTGCTTCAGCGGGGATTATCCGACAACCGTACCCTCCGACACCCGGAAGGACCGGTTTGAGCGCCGGTTGTCGGAATAAAGCGGTTCCCGTTCAGCAGGTGATCAGCAGGTGCTCGTCTGACAGGCCGTGAAAGACTTCAGCATGCCTGCCGCTGACATCGAAGACATGGACGACATCCGACAGTTTCTGTCCGCCCTCAAACTGACCGGTAAGATCCGGCGATCCGTACAGCTTTTCCGGCTGGAAACGGATCGTTTTTTCATTGTGGAAGACCGCGGTATACAGGATTTCGGCCTCGACCAGGTCCTGGAAGATGTGGCTGCCGTAGGATAATTCCGGATTATAGCCCGCGCGGCGCTCTTCGGTTTCACAGATGATCTCAAAGGCGCTGATATCCGAGAAAGCCGTGGGGACGCCGAGCTCGGGGGAGCTGGTGCCGATCCGCCCCGGGACGATCAGCATCATATGCTTTTGCAGGTCCCGGAAATGCCAGTTGATCCGGCCGATGAGCCGGGCAATGCTGTTTTTGTCCTGATAGGGCATTTCATAATATTTCACCGGATCCACCCAGACGACCAGGTCCAGGACCGACGCCCGGGATATCCCCATGGACGCGCCTTTGCTTTCCAGCAGGATCCTGTCCTCCGGGATATCCGCGGGAACCGCTGTCCCGGTCTTACCTTTCTGGATCTGAAGGGGCCGGCACTGCAGGAGGTCAATCGTGTATTCGCCGTTTTCAGAGATGTTGACGGTGAATTCCGTATCCACCGGGTGGGCGTATTCCTCCTGGACGCAGCGGAGCATCCTTCTCATCTGCTCCATGAGGGTTTTGTTGGTCACCAGTCCCCTGCAGGAGATGAATTTCACCTCCCGCGGCCGTCCGGATTCCTGGAGCGCGTATTCGGCGTCCCAGTCGTGTTCCAGCAGGATCCTGTCCAGCCAGGGCGGAAGATACGGCGCGAGCTTTTCATAGGGCAGCCTTTCCAGGGCCCGGTGCTCCATGTTGATGACTTCGGCCTTGCCCTGGGAGAACCGGTGCCTGTCCGCCGAGGAGGACCAGGAAGTCTTTTCCGGCAGATCCAGGTTTACGATCCGGGGATAGGAACCTTCCGTCCTGTCCACGGCGGAGGTTCCCAGGCCCATGACCAGCCGGAGCATGCCCGCGGAAGGATCCGCGTCCTTCATGATCCGGTAGGGGCTGCAGGAATACCCGACGCCCGCCGCGCAGGGCATATAGCAGGGCCCGTACCAGGAACCGGAAACCCGCTGGATCAGCAGGGCCATCTGCTCATCCCGCTGATCCAGGCCCCGCCGCTTCCGGTAATCCAGGGCGGAAAGATTCATGGTGCTGGCATAGACGGTCTTGATGGCTTTTTCAAACTCATTGAGCCGGTCTTTCAGATCGCCTCTGTTCACACAGAAGACGGATTCATATTTCCCGGCAAAGGCATTGCCGAAACCGTCCTCCAGAATGCTGCTGGAACGGACGATATAGGGATCCTGGCCGTAATACTCGATGATGCGGACAAACTGTTCCCGCATGCCCTCGGAAAAGGTCCCGTTCATCAGTTTTCCGGCAAATTCCTCAGCCAGCGGGAAGTATCCTTCCTCCGTCCGCTGCCGGATCCGGAGATCCCACAGGCCGTTGTCCACGATATAGGTATAGTACAGGTCCGATCCGACGTAGAAGGAATCGTGCGGTTCCAGCACCTCGCTGATATCCGGCTCCCGGTTGCGGATGATCGCCCGGGCCAGGAGCATGCCGCAGGCTTTCCCGCCGATCATGCCGGTGCCGATCATATGGTCCCGGACGGCGAAATAATCCTCCGGGGTGAAATGCTTTTTGACCATTTCCCGCATTTTCTCATCCCGGGTCATCATGATGTTGCACATCCGGGCGCAGTCTTCCGATATATCCGCCTGGCTCTCGTGCAGCATTTTGGTCCGGTTGAAGAACCGGTCCCAGGAATCGGCATACTGCTCCTGGGCGGAACGCTGGGCCCGGGCCAGGGCCTGGTAGAACCGGCTGGCTTTCACGCCGTCCAGGACAGGCCGGAAACGTCCGGTTTCAGGTTCATAGGTATGGGGAAGGAACATGGTGGCGGAGTTTCGGTTCCAGACCTTTTCCGGGCGCACATAGATACTCCGGCTGTCCGCGTAGACGTCGATGAACAGCTGGGTGGTGTCCAGGATCTTGTTGACCGCCTGGACCGAATGCTTTCCCCGGATGATCGGGAAGAAGGCGACCGTGTCCAGGATGAACAGGAACGGGCAGGTGACCCGGAAGAAATTGCCCATCATCAGGTCGGTCGCCCAGGCGGCCTGCAGTTCAGACAGGCAGTCGAACACGTAGAAAGCGTCTTTTCCTTCCCGCTCGATGACGTTGTGGATGTCGACCGTGAAGGTCTCAAAGCGGTGGGACAGGGGGATCTGCACGGTTTTCACTTCCGGGCGGCCGGCAATCAGCGGCTCATGGCTCGCGAAACGGAAGTAGATGATGTTCCTTTGGTCCCGGACCGCCTGCTCCACATAGGGTTCCATAAAGAGCCTGAACTGGGACAGGTCCGACACGCGCCAGACGACGTTGTCGCCCAGGCGGATGTGGTCCAGCGCGGTATCCATTTCCGGGATTCCTGACAGGATAGGGTCAAAAGCGGCCATATTTCCACCTCCGGAGGATCGGTCAGATGATGCGGAAAAGCGGACCGCCCGGAAGGACCGGGCAGCCCGCTGAACGGGGAGACAGGGATATTATTCGTCTTCCGACTGCAGGGCGTCGTAGCCCTCCTCGCCGGTACGGACGCGGATGACGTTCTCCACATCCTGGACGAAGATCTTGCCGTCGCCGATATGGCCGGTATAGAGCACGCTCCGCGCCGTATCCACCACTTCGCTGACAGGCACCTTGCTGACCACGATATCCACCTGCACCTTCGGCAGCAGAGTGACCTCCACCGGTGTGCCGCGGTAATACTCGGGCTTGCCCTTCTGCGCGCCGTAGCCCATGACGTTGGTCACGGTCATGCCGGTGATGCCGATCCCGTTCATGGCCTTCTTCAGGCTCTCAAGGCTGGACGGGCGGCAGATGATCTGCACCCGGGTATACACCGGCTCCCCGGGGGCCTTCTCCACCTTCTTCACCGACACCGGCACCGCAGCGGACACAGGCGCCGGAGCAGCGGCGGCGGGAGCGGGCATGGCGGCCGGAGCATCGATGCCTTCCTCAGGCAGGATCGGGAATCCGGAATAGGCGGTGAGCAGGCCGTGCTCGCTGCGGTCCAGGCCGCTGATTTCGTCCGCGGCGTCCGCCCGCAGGCCGATGGTCTTTTTGATCAGCAGGAATACGACCGTGATGATAACGGCTGTCCAGCCGATGGTTGCCAGTACGCCCAGGGTCTGCACGCCGAGGAATTTGAAACCGCCGCCGTAGAAAACGCCTTTCATGGTTGTGCCGCCGGTGGCGAAGAGGCCGGTGAGGATCGTACCCAGGGCGCCGCACACACCGTGGACGGAGATGGCGCCGACCGGATCGTCGATCTTGGCGACTTTATCAAAGAATTCGACGCTCAGGACAATGACAAAACCCAGGACCAGG
>Ga0310690_10012755_pt1 | contig 10290 bp, 25 predicted proteins | sample AusTroGonzalo_MG_2_FD_207661 | JGI IMG/M metagenome (GOLD analysis project Ga0310690, IMG submission 207661) | Bovine rumen microbial communities from tropical cattle in Woodstock, Queensland, Australia - Gonzalo_04 (v2) (version 2) | ecosystem: Host-associated > Mammals > Digestive system >...
TTGATAGCAATATAGTATCATAGTTCATGGTATAATGCAATAGAAAAATTCTGAAATATTAGCTATAATTGTATCATACTGTATCTGAAGATTTGGCCATAAAATATATCACAGTTCACATGATCTGTCAATAAAAAATAGCTTATACAAACTTACAAGAAAAGGATTTATATATTGCTTAAGCAATATATAAATCCTTAAGTGGATTGTGTAAACTTATTAAACTGGAGTACATATTGAGCTGTGTAAGATTATATTCCCATCTTTACATTCGGTGATATAGCAATTGACAGCATTATCAGAATATACCTCAATCACTTTTGAAGGCACATTGCAATTATCGTGAAGATGTTCTGTGCATGATATAAGTAGTGCTAACATGAAAAGAACAATTAGATGTTTACACATTGCAACCTCCTAAATGTCATACGGATCGCGTACGTTTTGAATCATACAATCCAAAGTGTCTATTGCAACTTCTATCGCTTTTCCAAGTTCAGTTGGATTTACCATTTCATATTTATTAGGCACATGATTATCGCGTCTCCATTTATTATGCTGAATAAGAATCTTCATTGCATCTCGCATTGACATCTTTGGATGATCATTTTCTACAAACCAAACATCGTTTTCATTAAAAGCATCTTCACCATAAACTTCAATATTAGGTATACCAAAGTCTACATCAAACAACATACATACATCACTGCAGTATATGTCATTATTATAAACAACATATTCGGCATTAGTATCATACTTAAGTTTCTTTCCACAGTGTTTGCATCTCATATTGTTATGCTCCTATTCAACTACTTCACGTGTATCAAGACGTTTGTGTATAATAAGTTGTATTTTTCTGTCAGAGTATTTTTCTTTAAGATACTTCAAATGTTCTATTGCATCTTTATCAGATTCAAACTCTGGATCGCCTGAATCATCAGCGTATAATGTGCACCAATAGTTTTCATTACAAGCGTAACCGCCATTTTCTATATACTGAAAATAATGATAGCTAACTCCACCATATTCAACTTTTGCATTGCCTTCTGTTGAAGGTAGCATTTGATTAAGTATTGAATCCTTTGTTACTATTGAGCCATTTTTAGGACGCATGTTATACCTCTATTAGAAAAGCATCATAAGTTCGTATGCTGCTTTGTGACCGTACAAACGAAGTTCTTCCATAATGTACTTTTCTGAATAAGCACTACAGCCTTTCTGTTTGGGTCTTGCTGTATATGCCAATGTGATAAGATGATTATGAACAGCCTTGTAAGAATAAATCTTTCTGCCCTTTATTTCATAATCATGGAAAAGTGACTTCTTCAATCTTTTCTTATATTGTCTGCTGTTCATAATTTATCCTTAGTCTTCAATAGTAAGACTTTCTTCTGTTTGAGTGTCTTACATGTAATCAATCCACACTTTCAAACTTTGTACTAATTGCTATTCTCCTCGCTGTTTAACTCTTCTACAATTTCATATAACGGACACCACTTTTCTATATCCGTTAATTCATATCCTCTAGTATATCCACCGTCATATCGCATCCATCCCCAATCCCCACGGAATGCGGCACTCTTATATGCTACACAAGTCATATATACACCATCCTTTGTTAGACATAGACACTTTGTTTGGTCAGCAGGATGATAGTTGTTATATCGCCAGTACATAGGTATTCTCCTTATCGGTGATATTTCAGAAGGAAGTTTGGAGATACACATTTGAAGTTCTGTTGCCCATCTTGTGAATAGAAAACAAATCCTTCAATATCTCCACCATCAATATGCGATTTTGAATTATCCACATCTGCAATAACTTTATCTACAGAATCAGGAACTTCGTAGTTGTAGTTATATACATGAACATGAGGAAGATTGTACTTATCACATACAGCAATCATATCTTTTATTGATAGACGAACACCATCAAACCAAACATGGAATACAACGAAATCGTGTTTATGCTTCAGAGAATAAGTACGTTTTTGAATCCCATCTCCATAAGTTTCACCTTGAATTGCAACAGTCTTTAGTTTGAGATCTTTTTTAAGATCTCGTAATACAGATTCCATATTGTATTTGAATCCCGACTCTGCCCATACGTTTTCTTTGTAGTAGTTACCACCGTCGGAACCATGTTCAGGATTCTTAATGACGTTGTGTGAACCTACCATATATTTATCTTTTTCATTCAAGATAAACGAAGTAGAGCAACCATCAACTTTCTCTGTGATAATGAACTTCTCTTTACCGCCAAAAAGATGAGGAAGATTCTGAATGCGTTCTGATCCAGTCTTTGGTAGCCAATCAGGCCACTTGCATTTATCTTTATCTTTTTTGGAAACAAAGATCTTTGAAAGTAGCCAACGAGCAAATCTGAACTTCATTGCAAATCGCACAACAGGATTGCGGAAAAATTTCTGATGACGATCCATTGCTCGTTGGAAATCAGAGACCTTAGGTTTAGAGCATACGTTTTCTTTTACATCGTCAGGATCATATTTGTCTACATGTAGTTTATCAGTTACGAAATCACCTTCTTTGCAATCTTTCAGTTCAGGAAAATCAGATAATGGAAGAATAAGTCCTTGGGATACCGTCTTGCACATTTTCTGTGTTTTCACAATGAACTTACATTTTTCCATGAATGCAAATCGTGCATCATCTTTCGGGAGCAATGAGTCAATCTCAAAGTAAATAACAAGATCACCTACTTTAATTTCTTTAGGAGCAACACACTGCCATCCCAGCACTTTGCACAGATGCACACGATCATACCCTTCAAGATCAGTTGCTTCAGATACTCGTACAACGTATGCAAGTTCTCGTTTGTCTCCGTTTAACATAGCTTATGCTCCTTTGTATCTTGACTGCAATTTACAGTAGTAGTTATACTCTATATTGTAAGAGTCCATATAAACAGGTCTTACTTCATCACAACAACGTGATTCATCTCTACCATGCCATAAGTGATCATTAAAACATTTTTTGCAACAGAACACTTCACCTAAATACTTGTAAAATGATTTGCCTTTTTGAATTACAGAATTGCAATGATCACATATAAGATCATTCATGCTATTCGCTCCTTAAAGATGAACCATTCTTATTTCACGAACCTTCTTCGGTTTCCAAGTTTTCATTTCTTTATGTAGAACTTCACTGGCACAATGTAATGAGCAATAGATATGATCACCGCATCGGTTTATATTTTCTACAGGCTTGTCACAATGCTCACAGTAGTAAAAGCTGTGCATGATTCCATTCTTATCTGTATAGTAATCTTTCTTACGAGGAATAAGTTCATCAGTCATGTAAGAATGTACTTCGTGAACTATCCCATTCTTATCAGTGTAGTACTCAATCTTTGGATGTTCGTATGTGTACATAGTAACACCTCTAGAATCTCATTATAACATCACTAAGATAATCACCGTCATCACCAACCCACTTCTCTACACGACCTGAGCAATACATGCTAGGCAACGAGTGGATGTATTTCACGACTTCTTTTAGAGAGGTGAGATACACTTCGTAGTCAAGGGTGTCTTCTTTGTGGCCATGATCGCTTACATAAACAACATACCGTGTACTCATGTTTACCTCCTACTATGCGAATTTCAGTTCAGCAGTCGCACATTTCGCAAGCGTACTTTCGACAATGTTGCGATCATCAGAAGTTTCATCAACACCGATATACATGCAGCAATCATCAACTATCGGATCGGCAGACTTGTTCTTTAACACACGATAAAACTTTTTGCGGCTTCCTGCCATCTGTACCCAATAGTCATCCTCATTAATTTCACTAATTGACAAGTTGTCATTAAACCATTCAGTTGCAAATTCAATTGATTTCAGACGCTTTCATTGTAGTACTCCTTTGTGAGGTTTAATGGATGGAACCATTTCCATCCATTTTGTGAGTTCCATTATATTGGACCCATGATGCAATGTCAAGGGTTATTTTTCGGTTTTCTCGATTTTCTCAAACTTGTAATAATCCTTGAACGACTGACCGATGTCTTTCTTGAACTGCTTATCATAATCAGACTTCATGGATTTGTAGCAATCATCACAAAGACGGAGCACAGAGTTACGGGAAACATGTGTAGCGGATTCTTGACAGCAAAGGCAGCGTTTCATAGGGAACTCCTTCGTTTAATGAATGGATCCATTCCATCCATTTGTTGAGTACATAGTAACATAGTTTGTAGTGAATGTCAATGGAAATTTTCTTCCCATTCACAAATTTTTCTGTCAAAGTCAAACGGACAGGATTCATAATCCATCCATTTGATAGCAATATAGTAACATAGTTCAGTGAATCCGTCAATAGAAAAAATTTAGAAATTTTCTGATACAGACTGATACATTTCTACATGAAATTTCTATTGACATACAGCTATGTTGTATGATATAATTGATAGTCAAATTTTCTATTATACAAATACAACTAAACCTCTAGATTATATATAATCTAGAGGTTTATATTATTTTACGTAATTACACCTTTTCGTTTGTTCTTTTTCTTTTTATTGTTCTTTGCCTTTTCCTGTACATCAGGATCATAGATATCTTCATCATGCCGGATAATTTCATATCCACAATCACGCTTTCGATCTTTAGGGATTTTTGCTAGAATCTCGTCGGGAATTTTTTCCGTTTCCACTAGAAGGAAAGGACCTTGACAACCAATTACGGTATCACATGCAACACGTAGTGCATGATTCATTCTGTCTTCAATTGACATATCAGGTTCCAGTTCATTAAGTACCTTGAATGCACCTAATGCAACAGATCCGCCACATCCAATTGCATCACAATCATCAGCAGGTTCAAGAATTGACAAATCCATCTGCATTCGATAGATTCTATTACCTACTGCAATTAAACATTCCCACACATCTTCATCATCAAAATCATCAATCAATGCACGAACAACAGGAGTGAACTCATTGATTAAATATGCAAGATCAATATCGTCTGTTGCTAATTCATCCTCAGGAGGAAAGATTCCTGGAATGTATTGTAATAGATTAGGGAGACGGAATGTTCCCGCACATCCAAATACAATATCCCTTCGTCCAACCGGATGAAACACCTTGTGGTTCTTTACAGCAGAATAACTAAGTGAATCTGATGCACAAGAGTCACCAATCAGATATGCTTTTTCAGGTGTACGATATGCGAGAGTAACAGTCATATTAAAGCTCCTTTAGAAGATCATCCATTTGGTTGCAAGGAACATTCCAATATCAGGATGGGTATAATCCGTACGGACCATGTTAAGTTTTCCATCCTTCGAGATATTATATACAATGTTCGTGAAGAAATTTAACATAGTCTTTGCTCCTACTTGCTAAAAAGATACCGAACGAGTTTAATCAGTGAATCTTCAAGAGTATCATCAGGATCTTGTTTTGGAAGATTATCTTCTACTTTCTTATTCTCTGTAGTGCTTGCTTTTACTTTGTCTACAATATCATCCATCCGCTTATCATCTGCAGGTTCTTTCTTTGTAGTGATCTTCTTGTAAATGTCATCAACGGTATCTTTAGCATCCACTTTTATATGATTGTCTGCTGGCTTATCAGCTTTAGTGTTCTGATATGCTGATGGGCACTTGCATTTCCATGATGTATCTTTCTTATCATCGTATAGCCCAGCAGCTTTTGTAGCTTTGACTATATCATCAAAACGTTTACAACGATCAGCAGTATCATCATGTTCAAACCAGTCACTATCAAAACCGAATACTCTAGCAATGTTCTTTACAGTGTTGTGATGCCAGTTACAAAAGCTGTCATCAAAGTAATCAAATAGTGTACCAGTTTTATGTGTAGTCCTGTCAATAAAATGCCTTGTTACAGTATTATCCAGTTTAGACTTATCAGTGAATGAACTGAATGCACGTGATTCTTCACTCCACTTTGTATCACCTACCATGTCAACTTTATGATATGTGTATAGCTTGTTCTTATCATCTCCATTGTCATTAAGTGTAATAACTGTTTTGCACGCAATGCCATCAACGTCTTTCTTCAGAACAGCTTTGAATGTGCAGTCCTTATCTTTTTCACGATCAATCACTGATTCCTTTGCATCAATATGATACCCATCTTCAATGTAAGAATGAATAGCATCAGATGCAACAGTGTTCATATCGTTGGAATTAAACTTTGCTAACATAATTATTTATCCTCCATCTGTTTATGTACACGAACCTCATCCATGTACTTCTCGAAATCTGCAATAAACTTTTCCTCACCAGTGTCACCGCTGAGATAATAATCCAAAGAGTGCATTGCCTTGCCAAAGGCACCAAGCAATGTACACATAGCTTTCATATAGCCTATAGTTCGTGGGTCTTTCGGAGCATAGTTGTCATCAGCCCCACCATATTCAAGCAGGCCAATTTCGCGTGCAAGCATATCTTTTAAATCAAACAGGACATTGTCCCTATAATCAAATGCGCCTCCACTCATTATATTATGCCTCCTTATTCACCAACAAACACGTGTTTGTTTATGTAATCGTTATCCTGTGTGAGAATAGGCATGCTGTAATCAACTGCCCAATCACCATCATCGCGATTATAACATGCAGTGCCTCGCTTTTTATAAATCTCTAAATCGTTCCAGTTTATACCACGTTCTGTAAACAGTTTATCTTGTAGTTTGTCACATGATAAACCATGCAATTCTTTGTGACTAAATACAGATTGTGCTAATGATTGAATTGAATTTCTTGTTGCATCCTGTTGTCTCCAAATAATGCAATTACATACATCATCTTTTGGAACATTGAACACTCTACAATCAAACACAGCACCTGTCTCTAACGCTTTATTGTATGCAGCCAGAAGATCTTCTTTCTTATTTGTAGAACACTTATGAACTTCCTCTCTGAATACCTCATTAAATTTTAATGTACACATTGAGGCAGCAACAGAGCACATCTTTTGAACTTCATTGTCATACCATGCAGATGAATTTAGTTTCTTATAATCAACAAGAATCAATGAAATTTCATCAGATTGAGTGTAGCCGAAAACACAGCCTTGAATGTTCTGACAAAGAAACTTCATTGTTCTTATCATAGAACACATAAGAGCTTCATCAAATGGCTTTTCAAATCCTCTCGTAAAAGTGTGGAAATGACAACCGTCTAATCTGATAATAACAGGCATTCTATGAATGAGTCTAGTTTTACTCACGGCTTCGTATTGTTTCATTCTATCGCCTAAACTAGACATCATTTACTCCCATGCAGACATTTGCAAATATGATTACCAAGCATATCAGCAAACGCTTGTACTGGATCTTTGCAATCAATATCACCTAACCCAAGATTAAACGCTAACCATTTCTTATGTTCTCTATCAGCTTCTTCTATAGTGTCTGCATAAATGTCATCATGCACTTTGTAATACTTCCAGTAATCTTTATGACTAAAGACATCAGAGTTATTATTAAATAAAGCTGTTTTCGTAAATGTGTTTGTGCCTTCTACTGTAAAGAGTGTAACTTTAAACTGTAAATCACCATCTGTTACTTTTACAAGTTTAGCATAAAATATGTTAGAATTGTTTGACACTGATTGAGTAGGATCAATCCGATAGCCCTCTTCAATAAGAGCTCTAATCTGATCAGCAGTCTTACTGTGCAATTCCTCAAGTGTATGAAGCGCCATATTGATCTCCTTGTTTAATGGAGGAACCGATTCCATCCATTTGATGATTCTATATTATAAACACTTTCTTTCGAAAGTCAATGGACTTTATTTTCTTTTTTCTTAAGAAGGTCTTTTACCGTTATGACAGTGGGCTCCTCCTTATGAGTGAAGTTCCTTGCAAGCACATAGATCAATCCTATAACACAGAGTGCAATAATCGTACCAATTATGATGTCATACATTTGTGTACCTCCTGTTACTTCAGATAATCCATGTACTTTTCCTTGAAAGCGTTAAGATCTTTTACGTTATAAGATTCCATTTCCAGCACGTGCTTTATATCAGGGAATCTTAATGTTATGTACTCATCGCATTGTACTGTCTTTTCTTCAAAACAATGCAATTCGATGGCTACACAGTTACGGTAAAATTTACGATCAACTTTAATCTTTTCCAGCGCTTCATACAAATATAGAGTCTTGGCTTTTTCATAATGGGCTTTATAAACTACTGTTCTCAGTGCATCACGAATTGACTCTTCGTCAAATTGGAACAGTGAGTAAATCCATCCAATCAAAGGAAGTGTACGTTTAGCGTATGTGCCTGCAACTGTGTTCAGTTTTATACTCATTATGGAATCTCCTTATTCAGATTCAGCTTTTAGAAATTCTTTGCAATCATTGAAGAATACCTGTGCTGCATCTAGTACAAGGTTCACATCCTGTTTAAGATGACTAGGCAAAGTATCCGTAATTGCAATTTCTTTGACTAGTAAGTCAAACAGTAACATAAACCTGTATGACTCACTTACCGTCATGATTCTGCTAATACGAGCATCCTCATCCATAATGTAATCCTACTTAACAGCAACGCTCTAAAACATCATTTAATTCAGCCCATGATTCAATGTGGTTGGTATCCACAAGATCACCTGTTTCAACGCTGCACCATTCGTTCTGTTCCTTGAAATAATGTAGTGTTATGAATATAAATCCAGTGCCAATTGATCTTACTCTGCAGAGGCAATCACATTCATAATAAGGAAGTTCACCGTCAAATATGTAGCGCCAAATACGTTTCATGCTAGATGCTCCTTATGTGTTCTTGTTGAGTGCCATGACAATCTCTGAAACTCGAGCCCACCGTGTTACTTCAAACTCTAGGCATTCTTTGTCATAAAACTCTTTGCCACTATATGTGAGTGTTTGGTAATCATCACCTGTATCACAGAAGACTTTTTCATATTGTTCAGGAAGTTCATATTCTGTATAATGCCATATAGGCTTAATAGGTTTAAACTCTGTGATCCATTCGTAACTCATACTTGTTACCTAACGACAACGCATCCATTCAGGATATGGTTCCTTGATCTCTACTTTATTTTTCATAGAATTATATAGCACGCAGTGATCATCTTTTAGAGCTTTAACTTCTATTATAACCTTATTCTGAATCCATGATCCAACATGTGCTTTTATAAAGTCAATCACATAAGGTTCTGCTTCAGAGTTATACCATATAATGTTAAACCGATCTTTATAACGGCATCTATCCACATCATACCAATTCCAATCACTCTCTGGCCAGAATGTTACTTTGCATCCATGTTCGCGTAAAGCAACACCCTCTTTAGAGTTAAACCATTCTTTCATGTACCTAGGCAGTTCTTCGGAGATGGTAAATCCTTTCATGTCAAATGCTCCTTATATGAAACGGAAATCAACAGTGCCGTTGTGAAGTACATCGACAGATATACAGTACTGTTCCAATTCAGTTGTTACATCTTCATCCCAAGGTTCCGCATATTCGTCATCTCCAAAGATTCCACCGTCATGGTACTCAGTCTTTGTTAAAGTGACATTTGCATTAGGATTTAGTTTCGCTAGGAGTGTCATTAATTCTTTAACTGTCATGACAGGTTCCTCCTTAATCAACTCCGATGGTTACACCATAATAGGAATCAATGGTAACGTCGTCCTCATCAAGTTCATACTCTGTATATTCGTCATCCAAAAATGGACGTGATCGATCAATGACTGTAACTTCCATATCAGGATCTGCGTCCTTAAGAATTGCCATTAATTCTTTCACTGTCATGTCACTGTCTCCTTAGAAAGCAAATAAACACTTTACGGAATCATATTCTGGAACACCGATTCCCCAGTATGCTTTTGAATACTGTGCTCTACAAAGAGTGCCAAAGTAACCAAGATCAGATTTAGTATAAGTATCTACTGCAGCCCGTGCTTCGCCCTCAGTTTCAAATGTGCTATAAATTGTCCTTCCGTCCTGTGTATAAACGGTAAGAAGATAATCTGTAAATACCATGATGAACTCCTTTAATGAATGGATCCATTCATTTTATGGTTATGTTATATCATGGTTCCTATAATCTGTCAACAAGTTTTTTCTTATTTTTGACAGATTTTCAAAGAACCTCAAATGGATCCATTCCATCCATTTGATAGACACATAATAACATGGAACTGATAGTATGTCAAATAGAAAATTCAAGAAAAATAGTGTCAGACTGTATCTGATATATTTCTGATACAGAAGTACAACTGTATCATAAAATTTGACTAACAATTATAACACAAATACGTAT
>Ga0310690_10012756_pt1 | contig 10290 bp, 16 predicted proteins | sample AusTroGonzalo_MG_2_FD_207661 | JGI IMG/M metagenome (GOLD analysis project Ga0310690, IMG submission 207661) | Bovine rumen microbial communities from tropical cattle in Woodstock, Queensland, Australia - Gonzalo_04 (v2) (version 2) | ecosystem: Host-associated > Mammals > Digestive system >...
AGGAGTGTGGCAGTTTTATGGTCAAGGAGGTACCCGATATTAAGGATAACTGCCAACCTTAATACCGGCGTACATGGAAGCCGCGTTTATCGGCGAATACCGAAAGCCGAAGGTACGCGGGAACCTTGCGATGCGTGAGCCAAGGAGCAGATAGGTCACACGCATCAAAGCGCATTGCCGCCGAACGGGGAAATAGCGGCTGGTGGATCTTCTTAGACTCGAACTAAGGACCGATCGGTTATGAGCCGACTGCTCTGACCAACTGAGCTAAAGATCCATGCTTGACGGGACTAGCGGATCACCCGTCTGTACAGTCGTCACGCTTACACTGCTTCGGATAGACTTTACTTTTAGTCTAACATCGTCATCCAAGATAGTTTATCTACTCATTGGAAGGAGTAGTGCGCGCCACAATTAGTCGACCACGTCGCCGGCTTCGAGCGCCGCAAGCTTTGCCTCAAGAGCCGCAAGTCTCGCCGTAGCAGCTGCCTTCTTCTGCTCGGGAGTGCGGGGACCATGAGTGCCGGTCTTACGGGGTGCCGCAGCCTTAGCAGCTTGCGCGGCGGTGACGATCTCGTTGAACCTGTCGATCTTCTCTTCGGGAATGAAATCAATAATGCTCTTCATATCTTATCTCCTTTTATGATATTCTGCAACGGAGGTTGTCAGTTGGTTACGCAGCGATTATTCCTCGTCGCTGGTATCGTCGAAAGCCGCGAGCTTCTTCTTGGCGCGCTCGATCTGTGCGAGCAACTTCTCCTTCTCAGTAAGCGGCGTCTTCTTGGCCTCTTCCATCTTCGCCTTGGCCTCAGCCACGATAGCGAGATACTCTTCGCGAGTCGCGTCGTCCATATAGGCAAGCAACTCCTTGTTCGGAATGCGGTCGCTCACGGGACCGAGCTTCTTCGTTGCCTTGTACACGAGGTCAACACGACCTTGGGTAGCGAGGAGAGCCTCAGCCTTCGCAACAGCGATCCACAATCTGTTCGCGCGGTTCGGAGTAAGCGCAATGCCGTCGTCCTTCGTCAACTTGCAGGGCTCACCGATCTCGCCGGTCACCTCGTCGACAACTCTGTAGTTACCCTCATCATCCTTGATGATATGGGCAAGAACTTCGTTCGCGCTGCTCACGTTGGTCACTTCATTCTCAATGACTTCTTTCTTAGACATAGTTTTGATAATCTCCTTTTTTATTTTTTATTGTATTCTCAACATCATACATGACTCAATGCCTCCGTTCATATCATCATATATAATATATATTGATTCGCCCGTGTGATATTTTTTAATAATCATAATATATTATATGACTTATTTTTTATTTTGTCACAATAACATTTTATGAGTATTAACTTTGTGAGTTATTGCTCGTCATACCATTCTTGTAACAGACGCCTGAACTCTATCTCGTACTCACAAGTTGTATCAAGCTCTATCGAGTCTGCAGTCCATATCAGAGAGTCTTTAGGTACTTGGCTACGGTCAGCTACATCATAGTCAAGACCTAACTTGTCTGCGAAGAACTCGAAGTACTCGAAGCCCGCTGCCTCATTGTCAAGGAACCAAGCGAGCGTCGCATACATATCACACTTCTTAGCAAGTTGCGCATCTTTTACTTTGATGAACAATATGAGCACATTGCCAGTACGACTGAAGTCATAGTATCTCATTTCTGCTGCGTGCATATTCTACCTCCTTAAGTCTCAAGCCACAGAACAACGTCTACGGCGTCTTTGAACCGATGCTCGGACAAATCTTGAATAAGATTGTCCAAATCTGCTTCGCCGAACTGGTCAATATCTCTGCAAAGCCTCCCATAAAAGCCTTGTGAGACACTCAATGAGGTTATTGTCTCGGCAAATAACCGTACTTGTGCATTATTGTGATTACGAAGTTTCTGTATATTAGTCGTCATTCTTTGTGTCCTCCTTTTTATTTTTCTCCATCAGATATGCCATCGCAAAAACATATTCTGTCGCGTGAAATAATAGCAGAATTACGTCAACGATCGTAAGGCATATCGAACTTATAAGAGGCACTCCCTCGTAGACATAGCCGACCCAATTTAGCGTTGTTCCTGCGGAAAGCATCAGAATAACAATAAACTGAAGTATTGCACCGAAGATGTGTCTTTTAGTCATCTTCTACCTCCTGTCGTAATTCGGACATAACGTCCTTGAGTTTCGCAGGGATATGAGCCCAATATGCAACGTTTATTGCAAATGAGGCATAGTCATCATCGTCGTGAGCGTTGAACACTTGATGACGAGTGCTGAACGGCAATGTTGTTATCATTGTGCCGGACGCATTCATCGTGAGATATGTTCCGCTAGTCGGCGGCAACTCGTCTTTTGTTGAGATGAACTCAAATGTTGTTTTGATATGCTGTTGTTCCATAGGTTATACCTCCTTTGAGAGTGATATCTCCCACTCTGTCAATTTGTTGTGAATTTCAAGCGATGCTTCAGCGGATAGTTCGTCACGTTTGCCTTTGAACTTATAGATTTCCGACACATACTTGAAGAACTTTTTATAGTTACGATGGCTGAGATGAGCATCGAAGAAGCCGTCATTCATATTGATAACGGGGTCATCTCCGATTTCGTGCTTGGCGAAGAAATAGTATTTGGGATAATAGTTCATAATACCTCCTTTTTATTTAGTGACTTGGTAATCGTGATAAGGGGCCAAATACACGAAGCATATAATTTTTTGAAAAGTGCTAGGATAAAGGGATAGCCCGCCCCCCATTTTTATATATTAAAATGTGAGAAATTTTTAATTTACTTTTTTATATAAATATATTATATCCTCTATTATCTATACTATAATAAATAATATAGATAAAAAAGTCTACTTAGAGGGTGAATTTTTAATATATTTATATAGCAGGTAGCAAAATTATGCCTTTCTCACAGTCCTTTCTCTGAAAATCATATTTTTAATATATAATAATCAGGGGCTGGCTATATAAAATTCCCTACACTTTCGAAAAAATTTCGTGTTTCAGTACTCAGGCCCCCTAACCCGACTACCAAGTTACCGATGATTTTATAGGCTCGCGACTTTACAAACAATCTTGTACAAGACCTTTTCATCGCGAGGCAACTGAAATAGGTCAGGTCGATGCTCACAAAGTGCAAACATAAGTATGTCGAAGTCAAGGTTATCGTTTTCGTGATCTCTGAGATAGACTTGAAAGAAAGCCATCGCGTATCTCATATCTTCCATAGACATATCGTTTTCGTGCATTATAATCCTCCTCGAGGCCCAAAGAGCCTCATAACATTGCTACAAAGGGCTATTTCTTGAGCAAACCTCGTCTTTGAAAGCGAAGATATACCGCAAGAACTTGGTCCTCGTGCATTCTGTTGACTCGTTGTATCCAACCGTATGCTCCCTTGTACTTAGGTACTTGATAGAGAGCATACCTCATATCTGCTATTGACATAGTTTGAACCTTTCTCGGTCTATTATAACCCGGCCGAGAGGGTAAGTACTTATGCTTTATATCCACACAAATCGCACACGTTCGTCAAGGGCATTTGCATAAAGCAGTATGGACATACTTTGTGCATCGCTTCTTCGGCTTGACGTTGCTCTTCTTGACGTTTGAGCATTTTACGTAGAAAGTACTTTTGTCTTTTATCTTCGTGATTGAGTAAGTTGCAGAACTTGATTTCGTTGTTGATATAGGGAAGACACTTAGTTACTACCATAGTTTACTCCTTTGCTAGCCTATTAGAAGCCGACTAGCGGGCTTAGGTACCTTAGTTATTATACTCTTCCAACTTTGCTTGCATCTCAGCGATTTGCTTCTTGAGCATCTCACGTTTCTTGAAGATCTCGAAACGAGATTTCGCTTTTGTGCAAAGTTCGAGGAACACTTTGCGCTCATCTTTGTCAAGACAGAGTGCGAGGGCTTGCAAGAAGTCATCTCTCTTGGTAGGACCGTTACTTGAGCCTCTGTTTGAAGTATGACGACCTTCGTATCTCTGAAGTTCGTAGTCCTCAGACCCGAGTTTCTTAAGTGAGACCATCTTTTGTCCAAGGGGATTTTCAGGTAGTCTGAGATAGCCGTCTGTCGTCTTGGACGTAAGTTCTTTGATAGTCTCGGTTCCGTCTTCGCTTACGATAACAAGATCGTAGCCGTACTTGCTGTTACTATTTGCTCTGATGATATACTTTTCCATAATGTACCTCCTTATGGTATGTTAGTCTATTATCAAGGCCGACCAACAGGCCTTTATTTTTTTTTTTTGTCGTCAACCGACACTAATAATAATTGCGACCGAAATTCGCGTTTTTAATCAAAGTACACAAAGTCACTTATGGGATACCTATCGTTCCTCTTACTACGATCGAAGTAGTCATACTCTACGTACCAAGACTCTCTTACTATGCCATACTCGTCCATACAGTCTATGAACTCAAGCATATCTTCTTTGCTATGAAACTCCCAATACCTGTTGTTATCATCGTCATATACGTACCACATACTCTTGTACCTCCAAGATATATTATTTATTTTTACGTTCGTCGATTCGTCAATCGACACAAATAATAATTGCGACCAAAATCGGGCAATCTGATATTACGATATACAGACTTTTTGAACTGTATTAAAAAACGCGGGTGGGTGCGCGTGCCCAGAACGCACGTATATAGATTTTTGTGAGTACCGACCTCAAAATTTTCAAAATCACTTCCTTTTGAACTATATTAAAATAATGTGGTGCCCACACACGTATATAGTGACATATATAAAAAATATATTATATAATATATACGAGGTGATTTTATGAGTAAAGGTGAAATTCGTGCACTTAAAGAGATGCAAAATGTTTTCGGCGACGTAAAGTTTAGCCGTGAAGCGTGGAAATCAGTTGGAAACGCAATTCTTGCAAATCCTGCTGCTAGACAAACAATCGTTGCTACAGATAAAGACGGCAATCCTTCAATTGCACAACAGATTGAAGAGTATTCTTATGCAAAATTGAAGAGAGATATTGAAGCGCTTGGTGAACAAGGTCGTGAACCTACCGAACTGGAGATGATTTTGCAGTGTCAAATGATAAAAGCTCGCTTTGATACTAACGCAGCAGTGTTCATTCGCGACACTTTGGGAGCAAAACCGATTGATGAGACGAAAGTTAATGCGCAAGTTAACAATCCTTACGAGCAACTCACTGACGAAGAGCTCGAAATGATAGTTAAAATGCGCGAACAGAAGGCCTTAGAAGCTAAAAACATTGCTATAGAGGGCGAAAATGTTAAAAAAGACTGAAAAGACGGAACAACAGAAGCGTGAGGATAGAATTTGCTGGATAGCATTGATTATTTCTGTCTTAGTTAGTGGTGCTTCAGTACTTATATCGTTAATTAGAGGCGGAATAATATAAGATAGGATTGTAATATGATACCAAGAACACCAGAAGGAGAGTGGCTTAGACGCTGCTGTCGCAAAAATTATAGTGAATATGTGAAACTGGCTAACCCTGGCTTCTATATGACCCACTTTCATAAGTATTTGTGCGACAAGATACAAGAATTTTTGGAAACACCTACTGACAACCCGATGGATATTCTCCTTTTGTCAGTTCCTCCTCGCCACGGGAAGAGTTTCACGGTCACTGAGACTCTTCCTTCGTGGTATCTCGGCAAGTATCCTGACGGTAACGTGATAATTGCGTCATACGAGGGCACATTCGCTGAGTCATTCAGTAGACGCAACAGAGACAAGTTTAATAACTATGCCTGTGAGGTGTTTGACGTCAAGCCTAATGACAAGGTCCAAGGTGTAGCATTGTGGGAAGTTGCTGAAGAGTGCGGCGGAGGACGTTGCAGAGCTGCGGGTCTCAAGGGTGGTATAACCGGTTTCGGTGCTGACTTGTTCATAATTGACGATCCGATCAAGAACAAAGAGAGCGCCGACAGCGAGACAGTACTGGCTAAGATACACGATGAGATGGGACCGTCGGTTCAGTCACGTATTCACCCTGGTGGTAAGCTCATTGTCATACAGACACGCTGGGTTGAGAATGACGTCATCGGCTATATACAAAAGAACTGGAGCGAGTTTATATGGGAGACTATTAATTTGCCTTGTGAGTGTGAGGATCCTGACACTGACCCGCTAGGCAGACAGTTAGGCGACTCACTCATGGGTACACACCTTGGAGATATGGACCTGCCTCAGCGCATAAGAAACGACAACGAGTGGCTTCGCAAGAAGAAGATACTTGTTATGGCCGGCGATGGCGAGCGTACGTGGAATGCATTGTACCAAGGTCATCCGTCAGCACAGCAAGGTAACTTGTTCAAGAGCACTTGGTGGCAACCGTACAGTAGAAGTCATGTTAAGTTCACAGACTTTGAGTATACTTGCCTGAGCGTTGACGCTACATTTAAGAAGACAGAGACAAGCGACATGGTCGCAATAGAGCTATGGGGTCTGGCACAGAACCACGCTTATTTGTATAAGCTGATAAACAAGCGCATGGGCTTCGTCGAGACAGTTGAGTACATTAAGAAGATATGCAAGGACTTTCCTACAATTGACCAACTGCTCATAGAAGATAAGGCTAACGGCTCTGCTATTATTGACACATTGCGGTATACAGCAGATATTCCTCCGATAGTCCCTGTACAACCTCTTGGCGGTAAGTATAGTCGTGCGCAAGCTGTCAGTCCGTTCGTGGCTACATTCGCGTGCCACATACCTAACGACTTTACTACAGAAGAGGCTAAGGACATTGAGTGGGCAGGACCGGCCAAGATGTCACCTGAGCAGATGTTCATTGTTCAGCACAGCACATTCCCGTTCGCACAGCATGACGACATGGTCGACGCTTGCTCACAAGCATTGGCCCGCATAGTTAAACTAATAACTGGAGAAGAGGTCGCACCTAAAAAGAAGTACGTCAGATTTACTAAGTGGTATAAGGACATGTGGGATGACTTCTACAGCTTAAATGAGCTTGATCAAGAGAAGTTCATACAACAATACGGCGCCCCTTTAGAATGGCAAGATTATGCGTAAGAAGAAAAGAGATATATTACAAGCTATAGTTATTGTGTTGATAGCAGATACTATAGCTTTTTATTAGCATGGTTTATATTTCCGCTTATTTGGCCATTAAAGTGACAAAATACTTATAATATACATATAATATAATTGAGGTGGATATGATCGATCGCATAGACATGTACCTAAAGTGGGATGACCCGACAAACTACTACGTTAACACGGATCGTGAGAACGAGCTTGTCGAGAAATTTAACGCTTTGTACAGTATTACGAAGAGCGCTCAGGACGGCAGTGAAGAGTGCAATGAAAAGAACCTGAGAAAGTGGCGCAAGGCCTATCTCGGTACTCTTGGTGCACTTAACAAAGAGACTGGCGACGAGAGCTCTGAAAAGGGTCGTCAACTCTGGAAAATGATATACGAGATAGTCGAGTCGCTGGTTGATAACGGTGTTCCGATGCCGAAGATTAAACCGCGCTATAAGACCGACTTGCCTCTTGTTCATATTACAGAAGACTACCTCAAATTTGAGGTCGATGATATACTCACTAAGTTTGAAAACGATCGTTCTGAGAGAGCGACGTACGTCGACGGTACCGGCTGGTATAAGATTTGGTGGGACTCAACTGCTAATACCCACGAGAGAAGTGGTGACGTCCGTATTGAGTTTTGTCCCGTTGATCACGTCTATCCGCAGCCGGGCGTAAAAGACTATAAACTGTTAGAGTATATCTTCGAACTCAGACAAGTGTCAGCCTCTAGGATATGGGACCTGTACGGTCGCAGAATAATACCTAACAAGGGTGACACAAACTTGGTCGACGTGGTTTCTTGTTACTATTTGAATGAGAACCATATTGTCGGCCTTTTCATGTTTTCTCCCACGAGTATGCAAGTTATCTGCAATGAAAAAGATTGGCAGATACGCAAGATAAGAGTTTGCAAGACTTGTGGTGAAATAGTTCCGGCTGGAGAAATATGCCCGCGCTGTGGTGGTAAGTCATTCAAGTATGAGAATGCTAAAGATGACATACTGACTGAGGACATAATGGAGATGTACAATCCTTATGAGGAAGGAGAGACTAACGATCCTGCCGAGAAGGAAAAGTACGCGACAAGAGTATTTCTTAAGGCTGGAACAAAGGTGCCTTTCTATAGGATAAATCAATTGCCTTTCGTGCCGAGACCAGCAGTTAGTTCTGTTGATAGCATATACGGTATATCTCTTGCTGGTATGATGCTTGATATGCAGGACGTTATAAACAAACTGTATACAAAGGCTACTGACAAAACTCTTAAGTCTGGTGCCGTGGTTACACAGTTTGAGCGCGGACATCAGATTGACGATACAAACGAGACGTTTAAGGTCGTCAAAGTTAAAACTCCCGAAGAAGCGGCGATGGTTCAAGTTAAGCAGGTTATTGCTGATACATCTCAAGACTTGATGCTTGCTAACACGATATACGACAGCGCTAAAGCATCGTCCGGTGTTACTAACAGCTTCCAGGGTCAGAAGGACTCATCCGCTGCGTCTGGTAAAGCTAAGGAGTATCAAGCACTTCAGACAGCAGGACGTATAGAGTCTTTGCGTGTGATGAAGGCCGCGTCATTCGCGGGTATATACGAGCTCGTTCTTAAGTATTTACTTGCGTTCAGTGACGAGAGCCGTAAGTTCGTGAAGATATTGCCGGATGGACAAGAGAAAGAAGAGTCATGGAATAAGTACATGTTCCTTGCGAAGGACAAGTACGGTCAGATATATTATCGTGACGACTTGAAGTTTGATACAGACCCGGCGTCGACATTGACTCAGAGCAGAACGCAGATGTGGCAAGAGATGCTTAATATGTTCACAATGGGTACGTTCGGCGACGGTACTGACCCGAGAGTCAGAGAGTTGTTCTGGAACATTATGGATCAACTCGGTTATCCTCTTGCTAAGACAGTTCTTGCTGGTATTAAGGATAACAGTCAGCATTTGCCTCCTGAGCTTGAGCAGGCATTGATGCAAAACCCTGATGCTCTGCAGGCTGCTATTGCGATGATACAGCAAGGTCAAGATGGTCGCGGCGGTGCAAGAGAGAATAGCGGTCCTGCTGGCAATGGTGCTACTCACGCTGCTAACGTTGAGAGAACAAACGAGCGGAATAGAGCTGCTAAAGGTAATGACGCATTCAGTGCTCAGTCTGCTGATGCGAGTACAATAGGGAGTGCGATACAATGAACGTAAATGGTACTAACTTGACAATAAAAAGAGGAGAGACTTTTACAGTTGACTTCTCTTTTACAAATAAGGATGACTCGCCGTTCATCGTGAGTAGCGAGCTTACTCATCCTTACTTATTGTTCAGTGTGGTTAGTAACTCGTTCGCAACAGAGAATGCTTATGAGTATAACGTGTGGTGCGATCTGCGTAAATATTACAGATTTAAGAGCACAACTGCTGTAGAGATAAATAACATAAACAATTTTGACGTTGCTACATATCCTGATGTCGATACAGATGCAAACGGTCGTCAGTACTGCAATGACTGCGTATTCAAATGCAAAGCTGATGGTAAGTACTATGTGTATAAGTATGAAAGTCAAGATGGCGCAGGCGACGCCGGATATTATGAGTATGAGTTAAGACTTGTGCTTGGATTGGAGTCTGATGTAACAGCACAATGGAGCAGTCAGACTTATACTTATTCCATAAGTCTTGTTGAGAGTGAAGAAGAGGTCACGTCTGATGTTGAGCGCGTCAGTGTCGTGTTTAACATTCCGCTACTTGAGAAAGCTACGATATACGTCGCAGCAAATGTTGGAGGTAATAACTAATGGCTAATGTGCAGAATGTGGTCGCGGTACCCGTAACTCCGCAACAGCCTAAGAATGTACCTAATCAACAGCTGTTTGTGTATATAAATAAAGACGTAACTGGCGGTCGTTACTTTTTTGGTAATGCAATAACCGGTACAAGTACAGTTCCGACAGCTTATGACACAGATATTACAGAAGCAATTGTCGGAGATTTATATGTCAATGACTATGGTCAAATGTATATTTGTACACAAGGCGGTAATGATACAAATGCCTTGTGGAAATACAGTGGTATAAGCATCTCTGGCAACAAACTATATTTCGGTTGGTACATAACTGGAACGAGTACAACTCCTACGGTGTTCGCGTCCAGTGGTGTCACTTCTGCTAACAGTGGCGACGTGTTCATGAATACAGATGTCCTTGCAGATAGAGGTAATCTGTATCAATGTGTTACGCC
>Ga0310690_10012760_pt1 | contig 10288 bp, 17 predicted proteins | sample AusTroGonzalo_MG_2_FD_207661 | JGI IMG/M metagenome (GOLD analysis project Ga0310690, IMG submission 207661) | Bovine rumen microbial communities from tropical cattle in Woodstock, Queensland, Australia - Gonzalo_04 (v2) (version 2) | ecosystem: Host-associated > Mammals > Digestive system >...
TTCACGCTGATTATAAACGCGGTGGACTTCAGCGAGTACATCCAGCAGGAAACCGACATCGAGGAAACAATGACCAAGGTCATCGGGCCTGCGCAGGCTGATGCGGTAGACGGCACGACCATTCCAGACCTCGTAAAGGTCAAGTGGAACCCATCGTTCCGCCTACAGCCGATGCCGAGGGCGCGGATGATGCAGCTCATCTCGATGATGGAGCAGGAAACGGTCGAACTGGAGTACACGAGCATCAAGTACGGCGACCCGACGCTTCGGTCCATTACGGCCATACCTGTGTCGATGACGGTCCAGTACGCGACCAAGTTCGGCGGCGAGCGAGTATATGCTGACACGCCCATCTCCTTCGAGGAGGTGTAGCGAGTGAATTATATCAAGTACGGCCTCTACAAGTTCCACGGAAACGCGGAAAAGTACGGCAAGGATGGCCTGTTTATGAGCGGCAACGTCGACCAGAGCATCGCCCTGTTTGGGAATGAGCTGGCGGCCGACACGCTGACGTTCGTCGTTAATAGCCGAGCCTTACAGGGCGACGGAACAGGCTACGCGTTCCTGCTGGACATCAACGAGCGGCCCATCCAGACGAGCGACGGCAAGTGGCTGGTCGTCAAGAACGTCTTTCCAGACTACCGCAACTTCACGGCAGGCGCGGTGCTCGACCTCTACAACAACCCGAACGGACAGGTCATCGGCCGCTTTTACGTGGAGGACGTGAAACAGGTCAGCCGCAAGACGGTCCAGTTCACGTGCACCGACTGTATAGGAATGCTCAACAAGATGGAGGACTACGGCGGCGGCATCTGGGAACAGGCCGACGGCAAGACCGCAGGCTCCATTATAAGCGAGATTATGGCAGGCTCTGGCATCGAATACACCGTGCAGCCAGACGTCGCCTCGGTGCAGGTCATCGGGCGGCTGCCCAGAGCCAGCAGACGCATCAACCTCGGCAAGCTGCTCGTGGCGACAGGCGCGACAGTAATCGAAAACCAAGGCGTGATGCAGATCCGCTACCTCGGCAGCGGTTCGCCGTCCACGGTGGCGCAGAGCGTCATTTACCTGCAGGGCGGCACGGTCGGCCATCAGTTTCCTGCTACGGAGGTGCAGGTCACGGAGCACGGCTTCTACGATCTCGCGAGCGACGAAGCGGTCACGCTTTTCGACAACACGGACGAACAGGTCACGGCCCAGAGCCAGCTCGTGGTGTTCCAAGAACCGGCGCACGACCTCACGACCACAGGGTCTATCAGCATAGAGGAAAGCAACGCCAACTACGCCATCATAAGCGGCATCGGCACGCTCGAGGGCCAGACCTACACGCACACGCGGCGTGTTATCAGCAGGAGCACAGGAGCGATCGCGGCAGAACGCATCGTCGCTCTGGAGGACAACGAACTGGTCGGCGTTCACAATTCCGCGAACGTAGCACGGCGTATGGTCAACTACTACAAGCTGCCTATCAACGTGGACTACGAGCAGTTAGACGCGAGCGGACTGTTGGCAGCAGGCACGCCGGTCAACATTACTGATCCGTTCGGGCAGGCTCGAACAGGCTGGGTGCGGAAAAAATCATTCCCTATCGGCAACAAAACCAAGGGCCATATGAACGTGCTGGTGGACTGGGTCGCAGGGCCGTATGGGTCCACTTATAGCGACTACCGCGTATTCCGTGCCGCAGACATCACGAACGCAGGCCGCTTGAATATTCCTGCCGCTATGCAGGGAAAAGAGGCCCTCGTAATGCTCATCGGCGGAGCAGGCGGAGGGCAGGCAGGGTTTGACGGCGAGCAAGGCCACCACGGCACAGGTAATGGAAACGACCCGAAATATGGGGAACTCGTCCTTGGAGGTGCAGGTGGTGAGGCAGGTGCAGGCGGCGAAAGACCGCTCGTGTTGTCGTATCAAGTGACAAGCCTTGCGGCGTACTACGATGGTGCGGCAATAGGTGCAGGTGGTGCAGGCGGCGCAAGCAACGGAGCGTTAGGCTCGGCAGGCGGCGCAACCACGCTCGGCGGCTTTACGAGTGCGGACGGTTCGCAACCGCTTGATGATATAGTCAACTTCCTTGACGGCACCGTGTACGCATACCTCAACGAGGCAGGCGAAAGCGGAGCGGACGGCGGCATTGGTAGCGGTTACGGAAATGTAAATCCCGATACATCGACCAACGGTGCAGACCATATATGCACGGACGGCACTTGGTACGGCGGCGCATACAAGAACGGTATGTCGTGGAGTTATAGACAAGGCTCGAATGCTCGTGTTTACTTCTATACAGGAGGGGCAGGCGGTGGCGGTGCGGCACACGGAGCAGACGGCAATATCGGTTTCACAGGCGATGGAACAGGCGACGGAAATTGGCATTCTGTCGGTGGCGCAGGCGGTTCCGCAACGGCTCCTCCACAGGCCGCAGAAACACAGGCAGGCCACGGAGGTCACGGTGGAGGTGGAGGCGGCGGCGCAACGGCAGGTTACCGTCACGTCGACGGCTCCTCGCTTAATTCCTATGACCTCGGCACAGGCGGCGCAGGTGGCGCAGGCTCGGTCGGCGGTCAAGGCGGCGACGGCTTGATAGTCATTTACTATAACGCATAGGAGGAAAATCTATGCCATACATCAATGTAGACGAGGTGTATATCCTCGACAACACAGGCTTGCAGGTCGACCAAGTGACGGACATTCCGTACACGAATGCGAACCTATCCGACGACCAAAAGGCGCAGGCACGCAAGAACATCGGCGCAGGCGGCTCGAACCCGAATATCATCAACAACCCTTTCTTCACGGTCAACCAACGAGGCGTGAGCGGTTCGGTGGCAGGCGCACAGTACGGCGTTGACAGATGGTATTTTAATGCAGGCTCGGGGCAGACCATACAGATGGGAACAGGCTACATCACTTTACCTGCAAGCGGTTATGAAATCTACCAAACCATTGAGGACTTGTCTGGGCTTTATGGTTCGCCTGTTACTATCTCCGTATTGTTAAACGACGGCACGATAATCTCAACGGCCTCGGCAGACCTGCCGACCTCTCCGTCCGTACAAAACTATGTCAATTACACAGCAAACGGCGTTAGAATACGACTTCGCTATATAAGCGGCACAAATTGGCGTGTTTTGCTTAATGCAAGTGATAGCACCGATGTGACCATTAAGGCCGTAAAGGTGGAAAAAGGGACATATTCGACACTCGCGAATGATGGGCCTCCTGACTATGGAACGGAACTCACGAAATGTATGCGTTACTTCCAAAGGGTCACAGGCGCATATTACCTTGACCTCGGCACGGCACTCGCAGAGAGTTCAACGAACCTGCTCCTCAAATATTGGCTACCTGTCCCGATGAGGGTCGCACCGACAACTTCCACAAGCGGCAGTTTCGTTTTGTGGACAGGCTCGGTCGGTAATGCCGTTTCCAATATCTCTACACACACGAATGTTACACCTGCCAACAACTGCGGATATGTGACCTTGCAGGCTACTTCCACAGGCTTAACCACAGGCAACCGATACAACATTCAATGCCGACAGAACTCATCCGCATACATAGATTTTTCAGCCGACCTCTAACGGCAGAAAGGAAATACAATGTTCTACACCATCATCATTCAGCCTACCACGCAGGCCATTTTCGCCTACTCCACGCAGGCAGGCGCAACCGAGAAGTTCCACACAGAACTCGCCTATGCGATGAACCAAGGCTTGACCTGCACTTGCGTTGTTATGGACGGCCTCGGCGCAGTTTATCGTAGCGAACACTATACCGCACCGATGGAGGTTGCGGAGGAGGACTAAAATGGCAAACAGAGGCGACACTCTGCCGATCATTCTCGACTACACCATCAACGGCATACCCATCGAGGACTGGGACCTCGACGAGATCGAGTTCTCGCTCGGCTCGCGCCAGTTCACGCTCTCCCACGAGGACATCGTGCTCGACCCTGTCGAGAACAAGTACACGCTCCTCATCGGGCAGGCGACCTCGCTCAAGCTGGGCGGCCAGACGCGCTACCAAGTGCGTTTTAAGAAAGATGGCGAGGTCACTTCCAGCGACATCGGCTACATCAAAATCGGGGCATCACTATCCACAACGACGATATGAGCATTTTTCGCGAACTTCCTGTTACAGGTCAAATAACCACACAACCGGCACGAGTGCAGGGCGCAGCCTCGATCGCGCCTGTCCGCGTCGGCGGCTCTCTGGCCATAGCAGGCTCTGCGGAACCGTACGAGGGAACCTACGAGGTCACACCGACCACCGAAATGCAGGTCCTCCCGACGGCCCTCAAGAAACTCGCAGAGGACATCATCGTCAACCCCATTCCGTCCAACTACGGCCAGATCGCGTGGGACGGCTCGGTAATAACAGTTTTCTAAAGGAGCAAACAAATGGCAAATCCATCTGTCGTAATTAACGGCGTGACCTATGCGTCCGTCCCAGAAGTCGACATTCCCAAGAGCGGCTCTGGCACGGCCAAGTTCTATTACACAGGCGACGCGGATGCGGCCCAGAGCGACATCCTGTCGGGCAAGATCGCGTTCGGGTCCTCTGGGTCCATCACAGGCAATATGGCCAACAACGGCGCAACAGGCGGCACCATCAGCACCAAGGCTGGCACGTATACCATTCCTGCAGGCTATACCTCGGGCGGTACCGTGTCGCTCGGCGGCGTGACCGACTGCGTGTCTGGCAATATCCTCTCGGGCAAGACCATCCTCGGCGTGAGCGGCTCGCTCCAGATGCCGACCATCTCCCAGAACTCCACCACCAAAGTTTTGAGCATCTCGTAGGAGGTGCGCTATGGCACAGAACATAACTCTACTGGGAGCATCCTATAGCGACGTGCCTGCCGTTACGCTCCCGAAAACCGGCGGCGGTACCGCGACCTTTACGGACGTGACCGACACGACCGCGACTGCTGCAGACGTACTGTCCACGGCGTACTTTTACACGGCAGCAGGCGTCCGCACGCAGGGAACGAACTCTGGAGGCGGCGGTGGGAGCGGCCTAACGAAAATAGGTACCCTGTCCATCGGCACCATCTCGACCAGCAGTACATCTGCCGCAGACACAGGAAAATCACTCGAACTGGCGACGTCGGCATATAGCGGCTACGATATGCTTATTTGCGTATGCCATACCTCGACGCATACGAACGGCCGTCACGTGGCGACTATACGTGTGGTCAATTTCTCCGCGACCTCAAGCGTATCGACCAAATCGTCGACGCAGATCGCGACCTCGACGCAACACTGGAAACTCTCGTCGGGTGGAACTCTGACAATGCGGTCGGGAACTACTCCATATGGCGTGTACGTGAACGCCGCAACTCTGTCTACCACATCGCCGCAGACCCTCACGCTGACCATCTACCAGCGTTATAACAGTACCTCCACAGGAACCATCAACGGCTCCTATGTACTGGACGTCTACGGCGTGAAAATACAGGAACTGATATAGGAGGCGACCAGTATGACAGACGCAATAATCGTCGCCCTTATAACCGGCGCGTTCAGTTTCCTCGGCGTCTACTTCAGCAACAGGAAGTCGGCGGCCCTCGTCGAATACCGCCTCAAGCAGCTCGAGGAAAAGGTGCAGGCCCACAACAACCTCGTGGAGCGGATGTACGAGGCCGAGGACAGGCTGAACATTCAAGACGAAAAACTCAAGGTGGCGAACCACCGTATCGACGACCTCGAAAGGAGCGCATAAATGCAAGTATTCACTAAACAATGGCTCAAGGCCGCGCTGATCCGCGCACTAAAGACCGTGGCCCAGACTGCCGTGTCGATGCTGACCGTCGGCCAGTATTTCACGGACGTCGACTGGCTCGGCATCGCGAGCATTGCGCTCGTGGCTGGCATTATCTCGATTTTGACCTCGCTGGCAGGCCTGCCCGAGGTGGACGAAAAGGAGTAAAACTATGAGCGAACTTACACCTATCACGAGAACCGAAACATTCCTCGCCAAGGCAGGCGGCCAGAGCGTGGAAACCCCGACACCTATCACTCGCGAGGAAACATTCCTGCAGGCCATCATCGACAACGGTGGCGGCGGCGGCGGTGGCGGCGGTGGCGGCGGTGGGGGTGCGTATATCGTTCACCTTTCGTTAGACGATAGCGGAACACAAGATATTTACACTTGTGACAAAACCGCAAGCGAGATTTTAACTGCATTACAAAGCCGTAGTGTGCTATTTATCCTTGAAGAATATAATCAAGTATTTGTTGTTGTAAATGGAAGTCCTATGTTAGACGGATATGGGTTTGGGACAATTTCAACGAACGGGATTTATCAAAACTATACTGCAACATCTGCTGATGACTATCCTGTATATGTAGATTAACCCCCTCACACCAAAGGAACACCAATGCACCCTCGCATAACCAAACCCGAAAAGGGGAACAAATATGCCTAATTTCACGCCACAACTCAAAATACCAGACGCAGGCGACCCTTACTACAACACCAAGGCCACAGACGGTTATAATCCGTGCATACTCGGCAACAATGACAAGGGTCAGCGCGTCAAAGGCCTCAACGTCCTGCCGAACTGCGTCGGCTACGTCGTGGGCAGGCTGAACGCCATCGGCCAGTATGGGTCCTGCAAGTATCTCGGGAACACCAACGCCGCCAACTTTATCAGCCTCGCCAAGAAGCAGGGCCTGCAGATCAGCAAGGACCCCACAACCGGCGGCGTGATGGTCTGGAGCGGTGGCAAAGGCGGCTACGGCCACGTGGCCTCCGTAGAAGCCAAAATCGGCACCGACATCGTCATAACCAGCGAGAGCGAATACTATGGCAAGCCGTTCGTCGTCTACACGCGCAGGAGAGGCAACGGCAACTGGCGCGACGGCTGCTACTGGATGACCAATTCATACAAATACGAGGGTTGCATCGTCAACCCAGCAGTAAAGGAGGACGACCCTGTGACCTATGAACAGTTCTGCACCTATATGGAGCGATGGCTCAAGGAAAACGCCGAGGTGCAATTCAACCTGCTGATGCGCTCGTGGCTCGCGGTCGCGGCTCTCAAGCCTGCCGACCCTTGGGCCGAGGACGCGATCGCTTACTGCAAGGAACACGGCTATATGGTCGGCGACGCAAGCGGAAACTTCCGTCCGCAGTCGTTCGTCAAGCGCGAGGAGCTGGCAGCCGTGGTAAAAAGCACAACAGAATAACACAACCCCGACTTCGGTCGGGGCCTTTTTTATTGCCAAAAATTTTTTACATACAACAAAAAACGCAAAAAGAGAAAAAATGACCTGCAGCCGCTATGCTTTGAAATTGCAAGGGTTACAGGTCATCGTCACTGGTGGACCTTAGGGGATTCGAACCCCTGACCTCCACAGGAAAATCAAGGGGAAACGGCACTTTTTTTTGCTCATATAAAATACTCGTAAAAAATCCGTCCACGAGATCGTCCACGGCGCGGCGTTTTCCAGAGAACGTGTGCTGGTAGACGTTGCGCATCACGTCTGGCGTGGACCAGCCTCCGCGCTCCATAGCGTACTTTTCTGGGACGTTCAGCGCGAGCATTACCGAGGCATTTAGGTGCCGCAAGTCGTGGAACGTGATCTCCCAGCCGTGGGCGGCCGCGATCTTATCGAAGTGATAGGCGATGTACGTGCGGTTCTGTGGAACGATGTAGGGCTGCGAGTGATCCGCAGCTTCAATGAGGTCCAGCAGGTAAGCAGGCACGCGGTGCCGACGCAGACGCGCCTCGGTTTTGGCCGTGGGTTTTTCCACAGGTAAGGAGCCTGCGTCGACGATGACGCGGTTTATAGTGATATAGCCATTACGGACATCCTCGAAGCGCAGGCCACGTATTTCGCTGACCGTAAAGGAGAGCCAGAGAGCCAAAAGGCACGGCAGCTCCACAGGAGAACCGATAACGGCAGCCACGACCTCGGCAGGGTCGGGGTAGACTTTGAGGTGCCTCTGCTTTTTAGGGAGCCGAACATCGAACCGCAGGCGGCAGACGTGCCACAGGGCCGATGCTATAAGACCCCATTCGTTGTGGACGGTTTTCGCAGACAGGCGGCCGCGTTTACCTGTGCGGTTGGCCTCGGTGTTGATCGCGCGCTGGACCAGCTCGTCCGTGAGGTCAGCAACCGGCACGGACATCAAGTGCGGAAAAGCGGTCCTGCGGATTTTCTCGTAACCAGAAATCGTCGCAGGAGAGAGCACGCCACACAGGTCGATGTATTTGTCGACCGCGTCACAAACTCGCGTTAAATCGGCGTTTTTTGGCCTCGTAGGGCCTGCAGGACGGCGGCCTTTAGGCGAGGCGACGGCTGCACGCGCCAAAGCAGAGCACTCGCCCTTTGTGTCTGCCGTGATGCTCTTATACTTCGGTTTGCCATTCTCGTCGCGGCCCAGATAGACGGCCACGTGCCACCTACCCGACGCGGTTTTCCTCGGTGTTGCCATACGCTTCTCGCTCCAGATCAGCAACAGGTCGCTCCTCGTAAAAGTGCCCGAGGCGGATGTGCTCAACCTCGTGGCGGAACGCCTGTGCTCGGCCATCGGCCGACAGTTTGGCATTTATATACACGTTGTAGTCGCCCTCCGCGTCTTTGCGCGTAACGCCGTGGATCGTTTCGGGCATATCGATTAGTCGAATAATAATAGCGTCCATTCCTTTACCTCGGCATCAGCATAACCGAAGCCCTGTCCTTTTAGTCGTTCTCCGCGAACGCGTTCAAGATTTTGATGACGCGCTCGATGTCATCCACGGACGCCTTGTCCGCAGCCATAAACAGGTCGCGCATCTCTGGACGGCCAGCGAAAGCCTTCTCGAGGACCTCGGCGCGAAGCGTTTCCTCCTCCTCTACGAGGTCGGCCTTGGATACGCCAAACAGACGCGCCATTTTTTCTATTTTGTCGATACGCGGATATGAAATGCCATTGCACCAGTTATTGACGGTGCTATAAGGCACATCGATCGCATCGGCCAACTGTGTGATTTTCATTCCTTTTTTATCCAGATAGCGGCGCAGGTTCTTCGCCATTGTTTCCTTATTACCGAGGTTGTTTTCCATTTTTCGCTACCTCCTTCAACCATTAGATGGTACAAACCATTATAAAGCATTTATGGCTAAATGGACAAACATTTTTGAAAATGTGCAAAAATCTTATTGCAATTGCCGTTTAATGGGCGTATATTATAAGGGGGCCACAAAACGGCCTAAAAACGAGCCATAAATACCGATTAAATGGCAAGGAGGCGAACATATGAAAATAACACTCAAAGCCGCACGCGTGAACGCCGGTTACACGCTCTCGCAGGCGGCGAAACTGCTCGAAGTTTCCGAGCAGACCATCATCAACTGGGAAAAGGGCAGAAACTACCCAGACGTCCGCAAGGTTATGAAGATCGAGGACGTTTACGGCGTACCCTATCGCGACATTTTGTTCGAGTAAATACCGATTTAATGGGCAAACAAGGAGGAAACTGTGATGAAAAAGCAACTAAACGGCAACAAGCGGAAGTACCGCTGGAACAAGAAAAAGTTCGCAGAGAACCTCGCGACGCTGGCGGTTATGACCGCAGGCGGCGTGGTAATCGGTCTGGTATTCGCTCTGTGGGCGATGGCATAGGAAAGGAGGTAACAGATGGACAAGACCAAAAGAGAGATGCTCCGCGTCGCGCTTCAGTTAGTGGCCCAGAACGTCTACAAGCTGGAGCAGGAGGACGGCGTGATCGCGTTCAAGACGCACTACATCCTGCCAGAACCGTACGGCAAGATCATCAAGGAACCGAGCGTGCATTTGACGCAGGAGAAGTTCCTCGAGGTATTCGGCGACGACACCGAGTACGAGTACGTGACCGACAAGGACGGCGAAGTGGAACTGCAGACCCGAGTGGACGGCGTTCTGTTCTTCGCTCTGGTGGACTGATATGTGGCGGCCTTTTAGCGGAAAGACGCTGACAGGATCAGCGCAGCACAGGTTCGCACGTGTACGGCAGTCGACCGAGTTCTGGTACGCGTTCTGGTGGTGCCAGAACCCTTATGGCGAGGGTTGGACGCCACTCAAGGCGAGCAACACCTACAAACGGCAACCGCGTGTTCCGTGCCTTTTTAGGGAGGAGCACGTAACCAAACACTTTAGAGGGAAAACCACAAGGAGGTAACTGAATGGGCATTCCTGTATTGATTTTAGGCGCAAGCGGCACCGGCAAGAGCACGAGCCTGCGCAACTTCAAAAAGGGCGAGATCGGCGTGCTGAACGTCGCGTCCAAGCCTCTGCCCTTTAGGGGCAAACTGGACGT